>PDWI01003183.1_pt1 | contig 30410 bp, 25 predicted proteins | sample 1430891 | NCBI WGS metagenome assembly PDWI01 (sample SAMN01162508, study PRJNA174530) | Oral metagenome, whole genome shotgun sequencing project. | biome: Marine environment; feature: Marine mammal; material: Swab sample of the gingival sulcus; isolation source: swab sample of gingival sulcus... | reverse complement strand
GTAACCTTGTCCAATACCAGGGCCAACGCCTGCAATCATGGCAAAACCTGCACCAATTGCCGAAAACATTAAGACCAGTGCGCCATTTGCCGAATTGGCCGTACCCAGTATTGCGTGATTGGGTAGCGGATTACCAAATAACAGAATAACAGCGACAACTAAAGCCAAAATGCCCGACGTCTCTGCAACGGCTGCGCCCAATAGCATAATCATCGTCGATTGACGACTATTTTTGGGGTTCTTCGCGGTTGCTTCAGCGCCTTTACCAGCGGCGTAACCTTGCCCAACACCTGGCCCGATGCCAGCGATCATGGCAAGACCTGCGCCAATACACGATGCAGCCATTACCAGTGCACGATGGTCAAACGACATTAACCAGTTTAAAAACTGTAAAATAAAATTAGTGTCTTCTATCATCATATTGTGCTCCTAATCTATGGCCATCGATACAAAGACCATGGTTAACATCGTAAAGATAAACGACTGTAATAGACCCGAAAACAGATCAAAATAAACGTGTAGCACAGCTGGTATCGGTAGTAGTGCAAACCAACCCAGTGCATTGTACAGTAACGTCATAATGATCATGCCGCCGAGCACGTTGCCGAACAGACGAAAGCCCAATGAAATAGGCGTCGCCAGCTCGCCAATGATATTGAGCGGCAACAAAAACGGCATCGGTTCTAAAAAACCTTTAAAATAGCCTGCGCCTTTGCTTTTAACGCCAAAGAAGTGAATGGCGAAAAAGGTCATTAAAGCAAGTGCTAATGTCGTGTTAATGTCTGCCGTTGGCGGTCTAAGGCCAAATAATCCAGCGATGTTAGCCAGTGCAATGTAAATAAGCAGTGAACCCATATAAGGCGCAAACGCCATGCGCTGTTCGCCCATTGTCTGCTTAACTAAAGTGTTAATGCCATCGACGATTAATTCGATAAAGTTTTGCATGCCAGTTGGCACAGATTTAAAATTGCGCACAGCTAGGCTGACAAAAATCATAATTATGCCAATAATAAACCAAGATGTCAGTGTCGTTTGCGATATCGGTATGCCGAACAAATCGAATAAATACTTAGGTCCAAAACCCTCTTGCATAGATTACTCCTCCTTTCTTTTAAATATTTTTTTGAAAAACCTTCTATCATCTAAAAGATGGGTCGTATAAACGACCAGCTTTACAGATAGTAATCCTATAATGGTGCCAATTAAATCAATATAGTCTGTAACTGCTGCTGTATAGAGAACAACAGCCATAATTAAAAATCTTATAAAATACTTGAATGTCGTATAAGCACTGGCATCAGCCGGCTTTTTATGAACGGCACGCTGCAATGTGCGCGATAGTTCAACAAAATTTAATATCGCGATTAACGCACCAAAAACTAAACCTATTACCAAAGACATATTGCGCAAAACAAGTGCTGCAATTAGAATAAATGCACTGATTAAAATAATCGTATAGCGTATAATTTTTATTTCTAACTGTCTCACTTTTTCCACGGGTCGTCTTCCTCTTTCTTTGTACCTATTTTCATGAGTAGTTTAAATACATTGTGAAATGCTGCGACAATGCCAATTAACAAAAAGACCAACAGCGCAAGGGGCGAACTGTTAAAAACGCCATCGACGTAATTACCCAGCACAACCGCCCCTACAATATACACTGTCATTAAGATGCCAACTTGGCTGAGTAGCGCCAAGTTTTGGTAAATCTTAAAGTTATTTTTCTTTCGCAATTTGACCTCTTATACAGTCATTTTCTTTAACTGTGGCGATACGATTAACTTGCACTCAGTTGCTTCTTGAACTTGATCAACCGTAAATTCAGGGTGGATTTCAATCAGTTCTAAGCCCTTTTCAGTAATCTTCATAACGCCCATTTCTGTAATGATTAAGTCGACGGCGTTAACAGCAGTCAATGGCAATGAACACTTATTTAAGATTTTAATATTGCCTCTTGAAGTGTGCTCCATTGCGACGATTACTTTTTTAGCACCTGTCACAAGATCCATTGCACCACCCATACCAGGTACCATTTTACCAGGAATCATCCAGTTTGCGAGGTTGCCTTTTTCGTCAACTTCGAGCGCACCTAATACTGTACAATCAAGGTGACCGCCGCGAATAATTGAAAACGACATCGCGCTGTCAAAGAATACGCCACTTGGCAAAATTGAAGCAGGTTGTCCACCAGCATTAACTAAGTTCTTTTGTACATTGGCTTCGTCTGGTGCTGACCCCATACCAATAAAGCCGTTTTCTGATTGCAAGACAATTTCAATGTCTTCTGGTATGTAACTAGCAACTAAGGTCGGTAGACCAATACCTAAGTTGACTAAGTCACCATCTTTAAATTCTTGCGCTACACGCTTGGCGATAATTGCTCTCATTTCTTTTCTATCCACGGGCGTCCTCCTTAACAATCGCATCTACAAAGATATGCGCTGTGTGTACATTTTCAGGTTGAAGTTCGCCAACCTTGACAACTTTGCCAGCTTCAACGACAACGTAATCAGCAGCCATCGCCATCAGCGGGTTAAAATTTTGTGTCGCTTGCTGGTACCAAGCATTGCCTTTTTCATCGACAATTTCTGCCCGAATAAATGCTATATCGGCACGCAACGGTTTTTCTATTAAAAATTGTTTGCCATCTATTTCGACTTTTTGTTTGCCTTCTTCAACAATAGTACCAATGCCTGTCGGCGTAATGACACCACCAAGACCTGCGCCACCAGCGCGAACTTGCTCAGCAAGCGTGCCTTGCGGCTGTAAGATAACTTCCATTGAGCCGTCATTCATCTTTTTGCCCGTTTCAGGATTTGTACCAACGTGCGATGCAATCACGCACTTGACTTGATTATTTACGACCAATCTGCCGATGCCCTGTTCGGGGAAAGATGTGTCGTTGGCGATAATCGTCAAGTCTTTTACACCACTGGCAATCAATTCATCGATGATTGTCTCTGGCGTGCCACACCCTAAAAAGCCGCCTATCATCAGCGTCATGCCGTCTTTAACGTGTGCGACAGCCTGCTTGGCATCACATAATTTTTGCACCATTTTTACCTCCGATTTTGTTCGTGAAATGCGTCGCTAATTTAAGCGTAACTATTCAGTCAAGTTGTCATTTCGAGTGAAGGCGTCGCCGTAATCGGGATCTCTCCACGTTGGTCGAGATGACACAAAGCAGCGCCTTTCGACTAAATAGTTCCATAAAAACCAGCAACTAACTCTTGTATTTAGAAAATCGCACAAATGCGATTATCTAGCACTTTAACCATTATATATTATTTGCGACAACTTGTTAATAGATTTATAAGATAATTATAAGATAATTGAATATAATTAACTTTGAGCATTTAAATAAGCGAGCATAAACGCTTCTAAATCGCCATCCATCACAGCTGTGACATTGCCGTTTTCAACCCCTGTGCGATGGTCTTTAACCATTTGATAAGGTTGAAACACATAAGAGCGTATCTGACTACCCCACGATATTTCCGAATAGTCACCTTGAATGTCTTCAATGCGTTCTTTGTGTTCACGCTCTTTTAAATCGATCAACCTTGCCATCAACATCTTCATGGCAACTTCTTTATTTTGAATTTGCGAGCGCTCGTTTTGGCACTGTACCACAATGCCGGTCGGCAAATGGGTAATTCGAACCGCCGAATCAGTTGTATTGACGTGTTGACCACCCGCACCTGATGAGCGATAGGTATCTATCTTTAAATCTTCTTGATTAATATCTATTTCAATGGCGTCATTTAATTCTGGAATGACGTCAACTGCAGCAAACGACGTATGTCGTCTACCCGATGAATCAAATGGTGAAATGCGCACCAAGCGATGCACGCCTTTTTCCGATTTCAAATAGCCATAGGCGTTGTCGCCAGAAACACGTACAGTAGCGCCTTTTAAGCCACCGATTGCGTCATAGTTATAATCGAGTACATCTAAGCTATAACCATTTTGTTCTGCCCAGCGCAGATACATGCGATAGAGCATATCGGCCCAGTCCATTGCATCAACGCCACCGCTGCCAGCGTGCACTGATAAAATGGCGTTTTCTTCATCAAATTCACCTTTAAATAGTGCTTCAATACTAATTTTTTCGATATCTTTAGTGACTTGTGCCAATTTTGACGAAAATTCGCTTGCCATTGAATCGTCGCGCTCTTCTAAGGCCAAGTCAGACATAATGTCGAGTTCTTCAACTTGCGCACACAGTTCTTGATACATTTTAATAACCCGTTTTAACGCCTTTTGACGACGCATTAAATCTGTTGACTTCGTCTGATCTTGCCAGACATCAGGGTCGAGTAGCGCCTTTTCGATGCCAGCTAGTCTTTCACGTTTGACGGCTAAGTCAAAGTGAATCACTCAAATCGTTTAATTTTGCACTTAATATTTTAAGGTCTTGCTTACCTCTTTCAAAGACCAACACATTATCACCCCTTTGATTGTTAATTTTTACCACAGCACTTTTTATATTTTTTGCCACTGCCACATGGGCAGGGCTCATTTCTGCCAATTTTTTGTTCTTTTCTTACAAAGGTGCCAGTTTTACGTCGTCCTAATTGACTGACATCTTGCTTGTGAGACGACTGAATAACAGCCACTTGTTGACGTTCAGTTTGCATTGAAATTTTCGCATAGAATATTATACGCACGGTATCTTCTTTGATGGCTTCGATCATCTCACCAAACATTTCAAAGCCTTCTAGTTGATAGGCTTTAACTGGATCTTGTTGACCAATTGCGCGTAGACCAATACCTTGTTTTAACTGTTCCATTGCATCAATGTGATCAATCCACTTTTTATCAACCACTGTCAGTAGTGCATAACGTTCAATGTTGCGCAAGTGCTCAGATGTCAACTTAGCTTCTATTTCATTGTATTCGTTTTCAGCGCGTGCCTTGATAAACTGTTTAAGCGAATCAACAGTCATATCTTCGCTGTATTCAATCACTAGTTTTTCAGGGAACAAAACACTGTGTAAGTGGTCTGATAGTGCTGCTAAGTTCCAGTCGTCGGCATATTCAGAAACCGCTGTGTGCTGTTCGACAATGCCGTCGATAACATCACAAGTCATACCCCAAATATGGTCGCGCAAGTTTTCACCATCAAGTACTTTGCGCCTTTCGTTATAGATGATTTCACGTTGTCTGTTCATGACGTCGTCGTACTGTAAGACGTGTTTACGAATGCCAAAGTTATGACCTTCGACCTTCTTCTGGGCATTTTCAATTGACTTGGTCAACAGACCTGCTTCAATTTGCATGTCGTCTTCCATGCCCAGTTTTTCGACCATGCCCTTCATGCGATCTGATAAAAACAGTCGCATGAGGTCGTCTTCAAACGAAATATAAAACTGAGTTGAACCAGCATCGCCCTGACGACCGGCACGACCGCGCAACTGATTGTCGATACGACGTGATTCGTGCCTTTCTGTGCCAATGATATGCAGACCACCTGCTGCCTTCACTTGCGCCGCTTCGCGATCTGTTTCAGTTTTAAATTCAGCCAATATTTCTTGATATTCGCGCTTTGCAGCATTTAGTTCGGCGTCTTGTTCATCGTGCGGCGAATCGACTTTTGAGAGTATCACCTCATCATAGCCGCGCTTGCGCATTTCTTTCATCGCCATAAATTCGGGGTTACCACCCAATACGATATCAGTACCACGACCCGCCATATTGGTGGCAATGGTCACTGCACCAAGGCGGCCAGCTTGCGCGACAATGTCGGCTTCGCGTTCGTGCTGTTTGGCATTGAGCACTTCGTGTTTAATGCCGCGTCTTTTTAACATGCCGCTGAGCAGCTCAGACACTTCAATTGTGATTGTACCAACTAAAATAGGCTGGCCAGTTTCATGCCTTGTTACGATTTCTTCAACGACGGCTTCAAATTTGCCCTTAATCGAACGAAAGATGACATCGTCCATATCATCGCGGGCAATTGGCTTATTGGTCGGCACTTCGACGACATCCATATTATAAATGTGTTTTAATTCGTCTTCTTCAGTTTTGGCAGTACCTGTCATACCAGCCAATTTGTTATACTGTCTAAAATAATTTTGTAGTGTAATGGTCGCAAGCGTTTGCGATTCTTTTCTAACTTCGAGCCCCTCTTTGCTTTCAATTGCCTGATGAAGCCCATTTGAATAGCGACGACCGTTCATTAGACGGCCTGTAAATTCGTCAACGATCAATATTTCACCATCTTTGACGACATAGTCAACATCGCGTTTCATTAAAAAGCGGGCGCGCAATGCCTGATTAATATGGTGCTGTACTTCCATGTTGTCCGGGTCTGATAAATTTTCAATGCCAAAATAGCGCTCTGCTTTAACAACGCCACTTTCATCGGTTAAGACAATTGACTTTGCCTTTTCATCAATACTGGTGTCGTCTTCGCGCTTTAGTGTCATGACAAACTGATCGGCCTTGCGGTAGAGATCAGTTGACTTATTGCCACTACCTGAAATGATCAGCGGTGTTCTAGCTTCGTCGACTAAAATTGAGTCGACCTCGTCAATAATCGCATAATTGAGCATGCCTTGCACGCGCTGATCACGTTCGACTACCATGTTGTCGCGCAAGTAATCAAAGCCAAATTCGTTATTGGTGCCATAGGTTATATCGCACTGATACTGCGCCTTGCGTTCTTCGCCACGCACGTCGTTGGTGATACAGCCTACGCTTAAGCCCAAAAATTCGTGTACTTTACCCATCCACATTTTATCGCGCTGCGCAAGGTAATCGTTGACTGTGACAACGTGCACGCCGTTGCCGGTTAGGGCATTTAAATAGGTCGGCAGTGTTGCAACCAGTGTTTTGCCTTCACCAGTTTTCATTTCGGCAATGCGGCCTTGGTGCAAGACAATACCACCGAGCAACTGTACCGGGTAATGGCGCATACCAAGTGTTCTAACTGCTGCTTCACGCACCACCGCAAACGCTTCATACATGATGTCATCAAGCGTCTCGCCGTTTGCTAAGCGCGTTTTAAATTCAGATGTCTTGTGCTTTAATGCAGCATCATCAAGTGCCTGCATAGCAGGCTCATAATCTTCAATATATTTGACGTTTTTCATCAGTTTGTCGACTTCTCGCTTTGATAATTTATCAGAAATCCACGATTGAATACCCATTGTTCACCTCTTTATAGTTGCGTTTTATGTATCAATGCTTTATTTATCTATTATTATAATTTCGATAGTAGGTGCGCTTGCCATAGCTTGCTACTTTATTTTCAAGTGCTGATTGAAACAACCAAATAATACCAATTGCAATAATGATGTCAGGAATGCCAAAGAACTTGCTAAACGGATAGTATTCTGGCATTGTCCACAGTTTGCCAAGATATCTAGTAATATGGTTTGAATCAGACATCAGCATATAATTAGATATTGCACCAGTCGTTATATTTAATTTCATTTGAGCAAAGCCCGCACTCGTGGCATTATTTAACTGTATTGGCATTTTAAAGTTGTGAAATATTAAGACAATACCATTGAGCAATGCACCAATCAGCACCAGTATCATACCACGTATCTTTATATTTAGGAACACAAAGCCAAGTGCAAATAATACCCCTGCAAATGAAAAAATGGCAGCGTTTTGTTTTACAATACTGATGCCATGTAAAAAAAAGGGCACTAACTGCAAGATTAATCCCACTACCAAAACTAGCACACCGCGCATTTCTGATTTACTTAGATTAGTAAATCTGCCACCGCGCAAAATGCTGACTATTAGTCCGATTGCAATTGCTTCAATCCACATTTTTATACCTTTCTCGCTGTTCTGATTTGTTCAATTGTTAGCAAAATTAGTCCTATATCAATAATTATATCGCCAATACTGAGCGTCTGCGGGCGTGGATAAGGTGGATATATGCTAATGACATCGGCTAAAAATGGTAAATTTACTGCCGATGTCATCGTCTGATGACCGAATATTAATCCCTTATTTAATAATTTAAGCGACTCTGTAAAACCACAATTAATCGCCATCGCTGTATCAACTGGCATACGACTATTATTGGCAAAGATGACGATTGCATTTAGTAAAAAGCCAAATCCCAGCACAACAATCGTCTTATAATACTTTACGTTTTTTAAGACAAAACTAAACAAACAAGCATAAATAATAATCTGAATATAAAACGTCAACGCTATCACGCTATTATAATGTGTACCCTTAATCAATTGTACTGCTATTAGTTCTACTAAAAAGCCAACGAACAACAGCGGCAGCCACTTAAATGGTCTAAAGTCAAAACGGTGCCGACGATAACTGATTAATAATATTGTAATACAAATAGCAACAGATTCTATTAACACATCAAGCCTCGTTTTGCTTTACACTTTTCATTTCTAAAAATGCGCGAACAACTTTAGGGTTAAACTGTTCACCCGCAAGATCTCTTAATATTGATAAAGCCTTTTCTTCACTATATGCATCACGATAAGGGCGATCAGTCGTCATGGCATCATAGGCATCGACCACTGCTACAATGGCTGCCTCCAAAGGAATGTCATCTCCTTTTAAGCCATCTGGATAACCCCAACCATTGTAATGTTCATGGTGATGTTTGACCACCGAACCATAGATTGCCAATAATTTGTTATCTTTTATTATATCATATCCTAGCGTTGGGTGTTTTTTAATTTCTTCATATTCTTCTTTAGTGAGTTTTCCCTTTTTATTTAGTACTTTTTCGGAAATACCTATTTTACCAACATCGTGTAATAAGCCCGCTACTCTTATATTATCGACTTGCGTTTCTGATAACTGCATATGACGCGCCAAATTAACAGCGTATCGACTTACTCTATCCGAATGACCAATCGTGTATTTGTCACGCGTTTCAATGGTGCGCGCTAAAGCTTCTATCATTGCGACCGTCGCCTGTTTAGCTTCTAGATACTTTGAAAATACGAAGCGAGCAACTAATAACGGCGCCATAAATAGCAGTACATAAAAGAACCCCAGCTGTAATTGCGTTATGATCATTAAAAAGCCTACTGGAGCAATTGTAAATAGATTAACAAAAATCCAAAGATTTTCTTTTAACGAAAATGTCATGCGTTTGTTATCGATAATCGAAAACAACACAGAAAAAATAAATAGTTGTAAAACTGTAAAAAAGACAATTGCTAGAGTGTAGTTGACAACATCAACGCCGGCAATTGACAGACTAGAAAAGGATAAATTGCGGTGTAAAAAATGATAGAAATGACCCGTTAAATAAACGACGACAACAATAACCGCCGTGTTAAAGACGTGTTTTTTAACAGATTGATTGAGAAAATGACGATATTCGCCATCTACTTCGATTACACTAAAATAGACACCAATACCCGAGATGACAGCCGCAATTTCTGGACGATATATCACTAAAACACAAAAAGAAAGCCCATAGCCCAGCGAAAAGATGTTTTCATTCCGAATGCGCAATGTAAGGCTTTCTAATATAATCGCTAAAATGGTATACCAAATAAAATTAGTTGGTACTTTATCACTTAATCTGATTGCGCCACTAGTAAGTATTAATAATCCAATGACGACAATCGCCGTGTAGAATACAAAGAATTTTTTTTTATTCATTTGTCACCATTTCGATAAACCCGATACTGCTAAACACTTTTACATGAGTTTAATAATTTACACCCATCTCATATTTGCGCCACCTGCTAAAGCAAGTGCAAGAAGTGACATAGCAACTAACATGATTTTGTTTTTCATAACAATCCTCCATTTTTAACTGATTTCGTTTTCCATAACTAACGCTTTAATTCAAATACTTAACAAATACAAAAGATGTGTTATCCATAATTACTTAACTGACAAATAAAACTCTGTTTAGTGCATCAAAAACAGCTTTTACATAAGCATCGTGTGCATGATTACCGACAATCGCCGTGCCAACAAGCGGATATTCTTTGTCACCGCGTACAAATGTTACAACGACATTGGCTAGTGTCAACCAACCGACATCCTGTACGCGATACCCCTCTAAGACGATGTGTTCATCATCTTTCAGTTGGCAACGAACTGCTTCGAGTACTGCTTCAGCAACAACTCTGAAATCGCCATTTTTAGTGGCAACGCCTGAAAATTCACCTTTGTAATCCATATCTTTGAAAGTGCAATTGACCGTTGCCGTCATCATTTGACCTTGCTTGACAACATCAACTGACTTATAGACAATACGTGGTACAATGTGCGCCATACTATCGCTTTCTAACTGGGCAACACTAATAATGCGATGATCAATGCGGTATTCAAAAGTAGCTGCTAAAACCGACTGAACATCTTTAGAGATCTGCTTTGGATGACGACCACCAGATGCTAACACATGACATTCGCCAATGACGCCTTCTTCATTTAAGATTAATTTTGAAGAATGAACACCATGTATCTGTTCAATCGCCTTTTGCATTTCAATTACTTGTTTCGGTTCTAGTGTCATCTTGTTCCCCTGTTAAATCATGGATTGGTAATGTAATAACAAAAATTTTGCTATCATCTTCAATACGTGAACTAACCGTTCCTGTCAAAACACATTTGACATACTCGAAGAATAAATCTGTTTCTTCTGTTACAGCGTAACCGCTCTTTTTTAAGCAGTTGACGAAAAACTTTTCTAAAGCACTGTTTTCTGATGCCTTCCCATCATCTTTGTACTCAATAACTAGATCGGCATTAAATTGAAAAACTTTAATTGTTATGCTACCTTTTTTTCTGTTTTTGAAGGATTGTGTTAGAGATTTTAAAATAAGATAACGAATTAAACTCAAAAACAATAGTTCATCTGTGTCGAATGCTAAGTCAGCGCTACAATCGATGTTTATTACATGTTCTGACTGACTAAATGTCTGTTTTAATTCTATCACAGACCTCTCAAAAAGTGTAGAAATTTTATAAGACTTTCTATTGACTTTTTTATCTTTTTTGACAATTTCGCAATAAAATTGATAACAATTTAATACGAACGCTAACGTATCAGTTTGAGCATTTAAGTCAATCGCCGTATTATCAAGATAATTCTTTAGATCGTATTTGCCCATTGACTTGTTGTTAAACTTTTGCGTAAGTTGCTGTAAGTTTGAACGCTGTAATTCGATATCGGGCGACAAATGCGCATAATAACTTTCAATCAGTTCGAGCAATAAAGCACTAAAGACCCTTTGACCTATTTTATCAGAAGCTGTCAATTCATCATTGACGCGTGTCAATTTTTCAGTCAAAGTATCTATTTCTGATGTCAACTCGTGAATATCGCTCTTTAAACCAGCGTTTTCTTCAGTTAAATCTTTTAAGCGTTTTTCACTTGTTGCGCGTTGTTTGATTTTTTCTTCAGAAATCGGTCGCGTTGCACCAACGTAACCATCGCCCTTTTCGTTATCGGTATAGGCGCGCACATGCGTTTCACCACTCTTTAACAACCCCGCTTTTGTTCTAAATGAAAATACTTCTTGCACGATATTTTTATCTTTGTAAAGACGTGTTAATTTACTTTCAAAGTCACGGTAAACTTCAGGTGGCATCAACGTAATGGCCCGTTTGCCGATTAGTTCTTCTGGTTCATAGCCCATAAATTCTTTAACCGAAGGTGAAACATAGGCAATATCGCCCTCGGTTGTTATAAACCAAATGACATCAGAAACCGCGTAAAACATTTTGTTAATAGGTGATTCAACTTTTTTTATAATTGGATCACTTTTGGTCATTGGTGCTACTTTATCAACAAAGCGCGATTGCCCCTTTGTCATGTAATAATAACGTTTGTCAGCATAGACGCGATAATAAAGCGCGGTGCCGCACAATAAAAGTATTATAAATAAAGCGAACAGCAAAGTGAAAGTGACATTTCGTTCAAATAAAATATCCGAATTTGTCGTAACGCGCACCAAAACTAGTAAATATATAACGACATGACCAATTATCGGCACCAAAAAATCGCTTGCCAATACAGCCAAACTATAGGCAAAGATAACACCGAGCATCACCGCACTACTTAAGACAGCCACAACCGGTTTCGGCTGTATTTGCCATAAGATAACAGCTTGTAGTAGCGGCAGAAAAACGCTTAGCGCCAAATTGATATAACGCAAATAACGCTGACCCGCTTCAACAAAGGTTGCGCCAAGCGCTACACCAATTAACGGTAAGCCTATTGCAAGATACATGGTCGACGACAATTGCCAAGCTTTATCGTGCATAAAGTAATCGACAAATGCAAAGAATATGATTATCGCTAGCCCAATCAGCATATTAATACGCGTTTTTGTTAAATGCGTCATTGTTGCCCATCTATTATATTCGGCTTCAAGCGCCTCGTTAAAGGTCAAAATCCAACGATTAATTGGTATGCTATCTGTATTTTTTTGATTCGATGAATTGTTCATATCTTCCTCTATAATTTATTTATAATTTATTGTTTTTATTGTAACTATTCAGTCAAGTTGTTATTTCGAGTGAAGACGTAGCCGTAATCGAGATCTCTCCACGTTGGTCGAGATGACATAAAGCAGTGCTTTCGACTGAACAGTTGCAAGCATTCTTTATTTAAGCTAAAAACATCTTATCATAAAACTATACAATTGTTAATCGCTTATCTTTTTTTATTTGCATTATAAAGTGACTTTACACGGTTCATGTTGATCTGATTATTGAGACGACGGCCACTTGTTGCAACTGTTTCGTCGACCTCAAGTGCTTCAAATAAAGCTGCGCTCTCTTGTTCTGTGATCGGTCGATCGGCAATAATATCACTGTCTGCTGTAACAGCCCCTATTTGACTTTCAAGCTTTGGCAATTTGCCTGTCTGTAAATATTCTGCCAGTATCTCAATAATATTTTCGTCGTACTGCGCGCGCACCTTAAAATAAGCTTGCTTGAGCGCTTCTGTGTTTTGTCCAGCTAGTCCGAATAGTATTTTAAGCTGCGCACGTGAAACAACTTCTTCAAAGATTTCAGCTAAGTCATCAAGCGGATCAACAGTTTTTTTAGTTGTAGCGGTTGACACTTGATTGGGCGTTTGCTGTCGATTGAGCGATGCGATATTAAACTGCGCTATCAACAAGCCTTTTTCAGCCAGTTGATCAATTGTCTGCTGCGCCACTGCTTCTGACACACCCATTTTTTGAGCAATAACCGCCACGCTTAAGAGGCCTTCAAAGGCCTTGCGGTTAGCATAGCGCGCCATGACAACACATGCCATTTTTTGGTTTGTTGTTAAATCTGTACGATCGACGATGTCAGTTGAGAGATTAAAATAGGTCATAGTCGCTCCAATTTACCCTCTGGCAAAAACACTTTTACTGTGGTGCCTTTGTCGAGTTGGCTTTTGATCGTCAGTGTACCGCCGTGTAATTCGACAATGCGTTTAGCAATTGCCAAACCCAAGCCACTGCCTTGTTTATTGGGGTCAATTTTGTAAAACTGTTCTTGAATGTGCTTTAAGTGCTCGGCGGCAATACCTGCGCCATTGTCAACTAAAAATATTTCAACGCCGTCGCTTAGCTGTTTAATATAGCAGCTGATCTTACCGTAATCAGGTGTGTATTTGATGGCGTTATCCAATAGATTGATCAACACTTGACGCAGTCGATTTTTATCGCCGTATATCATCATTTCTTTTTTTGCGCTGTCTATTGTATAACGAATAGAATGCGCCTTGATGTCAATCGATAGTTGTCGAAAGACACGTCTAACGAGATCGACGATATCAAAGTCAGTTGGTGCTAGCTGAATGCGATTGGCTTCTAGTTTAGAAAAATCGAGCAAGTGCTCAACCAAGCCAGAAAGTCGGTCAGATTCACGCGAGATCATCTCTAAGCCAAATTTTGTTTCGGCGACATTGTTGATATCACCAGTCAGTATTGTTTCGCTCCAGCCTTTTATCGATGTCAATGGCGTGCGCAGTTCGTGCGAAACAGAAGAAATAAAATCATTTTTGAGATTTTCAGTTTTGTTGATTTCTTCTGCCATATAGTTGATTGTTTCAGCTAGTTCACCGATTTCATCTTGATCGTAGTCATGCGCACGCGCCGCTAAATCGCCCGAAGCAATACTATCAGCAACGTTTTTAAGCTCATAAATCGGCCGTATAATACGATTTGACATAAGTGTACTGAGGTATAAAGCGCCAATTAGTATAATAATACCAATCAGATAAGCATACAACAAGTATTCTTGAATGCGCTGACCGACGGCTTCAATTGATGTGCTATACCTGAGCACACCGTTTATCGCTCCAGCTTGATAAAGTGGTGCTGAAACTGACATGATCAATTCGCCAGTTGCGTCGTTGCGCCCGCGCCAACTTGCCACTTGACCTTCTGTCGCATAGCTAAAATCTTCGCTATCGACGACACCGCGATCAATATAATAGGCGGTTGACTCTAAGATGTTTCCTGCCAAGTCTAACACTTGTGCCTCGACATAATCTGGTATTGTTTCGTTTTCAAGTATAAACTTTGCCTTATAACTAAGCGATTCATAGCCCAAATAGGTTTCATAAATCTCTAATGTCGTCTGTAATTTATCTTTTAAAACTTGCTCGATATTTGAGTAATAATACGTGTTAAGACCAAATGTAAAAACCATTTCAAAAGCGAACACCGTAATAAAGAGAATGATGACAAAGGTATACTTCAGCCTATTGCGTATGCTTGTATTCATGTTTTATCAACCTACCCATTTATAACCTTTGCCCCATGCTGTGGCAATATAGTCGGGCGATGACGGATTAGCCTCTATCTTACGGCGCAAACGCCTAATATTGACGTCGACAATCTTATAATCACCATAGAAATTTTCACCCCAAATGGTTTTAAGCAATGTCTCGCGCGTTAGAATTTCATTATTACTGGTAATAAAGACTTTCAACAGCAAAAATTCAGTTGGCGTCAATATGATCTCTTCTCCACTTTTAAAACATTGTCTAGTGTTGACATTGAGCTTAAAGACACCGTCTTCTATTACTTCTTCAATATACTTTTCTTCGTTAACTCTGATGCGACGATAAAGTGCCTTGACACGGGCAACTAACTCTGCTGGTGAAAAGGGCTTAGTAATATAGTCATCAGCCCCACTGTCAAGACCCAAAACCTTGTCTTGTTCTTGCCCTTTTGCGGTTAACATCAGTATGCCAACAATTGCGTTTCTATCACGAATTTTACGGCAAACTTCAAAGCCACTAATCGTCGGTAGCATCACATCAAGTATTGCAATATCAATATCAGCATGATCTTTAAATAGAACAAGTGCTTCTTCGCCGCGCGCAGCTTCAATAACTTCAAAATCGGCACGTTCTAAGTTAACTTTGACAAGTTTTCTAATTGAAGCATCATCTTCTAACACCAAAATTTTAGCCATATTCTCCCCCCTATTCAATTAGTTGAAAACAATCGCGCATTTCGTCTTCTGATAAAAATAATGTTTGATAGTTCGCACGATGTTCTTCATCTATTATATTGCTATTTTCTTGAAAGTAAGCGATATAATTGTGTTGGTCGTCGCTCGCCAAATCAAAATAAGCCATATCATTTTCAAACAATTGTTCAATTTTCTTTTGATAGGTGCCACGTTTTAATTTTTCTATTGTCAAAAATTTGTAAAAACTATCATCATCAACACGATAATAAATCTGTAAAGAGCGATGGCGCGCTTCTTCTCTGGCTGGTATCAAGACAAGTTGGCCATTATTAATCGCCTTTGCCCAGTGCTGTGGCAGTATCAAACGAAAGCGATCTTTTTCATTTTCATAAATCATCATCATTAAGTCTAGCGCATCAACACCGTCCCAGCTATACCATGTATCAAAATAAAGTGGGTTTGTGGTGCGCTTTAAAATTTGCAAAGGTGATTCAATGCGATTGCCAATTTCAATAATGCCATCGCCGTTGATATCACGGCTGGCAATCTGTTCTGTTTTAATCAGTTGCGGTTGCGACTGGTCGGTCAACTGTTCATCAAAGGCAAGTTCTAAGTGTCCATTGCGATAAACAATAATATTGGTCGTATAATTCGACCCAAGGCGCTTATCAATAAATAACCCTGTTGTATTGGCAGTTGCTTTACCAAAGACAACATTGTAATAGCCAATGATATATTCGTCTAAATCAATTGTATCAAGCGCTCTAAACCCATCGATGCGATAGGCGATTAAACTTGCGATCGCTTCTTTGTTTCTATCAAGACGCAGCAACAAAATATCAACGACACCATCGTTATCTACGTCTTCTACCGTCAAGTGCGTGTAGACATCGCGATAGACTTCAACATAGTTGCCAGCTTGCCACTCATAAACCGCCAGCGCATCAAACAATTCGCCAGGCATCGATAAACCAAGAATTAAATCTTTGACACCATCGCCATTAAAATCGACAAAATTGGCAAATTCAATATCTGACCCTGCTATTTCAGTTATTGTCATCGTCTGCCAATCATCGTCGTTTTTCTTTAGTAACACAACACCTATTTTGTTGCTAATAGCATTTTTATAAAATGCGTATATTTCTCTTGTGGTATCGTTATCCCAATCTATATAGTTAATCGCACTTAAATTATTTGATTTAAGTGGCCGAATAAGCTTGCTACCAATCGGTATTTCTTGGTAGATACGTTCGCGCGGAAACATCTGATCACCTGGCACGCGCGGCTTTTTTATTAAATCAATTGGCGATTCAACGCCACCACTTTGGCAAGCACTTAGCAAAAAGGCGGCCGTTATTAATATCATTAATATTTTCTTTTTCATCTTTTGCTCTTTAGTCAAATATTTTAATAACTCTATTATACACGAAAAAAGGCATAAAAAAAATAGGTGACAGGCACCTATTTTTAGATTTTGTGTTGCTTTGCAGTGGTTTAAATAATCTAACTTTAATTTAAAAAACTTACCTCGCAGCGATTTCTGCCATCATCTTTTGCCTTATAGAGCATTTCGTCAGCTTGACGCATCAGTTTTGATTTGACATCAGATGACACTTCAGACATTTGTGCCGCACCAATACTAACCGTTAAATAGCCGCTGTCAGTGTCTTCATTTTCAATTAACATATTGGCAATTGATAAGCGAATTTGTTCACACAAATTTGCAATCGCTTTATCTTTGTAGCCAACTGTAACTGCGATAAATTCTTCACCACCAAATCTGGCAAATGTCGACTTTTCATTCAAGAAAGCCTGATTAATTTTTTGTGCGACTTTGATAAGCGCCTCATCACCTTTGAGATGGCCATAGCGATCGTTGTATTTTTTGAAGTAATCGATATCGATCATAATGACTGCAATTGGTTTATTTTGTCGTTCGGCTCTACTGATCAGTTCACTGTATTCTTCATCAAAGGCACGTCTATTATTGACCTTTGTAAGGCCGTCAAGTGACGATAAGTTTTTCAGATAGAGATTAACTTTTTCTAATTCAAGCTGAGTTTGTTTGTGTAAGTTAATTTCTTCCATTAGAGCGCGTGATTTTTTAACATTATTTAGCGCAATTGAAAGATATGATGAAATCAGCTTAAGAAATTCAACTTTATCATTGCTATAGGCGTTTTTGTGTATAGACTGAACTGTCAGCACACCAATAACCTGATTTTCATATGATAAAGGTATAAAGACAATTGATTCAATGCATGATTCGTCAAAAATGATTGCATCTTTTCTTCTAACTTCTTCGTTGACATCGGAACAGACGATAATTCTATTCTGTAAACAACTTTCGACAAATAAACTGCTGACATCGCGCAAGCTTATTTTGATATTTGAATCGGGTTCGCTCTTTTCAGCCATTGATACTAAATATTGTTTGTCATCAGATACTGCTAAAATAGTAAAACTTGTGACATCCATTTTGTCGCAAATTATTTTAAAAGCGATATTTTTTAAGTCGCTAAATGTCGTTGCCGTCGTCAATTTACTGCCGAGCATCGATATCATATTAATTTGATTATAGGCTTCTTGTAATTTGTTGCGCATCGACAATGCTTCTTGCGCAATCATACTGAGCTCTTTATTTTTTTGGTTAAAAGATATACTTTCTTCACGTGTTTTTTCTAAGTCTTGACGTATCGTGACGGCTCTGTGGCGCAAGCTATTTGAAAATGCTAGTGATCTTTCAGTGTACTTTTTCATTTTTCGATAACACGATAAAGCGGCCGAAGTATTGCCGATATCTTCATAGTAATCGGTTAACGTCATACACAATTTAATCATTTCATCTAAGTTGCCATTGATAAAATCAACTTCACCTAATTTTAAGGCAATGTCAATGTATTTGTCGTAAGGAATATTGTTTTGACGACAAATCTTGCAGTAGTAATTGGTTAAACGACAGACAAAATATGGATTATGACGGTTTTCTTTTAAGCTCAGCAACTTATTATAGCATTGCCGCGCCTTATCGTAATTAGCTTTATTTAGATAGTACATTGTATAGGCGTAATCAATCACACGCTTTGACGGCACATCATTTACTGTTTGCTGTAGCACTTGAAGTTTTTCAAGCGTTTTTTCGGCTTTTTCAAACGCTTTTAAATGACTATAGCCAAGTACTAAATTCGACATAACATTTAATTCAATTGTTGTCGCCCTACCCTCTTCGCCGTCGATCAGTCGATTGTGATAGGCCTTTTCAAACATTTCAACCGCTTTTTCGTATTCTTCAATGAAAAAGTACATAGCGCCTAAATTATTATAAGCCACACTAGTCAAATTCGTGCGACCGTTTTCTTCTTCAATCGCAATGACATCATTGTAGCAGCGCACAACTTCGTCAAGCATATAAAGCTCTAAAAAGGCAGCGCCCAATACGCTACAGCACTCAGCGAATAAGCGCGGCTGATCAGCACCTGATATTTCTTTTAAAATGGCGCTACCACGTTCAAGCACAGCATCAAAATTTTGCAAAAAATTATCGCATTTCATGTGCTGAATTTCAGTTGTAATTTTAAACTGAAAATCATCCCGATAATAATCAGTCGCCTTATTTTCATTTATTAAATCAAGCGCTCTTTCAGGATCATTCATCATCAAAACACGCGTTATTTCTTGAGAATTATGTGTTTTATCATTATGTTTGTTCATTTTTTCCCCTAAATAACAAAAATTATACCCAATACATATATCGACACATTGGTTTGTTTTTTTAGTCTAGATTATTCAAGCAATTGCTTGAATAATCTAGACTAAGTTACTTTTACTACATTTTAACATTACTATCGATATTTTACAAAAAACTAATCGATTTGATTAATGATGATGTTTTCACTTTCTAAAAACGTCGGGCTGCAATTGGCAAACCCGACGTTTAGATTTTAATATTCCATCGCAGCCATTCTGAGATAACTTTGATAGCGTTCTTGCGCCTGTTTTTCTGCTTCGTCAAACAGTTCTTGCGCAACATCTGGGAACGATTTTTGAAGTGCCGTATACCTGACTTCTGACTTTAAAAAGTCTTGGAAGCTCTTGGTCGGCGCTTTAGAATCTAAGCTAAATGGATTTTTACCTTGCTCGGCAACACGTGGGTCAAATCGCCACAAGTGCCAGTAGCCAGATAGTACAGCTTCTTTTTCTTGGTTTTGGGTTCTGCCCATACCGGCGCTGATACCATGTGCAATACACGGTGCGTAAGCGATAACAAGTGATGGCCCGTCATAGCTTTCAGCTTCTTTAATGGCTTTAAGCGTATGGTTTTTATCTGCACCCATTGCAACTTGTGCAACGTAGATATAGCCGTATGTGGTCATCATTAAACCGAGATCTTTCTTCTTGACGCGCTTACCAGCTGCGGCAAACTTGGCCGTTGCTGCCACAGGCGTCGACTTAGAAGACTGACCACCTGTGTTAGAGTAAACTTCTGTGTCAAAGACAAAGACGTTGATGTTTTTACCTGATGCCAAAGCGTGGTCTAAACCACCGTAGCCGATATCATATGCCCAACCGTCGCCACCGATGATCCAAACTGACTTCTGAATCAAGTAGTCTTTTAAATCTTCGATTTCTGATAAAATTTGGTTGGCTCTTTCATCGCCTAAGTCTTTGCCAAACAGTGGTAATATTTGTAATGTTGCCGCCTTGGATGCCGTTGCGTCATCAACACCAGCAATCCATGCTTCAAATGGCGCCTTGTCGACATTCAAAGTAATCATTTCATGCATCAACATCAGCAGTTTTTCACGTACTTTGTCAACAGCAAGTTTCATGCCTAAGCCGTATTCAGCATTGTCTTCAAATAGTGAATTTGCCCAAGCCGGACCTTTGCCTTCACAGTTTTTAGTATAAGGTGTCGAAGGTGCTGAGCCGCCCCAAATTGAAGAACAACCGGTTGCGTTAGCAATCATCATATGGTCACCATAAAGCTGCGTAATTAACTTCATGTAAGGCGTTTCACCACAGCCCGCGCAAGCGCCAGAGAATTCAAATAGTGGTTGCGCAAACTGGCTGCCTTTAACCGTTGTCTTGCTCATTTTATCGTCTTTTATTTCAAGCTCCATCGCGTAGTTCCAGTTTGGAACTTGTTGTTCTAATTGTGTTTCAAGCGGCTTCATAACGAGTGCCTTTGTCTTAGCTGGGCAGACGTCAGCACAGTTACCACAACCTGTACAGTCCATGGTCGAAACCTGTATCTTATAAGTTAAGCCATCGAAGCCCTTGCCCATAGCTTTAAGTGTGTTAAAGCTGTCTGGCTTGGCGCCTTCTTCTTTTTCATCTAATAAGAACGGACGAATTGCAGCGTGCGGACAAACAAACGAACACTGATTACACTGAATACAGTTTTCAGATAACCATTCTGGCACATTGACAGCAATGGCGCGCTTTTCGTAAGCTGCTGTACCATTTTCAAAAGTACCATCAGCGCGGTCAGCAAAGGCTGAAACCGGTAGTTCATCACCGCGTTGTGCCGCCATTGGGCGTAAAATTTTCGTGATAAATTCAGGTTCTTCTTTCTTTTCAGCTGGTGCATCAACTGCTGTTTTCCAGCTTTCAGGCACGTTGATTGACACTAAGTTCTCAATGCCATGGTCAACTGCTTCGTGGTTCATCTTGACGACGTTTTCACCTTTTTTACCATAAGTTTTAACAATCGCTTCTTTTAAGAATTTAACCGCTTTATCAATTTCAATTACTTCAGCAAGGTCAAAGAAAGCTGCTTGCATAACCATGTTAATTCTGTTACCTAGGCCTACATCTTCTGCTATCTTTGTCGCGTTAATTGTATAGAATTTAATGTCGTTATTAGCGATGTAGTTTTTCATTGCAGCTGGTAAATTGGCATCTAATTCTGTTTCGTTCCATATTGTGTTTAATACAAATGTGCCACTTTTTTTGAGCCCTTTTAACAAGTCGTATTGATAGACATATGATTGATTGTGGCAAGCGATGTAGTCAGCTTCTTCTATTAAATAAGTAGAATGAATTGGGTTGTCGCCAAAACGTAAGTGCGAGATGGTGACACCACCAGATTTTTTAGAATCGTAAGCGAAATAACCTTGCGCATACTTGTCGGTATTGTCGCCGATAATCTTAATGGCCGACTTGTTGGCGCCAACTGTACCGTCAGAACCTAGACCCCAAAACTTACAGCGCACCGTGCCACTCGGCTCAGTTACAATTGTTTCATTTATGTCGAGTGATAAGTGTGTCACATCGTCATTAATGCCAATTGTAAAACTGTTTTTAAGTTCGCCTTTTAACATTTCGTAAACCGCATTAATCTGCGAAGGCGTCGTGTCTTTCGAACCTAAACCGTAGCGTCCGCCAACAATTTCAGGCGCCGTGTCAGCGTCATAAAATGCTGAACGCACGTCTAAGTAAAGTGGTTCACCAATGCCACCTGGTTCTTTTGTTCTATCTAATACCGCAATGCGCTTAACCGTCTTCGGCAAGACATCAAATATCAACCGTGGTACAAATGGTCTGTAAAGATGTACTTTGACCAAGCCAACTTTTTCGCCTTTTGCTTGTAAATAATCGACCGTTTCTTCAATTGTTTCGCAAACTGAACCCATTGCAAAGATGACACGTTCGGCATCAGCTGCACCATAATAGACAAATGGCTTGTATTCTCTACCTGTCACTTCGCTAATTTTGTTCATGTAGTCGACGACAATTTTTGGCACGCGTTCGTAGTACTGGTTGGCGGATTCTCTTGCTTGGAAGAAAATATCTGGGTTTTGCGCCGTACCACGCGTTACTGGGCGTTCTGGATTAAGCGACTTTTGTTTGAACGCCTTAATCGCATCAAAGTCAACTAGACTTTCAAAGACACCGTAATCAATCTGTTCAATTTTTTGAATTTCGTGTGATGTTCTAAAGCCATCAAAAAAGTGTAAAAATGGAATGCTCGACTTAATCGCTGACAAGTGAGCAACGCCGCCTAAGTCCATTACCTCTTGAACAGAAGCTGAAGAAATTATTGCAAAACCAGTTTGTCTTGCTGCCATGACATCTGAATGGTCACCAAAAATCGATAGCGCATGTGATGCCACCGCTCTAGCAGAAACGTGGAATACACCTGGCAAGAGTTCACCTGCCATCTTATACATATTTGGAATCATTAAAAGTAAACCTTGTGAAGCGGTATACGTCGTCGTCAACGCACCACCTTGCAATGAACCGTGTACTGCACCTGAAGCACCTCCCTCTGACTGAAGTTCAGATACTTCGACAGTTTGTCCAAAGATGTTTTTCTTCCCATTGGCCGCCCATTCATCGACAAATTCGGCCATGTTAGAAGAAGGTGTAATCGGATAAATGGCTGCTACGTCAGTAAACGCATATGATACATATGCCGCTGCCGTATTGCCATCCATCGTCTTCATTACTTTACCGTTCATACTCTCCCTCCTAGTATTATTTGGTTAGTTATATTTTTTGCACACAAAAAACAGAACCTCTACAATCAGTATAGTATACAATATACAACAATTCAAGAGCAAACTGGCAAAAGGTTATTTTAATGCTGAAATAATTCTAATGCTGTGGTATTATTACGTTGAGGTGACGAGATGACACACGAAATAAAAGATATCATTTTACAGACGACTTTTAAAACTGCGGTGCTTTCTGGCATTGCTAAAAAGTCGATCGCCACATATAAAAAAGTGACCATTGTGCCAATCTTAATCAATGATTGTGTCCATTTGCAAATGACCTACCATTACGAAAATGCTGTTGTGCACGAAAATTACACTTGGCAAGCTGGCATTGGTATCATCTGCAAACTACTATCTGGCTACTTTAAGCAGGCAATTATCAAAACAAACGGTGCCGATTATCACATTTTGTCCAATAAAAAAGGACATATTCGAATTTTGTCAAAATAAGTCCTTTTTATTAATTATTCTTTCAATTAATTCAAGTAATAGTAAAACCACTATTGTGAAATCTCGGCATTGATTGCGATTGAAACGCTCCTTGTACTGAAATCGAATCGTTCCGCTTTATCGTTTCGCTAGGACAACCCGCTTCGCGGAACGTTACGCGAAAGACAAAGCTCCACCGCGTACTGGCGTCGCTGACAATCGCTTGCGCTGTCGATTTGCTGATTTATTATTTCCCTTTTTATATTAAAAGTGCAATACACCTGCCGTTATTAACGTGACAATGGTACCGCTCATCAAAACGCCTATCCAATTGGCGAGTAATGCCGTTTTAAAGTTCATATTGAGCACGCGCGATGCAACCACACCAGTGTATACCCCTGTTGTTGGTATTGGTATGCCCACCAATAAGATAAGACCAAAAAAACGGTATTTACGATAATTTTCAACTTTTCGTGCTGCCCTGTTCTCGTATTTTTCAACCCAATGGCGCAGTTTACTAAAGGTTTTTAAATAAGTAAAGAGCGGCTCTGTGATTAAAAGTAAGAATGGCACGATTATCATATTGCCAAAAATGGCAATAAGTGCTACCTCAATTAAAGGTAAACCATGGGAAACGCCATAGGGGATCGCGCCGCGCAATTCTGAAATTGGCACCATTGCCAAAAATAATATGTGAAAAATCTGTTCTTTCATTCGATATCCTCTTTAACTAAAGTTACGAACATGCCATTTGACTGCTAAAGCCGGGTCGAAATCGACATCAAATGGGTACAGTGGACGCTTTAAATGATTATATTTGACATTGACGATATCTTGGTTGACTGCACCAGGCGTTAACGCCATTACCCAACCCTTTGCAACCGCACTTAAATCGGGTTCAAGATAGCCCATTTTAACGACGATAATATCAAAGTCATCAAAGGCCGCTATGCCCGCAGTTTGAAAGGCTTGTTTGCTGCCATATTGATACCTATTTTCGGTGACGATAACATAAAGATTATCGTGTTTAACCAGCGCGCATTTGCCAGCCACGTCGTCAGTAAAAAAGTGTTCTATGCTAACTTTAAGTGTTGCCGCACCACCAAATGACTGATCTATTTTGCCACCCAATTGAATTGTCACCTTTTCATTTATTTGACATTGATAAAGGCGCTCAACTGTTTCAGTATCGAAGATCGATGCAAACAATATTTTTTTGGCAATTGGCTTATTGCGATTAAGCGCTAGAAAGTCCTTTAATAAAAGGTTCATATCGCCGGCACCACCCGCGCCGGGGTTATCACCTGTATCAGAAATAAAAAATGGTTTAATGGGCGCTTGTAAGGCCTGTTCAACAGCAATTTCGCTATCTGCCGTTGGACCAACAAAACTAAATTGGTCACGTAGCGACCAAAATTTTTGAGCAAGCTTTAATGCCTGTTGTTTAACAGCCGCTTGGTCAGTACCAGTGACCACGATCGCCGCATGACAGCGCGCTTGATCTGCCCACGGAAAACCCATCCAAATAGCGGCATCGATAATGCCATATAGCTGACAAATACTGTTAATTGATCGATAAAGCCCTTTGCCCGGTTGTACTTCTGTTGATGTCTTTTCACCTGATAAAAGTATCGGTATATCAACTTTTGCCCTTATGATAGGCTGTCTACCTTCTATAGCTACTATCAAATGCTCAAGCGCACGTTGTTTGGTTTCTTGTACATCAATATGCGGTGCTGTGCGATAACAGGTCAATAAATCACTGGCGGCAAACAGTTTGTCAGAGACATTGCCATGTAAATCCATTGTCGTTGCGATCAATGGCTTGTCGCCAATTAGCGCTCTCAATTCTTCAGCTAACTCACCCTCGGCATCTACACAATCTTCAACACTCATAGCGCCGTGTATATCAAACAGTAGCCCATCAATTGGCGCTTGACTGATGGCGTCTTGTAATAATTCAAAAAATTCGCTGCGCCAAGTATCATAATATTGCCTGCTGACGACACCACCTGGTAACGCCCTAGCATTGACCAGCGGAATAAATTCAACGCTATCACTAAACAGTTCTAAAAATGGATAAAATGACAATAGTTGATCGCCACGTCGTATTCTAAAGTCAGCATGCCCCGACAAATATGGCGTAAATGTCGACGATTCAATATGAATGCCCCCAATTGCAATTCGATAACGCATATATCCTCCTAAAAACAATCACGACAAAGACTAATCATTCGTACAATGTCATCTTGACTAGGTTGCATACACGAGCAGTAAACGCTGGCGTTTACGACCAGTGCAAGAACGCTAATGAAGTGGAGAGATCTCGCATTTTAAACCCTAGATTTCTCGACTACGCTCGAAATGACAAATTAACTGAATAGTTAAAACAACCTGCATTAGCGATAAGTTAACAACTTTTCAATTACCGTACTTAACGCATTGATATATGGCACACTAACGTGTTCTTGTTTTAAGGCGAGTGGCACTTCAGTACAACCTGCAATAATCAGCTGCGCACCCCTAGCAATAAGACTATCAGCTGCAGCTGTCAGCAGTTGACATGGTTCACCATCTGTATAACCAGCTTTTATGCCATTTTCACCATAAATCGCCTGCATCACTGTTTTTTGCACCTCATCTGTTGGATAAAACACGTCGATTGAAGCAAAATGTTTGTCAAATAAGTGCATTTTTCTGGTGCCGCTGGTGCACAAGATGCCAATGCGCGTTATTTTGGGATAATTCTTTTTAATATGCTCGGCAGCAGTCGCCATGGCGTGTATGACCGGAATATCGATTTGCTTAACTAAATCATCGTAAAAATAATGCGCTGTCATACAGGGAATACAACCGACAGTTGCACCTGCATTTGCCAATCGCTTTGCCGATTTTACCAGTTCGGGTAGCGGCGATAAGCCGTCGCCATAGACAAAGCCTGTGCGATCAGGCGTCTTGACATTGCTATCGATGATTACATGATAATGATCTTGATCTTTTTTAGCTGGTGTTGCAGCGACAAAATCACTGTAAAACTGAGCGGTTGCCGCTGGCCCCATGCCGCCGATCACGCCAATTATGGTTTCTCGCATAGTGTTTCTCCTTCACAACAAACGCGATCAATTATCGCTTGATAGTGCTTTTGCCAATCGATATTTTTATTATCTTGGTAAATGCTATTTAAGGCGATATGTGCGCCACAATCCATACCCTGACAGCCCGCCAGTAGCACAATATCTCCTTGTTTTGCGTCTGCTAAAGCCTTATTGATTGTCGTCGTTAAGTCATCATCAATTGAATAGTTCAGCCCTGCGCCAGTGAGCACTTCTTCAAAGACGGCAATTTCGTCAGCCGACACTGTGTCTTTCCATGTGACGTGTTTTTTACTGAGCGTGGCATAAACCCAATCGATCTTTAATTTTTTTGCCCAGTAGACAATGCGTTCGGCATTTTGTCGATTGGTTGTCACCCCTCTGTTGCCACGGATCGCATAGACAAAGACAATTTTTTGATATTTCATTAAGTTTAACGTTTTAAAAGTAACGTCGATATTGCCAGCATTGGCAAAGTGGTCATCGACGATTTTATAATTGTCATCATATACAATTTGAAAACGTCGCTCAACACCTTTATAGTTTGCTAAGCCCTGTTCAATATTTTGTTTTGAAACGCCACTGACAATGCCCACTGCCAGCGCCACCAAACCATTCATCACTGAATTAAAACCTGCAACATTTAGTTTTAAATGATACGTCGTTGGTAAAACTGTGCCGTACTTGGTTTCGATTTTTCGATTAAGCGACACAGTCATGTCAGCCATACCAGTTGATAAATCTAATTTTTCAACGCTTAAATCGCCACTGTTGTCTTCATAACCGTAGGTTAAAACATTGGCTTTTGTTTGATTGATTAATGATTTTGACACCTCATCATCTAAGTTTAGAATGGTCCAAGCTGCTGGCTTGGCATTTGTGATTAGCGATTTTTTAAAATTGACATAGGCTTCAAATGAACCGTGCTGATCGATATGTTCATGACTGATATTATTGAGTGTCACAACATCAAAATCGGTCATTGCGACGCGCTTTAGCTCTAACCCTGATGACGATACTTCCATTGTACAGTGACTGACACCGACTTGTTTCATGTTACTAAAGTATTGTTGCAAAGTCAATGATTCGGGTGTCGTCAGTATTGACGGGTCAACAAAGCCCTTAAATTCAGTTTTAACTGTGCCAATAATCGCCCGTTCGAATGCGGCTTGTTTGAAAATTTCATCGACCATAAACGACGTGCTGGTCTTGCCATTGGTCGCTGTGATGCCGACTAAAAATAGTTTTTCTGACGGCTTGCCATAAAAACGATGTGCCATCGCCGCCATTGCAAAGCGCGTGTCTGCCACCTTTATTTGTGCTATGTCAACATCGACAAAACGACTGACCACGGCAACAGTTGCACCACTTTTAGCTGCATCTGCCAAATAATTATGACCATCGACGCGATAGCCGGTAATGCAAATAAAGCAGCTATCGCTGACGACTTGGCGTGAATCATTGGCTAGTGCTGCAATTGTCGTAGGCAGCGTGCCGCGCACTTCTAATATATCAAAATCGACCAATAAATCTTTTAATATCATAATTACCGCCCTGCCCGTTTTTTCATTTTGCCAAGCACTTGTTTGACAAATGCAAAGTATGGTTTGGGATCTTTGCTGTCCCAAATAGCATGCGCTTTTTTATTGAGATATGACTTAGCAACTTGCCCAACCGTCAACTGCCCTTTTTTTATATATTCTCTCACTGCCAAAATATCTTCATAGGCATACCAAAAATAACGTTCGCTATTTTCGGTTAAGTGAGCTGGCGGCAATGGGTCGCCAACCAGTTCGCGATAGGTCACATAGGGCATATTGATGCCACATTTATTGATTAAGACATCTAATGTGGTGTATCTGGTATTAATTTCTATTAAATAAAACTTACCTGAATCGGCATCTTTTTTAAATTCGATTTCAGCAAAGCCCTTGTAGCCAACTGCTTCTAAAAAGGGCGCGCCAATTTCGTGTAGTTCAGGTACAACGCGCTGCTTGGTATAGACCGATGCGCCAAAATTAATTGGAAACTGACGAAACTTTTGACAAGTCGCCCAGTGGGTTACCACACTTTGCTCATTGAGATAGGCGTCATAGGTGTACATGCAGTCGTCAAAACCACGCACGATGCGCTGTACGAAGACGGCAAGCTCTGCTTCATCAGCACGCGCAATTGCCGCTAACAGTTCTGCGCGATTGTTGATATAAAACATCTTATGGCGAAACTTGGCGACAAAGTCATACGAATTAACTGGTTTAATAATACAAGGGTAACCAATTTCCGCTTCAACCCGTTCAATTAAGTTGTCTTCTGTCGTTAAAATTGTCTCGGGTATCAGTACATTGTGTTTACGGCAATAATCTGCCAGCGGCCCCTTTTCAAGTAACGACGTCTGTAGCCCCTGCGGCATCGACGGCAGTAAAAAATACTGGCTTAAATAATCACGATTGGCGTCAACTACTTCAACGTAGGGGTCAGCACAGGGTAATAGCACAGGTTTTTCATCTTGTTTTTTAGCATAGTCAACTAAGAACTCAACAAAGGCAGCGCTTTCGTTGCGATAATGCGGCGTGATCAGTTTTTCTTTTATATATTTAGACTTAAATCCATAGGCATTTTGATCGTAATCACATGCCACAACGTATACGCCTTTAACACCTAAGCGACGGCTTACACCTAGCCCAATAAAGTAGTTAACCCCTAATACAACAGCTTTATGCAAAATTACCTCCTATTTATAATTCTATCAACTGATATTTAGCATCACCAAAACCGATACGCTCGGCGTGTTTAATTTGTGTTAAGCCTGCTGTAAACAGCGCTTCGCCGTGTGAAGCTGCCAATAAATCGTAACAGGCCTTATCGATCGCGACAGGATCTGTGCTAATTAATACACCAATGTCATCAGTCAGTAGCTGCTGCGAACGACCGACACAATCACAGTCTTTTGTAATATTCATCAAAAAGTTTAGATAGATAAACGATTTACCTAACTGAGCGCCATAAGCATATTCAGTGACTTTTTCTTTAAAGTTTTCCGATTCCCAATCGTTGCTAATTGCGCCAACTGGGCAAATGGCAATACAACCGGCACAGCCGATACATAGACTTTCAGCAATGTTCGCCGTTTGATTCATGCTGATGGCGTGTACATCACAGGCCTTAATACAAGCGCCACAAGAGACACACTTATTGGCTTTGACAGCTGGCACCAATTTAGCATGTTGTGCCATTTTGCCACCACGCGAAGCAAAGCCCATTGACAGTTGTTTAATGGCGCCACCAAACCCCGCCATGGCGTGCCCTTTAAAGTGGCTACAGACGATTATCTGATCATAATTGCGATAGCCTAACCCGTATTTGCCAAATTTAAAATAGTCTTTTTCGATTGGTACTTGATAATACTCTTCGCCGTGATCGCCATCGGCAATTTCAATTGGAATACGTGTAAAGCCATGTGCTTGCGCTACCTTAATGTGCTTTTCACGCGTTGTACGTTCGCCACGATAGAGTACGTTTGTTTCAATAAAATTAGTTGCAATAGCTTTTTCTTGTAGTACATCAATAATGCCATCATAGCACTTGGCAGATACAAAAGTTGTGCTACCTTTTTCGCCAAAGTGCACTTTAATAGGTACTTTTTTATTTAACGAAATCGACTGCACCATTATTAAATGTGTTAACAACTGCTTAGCCGCAACGGAGACAGTCGCTTCATCAAATGCATCGAGCGCCTTAAAATATACAATTGACATAGTAATCGCCTTTCACTAGCACATTTTTAATCGCATTATACTTTCAAATTCCCTAATATTATTATATACTATAACCTAAATTATGAACAGAAATCTAACTAAATTTATAAAGATAGTATGATACAAATTTTGTAATCTACTTGTAACTATTCAGTCAAGTTGTCATTTCGAGTGAAGGCGTAGCCGTAATCGAGAAATCTCGGGTTTTAAATGCGAGATCTCTCCACTTCACTAGCGTT
>PDWI01003211.1_pt1 | contig 30425 bp, 30 predicted proteins | sample 1430891 | NCBI WGS metagenome assembly PDWI01 (sample SAMN01162508, study PRJNA174530) | Oral metagenome, whole genome shotgun sequencing project. | biome: Marine environment; feature: Marine mammal; material: Swab sample of the gingival sulcus; isolation source: swab sample of gingival sulcus... | reverse complement strand
TTTTTTATTTCTTCTATCGGCTTATATCGCATCCAAGAAATTAAAAAAGGCAAATTGTCTCTTTTAAACAGGCTTATTAGCATTGGGTTTACATATTTTAAAGTACCCGTGGTTTTCAACTCGGTAAAATATGCTTCTACTGTGTCTAATGCAAATGGCGATTTTTTTCTGGTTTGTTCAATTACCACTTCATCTATGCTTCTTGCCGGGCCGGCTAAGGAGATAAATTTATCTACATCATCAGCAACCAGCATGGCAACTAAGCTTCCTTGGCTGTGGCCTAATAAAACTAATTGCGAAAAACGTTTATCTTTCCTAAAATGAGCAATTACTTTCTTGGCATCTTCAACAAAATCCTCTAAAACGATATCTTTTAAATAAGGAAAATTCTCTGCGTTAGATGTCCGTTTGTCATAACTAAAAAAAGCAATACCCTTTTTATTAATACTATCTCTAAACTGTTTTATGTAATTGGCTCTTACATTAAGACCGGCCTGGTTACCGTTTCTATCTACATTTCCCGAACCGTGCACCCATATAATGAGCGGAGCATTAGTATTAGTATAGGTTAAGGTTCCCGGAAGTTTTACACTGTCATTTTCTATGCAAATTTCTTCTGATTTAACCTGAGAAAACAATTGACAATTAACAAATAACAGTATGATTAAGGTTCTAATTTTCATGTTGTATTTAGCACATATTATAAGCCGAATTATTCATAATGACCTATGTACAGGCCAAGACCAATATATCGTACCATCTTCATTTATTGTTATAGAAAACTTAACAGAAAGAACAAATATTACTTCCGCAATAAAAGCGGCCATGGTTATCAACATGGCAATTCCGGCCACAGTTATCAAAACATTTTCCATTGGGAACCCGAATAATTTTTTCTTCTTTTATTTTAATATTATTATAATATCACAAATATATCAAATAATATTTTAATTTTCAAAAGTTTTATCATTCTAATTCACTATTTTTGTAAAAAATTTTATCATGAAGTCCATTCTTTTTTCTGTTTTATTCACGTTTTTAATTACTGCTAACAGCTACGCTTCACTGCCTTTTTGGGGGCCTACCGGACATAGAGCCATGGGAAAAATAGCCGAGGAACACCTTAGCAGAAAAGTCCTAAAAAAAATAGACAAGTTATTGGACGGAAAAAGTTTAGCTTTTATATCCACTTACGGTGATGACATAAAATCAGATCGCAAATATGACAAATTTTATACCTGGCATTACATAAACATGCCATTTGACCAAACCTACGAGGAATCAGAAAAAAATCCGGATGGTGATTTGGTTACCGGAATAAACAAATGTATAGCGGTACTAAAAGACAAAAAAAGTAGCCGTGAAGATCAACAGTTTTATTTAAAACTACTGGTACATCTAATAGGCGACCTACACCAACCCTTGCATATAGGTAGAAAATCTGACAAAGGTGGAAACACCATTCAAGTACAATGGTTTGGCAAAGGCACCAACCTGCATCGCGTATGGGATGAAGACATGATTGACAAATTTGGCATGAGCTATTTGGAATTGGCAGAAAATGCCGAAGACCTGAGTAAAAAACAAATAGAAGCCATTAAAAAAGGCAGTGTGGTAGACTGGGTAAATGAGATTCACAAACTCACTATAGAAGTCTATAACTCTGTAGAAGTAGGCCAGAATTTACGGTACAAATACAATTACCTCTACTTTGATACCGTCCGAACCCAATTGCAAAAGGCTGGAATTCGGCTGGCCAAAATTCTTAATGATATTTACGGCTAAACATTCTTTTAGCAGTTGATAAATCGGCAATATAAGAGGCTCTATTGCTAATACCAAGTCTAATATGTAATGTTACATATAATTGGTATAATTATCCGATAAGCAGTTTTATATTTTTCTATTTCTCCTAATGTAATAAGGATTTAAATTTTTGTAATTCCTTACCACAAAATCCAGAGCACTCTCTAAGATATTCCCCATGTTGTTAGATTTTTTAAAGTTTACATCGCCGGTGAGTTGCACCAAACCTCTTTTGAGTTCCGCAATTTTTTCCGGAGTAGATATGGTATCGTTTTTCATGCAAGCCAATAGTTCTTCTAACCTATCTTCATCACTTACCGCTCTTTTTGCCAACAATGACCGTTCTTCTAATTCGTATTGGTCTATAGACTCTTTTTGCAGCAATTGCCCGGTCATGGCTACCAGTTTGTTATTTTCTTTTAAAAACTGTGGCTTATAGACTTTTGGGTTGCCTTCATAACATTGCTGGTCAAAATCAATAGAACGAATACGGTACTGAATGCGATCAAAATCATGGGTAAGCACCATCACATAATTATAGGAACGCATATCGCCCAATAGCCGCACGAAACACCGTTCGTTAAATTTTACAAACTCTTTGGCAATAGCACTTTTATCTTGGTCTGAACAACCATCCAGCATAGTTTCTATAAAAATATCACCCGGAATTCCGGAGATATGCTCCTCAATAAGCGTATCTTTATAGACTAAAAAATTAATATGATTAGGTGAAAGAATATGTTCTAATTCCAAACCATAAATGCGAGAAGCATCGGCTTTTTTAACATAAAAAAACAAATAATTGTCATTGAGAATATTCCGCACTTTTATCCTAAAAGGCTTAGAATTACCAAATGTACAAAAATCAATATTGTCTATGTTTAAATAGGGTAGCATGGCGTCTGTACCGTCTGCATGGAGAATAGTATATATTTTTTTAAGGCTCCTATCTATTTCAATTCGCTCATTTTCATTATAATAAGTACTAATCCACAAGGTATCATTGCCCATATCGTCATAAATTTCCACTGCTCCCTGAAAACGCAACAAATCGTCATAGAAAATTGGAATTTTAATCGCCCGGCCTTGCTCTCTCAAATAATCGGACAGCATAGGCGTAATAGGATAGGCCGGTTTTTTCTTAGAAATTAATTTTTGATTGACTGGTTTCATAGTGTGATAAAGATACAACTAAATATAAATTTTAACACAAAAAATTCATAACCATACTATAACAGAAAATATATTTCTAATTTTGGCGTTAAACAGATAACCAATACCTAAAACATATATGAAAATTAAAAGTGGTGCAACCCATATATTAGCGGTTCTATTTTTAGCATTAAGCACCGTATTAACAGCTCAGAATAGCACTACGGGCATTCCCGAAGGTTTTGTAGATGCTAAGGAATACATCCCCAATCTACGTACTGACCTCAGATATTATGGCAGTAATAACTTTGTAGGCGAACCTATAGACGGTTATGAAAGACCAAAATGTATCATGACTAAAGAAGCCGCAAAGGCATTGAAAAAAGTCCAAGCCGATTTTGAAAAATTAGGATTTGGTCTTTTGGTTTTTGATGCCTACCGGCCACAACGAGCAGTAAATCATTTTATCAGGTGGGCTCAGGATACTACAGACACTAAAATGAAAGACAGATTTTATCCCAATGTAGATAAGAGTAGTTTATTTGAAGATGGCTATATTACCGAAAAAAGTGCTCACAGCCGCGGTAGTACCGTTGACCTTACTATTGTATCTTTAAAAACCGGACACATTTTAGACCTAGGCAGTTCCTATGACCTTTTTGATGAAAAATCTAATGTTAGCTATACAAAAATTACTAAAAACCAACGTGCTATTCGGCTATTATTGCAACGCAAAATGGTAAAATACGGTTTTAAACCTTATGAAAACGAATGGTGGCATTTTACCCTAGCTAAAGAACCTTATCCGGACACCTATTTTGATTTTGCAATAAATTAACAATCAACCATAAAACCAACTTATACCAAAAAGGCTGACAAATTAGCCCATTTGGTATTAAAAAAATCCGTTTGAACATTCAAACGGATTTTTTATTGGATAAATTTCAATAAACCGTTTTGATTATTCTTTGTCCAGATTTTTAGTTTGAAAAAACCCGATTAACAATCCCGTGCCGGCCATTAAGAATATAGAACCGGGCATAGCAATGTCCTCTATAAGATTAAGATAAGTAGTCAGAATTCCCCCAATAACAATACCTGCACCAATACCCATAAGCAATAATGCCAGATTTAAAATAAACACTTTCCAAACCGGGGCAGTATGCTGCTTACCTTTTGTAAACAATGAGGCATCTGCTCCTTTTTCAATAAGTGCCAACCGTTCCTTATTTCTGGTAGAGAAAAACAGATAGGCAATTCCAAAGACAGCCCCAAATACGATTAATACTACAAATACTTCCATAATATAAAATTTTGATGTTTTAATTAGTTATTCTTTTCAATGTTATTTATTAAGACGACCACTTTTGCAAGATGGTTACAATATCTGCAAATAAATTTTGATTAATTAGAAATAGCTGAAAGAAAATAGTAAAATATTGTAACCCACATAAGTTAATTATAGTCTTATAGAAATATATGAAGGATATCACCGACCAGACCTGTATTAACAAAATACTAAATGGCGAAATTCATCTTTTTCGCATATTGGTAAATCGCTATAAAAATATGGTGTATAGCCTTACCTTAAAAATTGTAAAAAACAATACTGAAGCAGAAGAAATAGCCATGGATACTTTTTTAAAAGCCTATAAAAATTTATCTGCTTTTAAAGGCAATTCAAAATTCTCCACATGGCTTTATAAAATAGCTTATAACAGTTGTTTAGATTACGCAAAGAAGAAGAAGCAACATCATATTTCTATAGATGAAATCCAGCCCGATAGATTTATGGAAACAGAAAACGCCTTTATGCTACTGGCAGAAAAAGATAAAAAGCAGGCAATACATTCCTGCTTAGAGAAATTATCTCCGGAAGATAATTTCTTATTAATTTTACACTATTACGAAGATCAGTCATTGGCAGAAATAGCAACAATAATGGGATTAAAATACAATTATGTAAAAGTAAAATTACACAGGGCCAGAAAGAAACTGATGCACATTTTAAACGAAACACTCTCGCAAGAAACATTAGTAAGTTATGGGAAGAAAAAATAAAGAAAATAACGACGTTATCCGCAAAATTATGAAATCTTATGAAGCAAAACAGCCCTCATTAAGTTTCACGGAAAAATTAATGGAAACTATAACCGCGGAGCAAAAATTAAATTATGCTTACTGGCCCCTAATTTCTAAAAGAGGATGGGCAGCACTCTCTTTGTTGACCGCAGTATTGATTTCTTACCTGTTATTTTTCCGCAACTTAGACCGACCTGAATGGTTTAGCTATTTAGATATTCCTTTGCATTGGATAACAATAAGTGAATTGTCCGGCACATTTTTTTACGCAATACTAATTTTAGGGCTTTGTCTTTTTGCCCAAATTATCTTTATAAAAAATTACTTTAACAAAAAATTAAAATTTTAGTTATCCCAATATTTTTTTGTATTTTATGACAATCTTTTTAAGGTCATCAGCTAATTTTTTTAGCCATACCAATTGATTATACAAAAGATGGGCTTCTTGTAAATCGGAAAGCATTTTCGGTTGAATTTCCATTTGCCCGCTTTTTATTTCTTTATTTCTCTGATGCGAAATATCTACATAATTACCAAGGAGCGTATCATGAGCAGAAGCCAATTCCTCCATTTTATCAGTTTGTAATTTTTTGGTTTTTCCTAATACATTTGCTGCAGTTGTAAGGGTATTTTCTATATAATTTACATAAACTACAAACTGATCTTTAAAACCGAGTTTTTTATGCTTTCTAAGAAAATTACCCAATGAAGCCAAAGCAGCTACAATGGTGTGGTTAATGGTAACGATTTCAAAAATCAACTGAAATTCATTTTGCTTTGATTTTGGATCTTGCGTCATCCGCTGAAAAGCTGCATTCAAATCACTTTTGGCCAAAAATGCCGCTTTTCTGGGCAATCTATAATCTATTTCTTTAACATGCTCACTGTTATATAATTTTTTGATTGTTCTTAGATAATTGATATCTGCCTTAATAGACGATAATATTTCTTCGTTTAAATTTCTATATTCCCATAACGGCCACAGCAAATAATTTGCTACAACAGCTAACAAGGCACCTATAATAGTATCTAAAACCCTATAACCTACAACTTCTAAGGCATTGGGCTGTAAAATGCTATATATAAAAACTACCTGCATAGTTACAAATGCTGCTCCGACCTTATAACTCTGCTGAATTAAAGAAAAAGCAAACATTAATGAAAGGATGGATAGCCCACCATAAACAACAGGGTTTTTGGTAATCAAAATAATAAGTACAGCTACGGTAGCTCCAATTACAGTACCTATAATCCTATTTTGTGAGCGTTCTTTGGTTAACCCGTAATTGGGACGCATAATTACCACTAACGTAAGTATAATCCAATAGGTATTTTTTATATCCAAAAAACTTCCCAGAATATAAGCAAAAACAACAGCAACGCTCAATCTTAATGCATACCTGAATATACTGGATTTAAAACTGAAATGCCCTAAGAAAAAATTAAAACTGTATTCCTGAAGTGTTATAAACTGTTTTGTTTCTGCCGGTTTTAAAGAAATTTTAGAAGCATTTTCTACATTGGCAATTACCCTGCTAATTGCTCTTATCTCCTCCAAAATATGTTGTTGATAATTGTATAAATTTTGCAGCGTTAAAGCTCCTTCTCTCGCATTTGGCAACCCCATTTCTGCGACATATTTGTCTATGGCATTATCAGCATTTTCAAAGGCCTTAGACAAATTATCAAAAGACGGAAGCTTATTATTATTGATAATGCGTTTAGAAAGCATTTTTAGATGATTACCCAAGGCTACATTTACTTTTCTAAAAACCTCTAAGTATTTTTTTTGAGTACCAAATAAGGAATTAATTTTTGAATAGTCCAAGGTGTTAGCCAATGCCAGTTCTAAGATATCCACCAGCGAAATAAAAATAAGTACTTTCTTTTCTCCGGAATGTGAACGGCCACTTCTTTTCCTTTCCGTAAACAGTGATTCTCTAAGGGTTTCGTGATTTTCGCTTATTTTAGTCTGTAATTCCAGTGATTTTTTAAACAAATCTTCATTATCATCACATTTTTCCAATAAATCACCGCGAATTTTCAGGTATTCACCGGTAAGGTTCAGCGTATCCGAAAGTAACTGCCTTTCACTGCGTTTTGAAGCAAATTTACGCAACAACAAGGAAAGTAATAAATACCACAAACCGCCTGTTATCATCAATGCAACATATTGTAAAATTGGCATAACCCCGGTTACGTTTACCGCTAATGCTAATACCATGGCCAATAATCCCGAAAATGCTATTAATGAACCTCTAAATCCATAAACCGCAATCATAGCACTGATAAAAGAAAATACCGCCAAAGCAACCAACAGCAGAAAGAAATAAGGCTTTGCAAAGAGAACTATAGCAGTTATTGCAGCCGTAAGCCCAATACTTACCAATATACCGTTTACCTTCCGTTTTAAACTACCCGGCACATCACCGGGTGCATTTACAAATGCTCCAAAAACTATAGGTAGCCCTAATGGCATAACATCCAAAAAATAGGCTACACCCAAAGGTATAACTACTGAAATAGTGAGCAGTAGCCCTTGGTAAAACCCCAAACCTTTTAGGAAGTGTTCTATGGAAGTGATGACATTTTTCACAGATTTAAATTTTATTAATCAATTGATAATAAGTAAATTATAAGATTAAAAATGTATGTAACCACTCTATTCTCACATAAAAATTTTAAACATTACCTTTTAAAGAAATACTTAAAATTTCTTAAAAGTTGTTTCATCAACACAAAATATAATAACCTACCTCCTACAAAAGGGACTCAAAACCCTTTTGTGGTGATAAATACTCCACGAAAAAGTTAACCCCAAAAGAGCTTAAAGCTCTTTTGGGGTTAATAATTTCAGTATTAAATTATTACTTTAAAATATCGTAACTACGTTTAATAAACTCCGTCAAGTCTTTTCCTTTTAAAAGATTTTGGGAAAGTCTTGCCAAATCCAATGCCTGATTTACATATTCCTCTTTTTTGGTTTTTGCTTTTAGAATTTTTTGCATCAATTCATGGTTGGTATTAACTACCAAATTGTACATTTCGGGGAAATTACTCATACCCATAATACCACCTCCACCGGTTTGTTGCATTTCTTTCATCCTACGCATAAACTCAGGCTGGGTAATTACAAAAGGATTAGATTTAGAATCCATTGCTTCTAATTGCACTGTATATTTGTCTTTTGGAACCACCCCTTCAACAATCTCTTTTAATTTATTCTTTTCCTCATCCGTCAATTTAGAGATTTGTTCTTCGTCCTTTTTAATTAACTTATCAATAGAATTTGCATCCACACGGGCAAAAGTTAATTTTTCGTTATCACTTTCCAGTTTTTGGATAAGGTGAGACACAATGGGCGAATCTAACAACAATACCTGGTAGCCTTTTTCCTTAGCTTCTTCAATATAGCTGTGTTGTTCCTCAACGTTATTGGTATAAAGCACTACAGTATTGCCATCTTTATCGGTTTGAGCATCTTTTATCTTTTCTTTAAGCTCATCTAAAGTAAGATATTCATTGTCCACAGTAGGATAAAGGGCAAATTTCTTAGCTTTTTCATAAAACTTCTCTTCAGAGAGCATGCCGTACTCTATAACTATCTTTATATCATTCCATTTTTTCTCAAAATTTTCTCTATCATTTTTAAATAGCGAGTTGAGTTTATCGGCTACTTTTTTGGTGATATAAGTAGAAATTTTCTTTACTGCTCCATCGGCTTGCAAATAGCTTCTGGAAACGTTTAACGGAATATCCGGAGAATCTATTACACCGCGTAACATTTGTAAAAAGTCCGGTACAATACCTTCCACATTATCAGTAATAAATACCTGATTTTGATAGAGTTGTATCCTATCTTTTTGAATATCTAAATTGGTGGTGAGTTTTGGAAAATACAATATACCGGTTAAATTAAACGGATAGTCAACATTTAAATGGATGTTAAACAGCGGCTCTTCAAATTGCATAGGATACAGTTCTCTGTAAAATGCCTTGTAGTCTTCTTCTTTTAAATCCGAAGGCTGTTTAGTCCAAGCCGGCGTAGGGTTATTAATAATGTTATCCACCTCTATTTGCGGTATATCCTCTTTTTTCTCTTTGCCGTCTTTGTCCTTTTTTGGCTTGTAGTTAGGGTCGTTTATTTTTCGTGTGCCAAATTTTATGGGCACCGGCATAAATTTGTTGTATTTCTGCAACAATTCCCCTATTCTATGATCTTCCAAAAACTCTTTGTCATCTTTATTCAAGTGCAAAACAATTTCTGTACCCCTGTCTTTTTTATCAGATTTTTCAATAGTAAATTCAGGAGAACCATCGCAAGTCCAATGTACAGCTTCAGCACCTTCCTGATAAGATTTAGAGTAGATTTCTACTTTATTCGCCACCATGAAAGAAGAATAAAATCCAAGTCCAAAATGACCTATTATACCGGAATCCTTAGCAGTGTCTTTGTATTTTTCCAGAAACTCTTCAGCTCCGGAAAAGGCCACTTCATTAATGTATTTCTTTACTTCATCTTCGGTCATACCCACACCTTGGTCTATCACATGCAGTTTTTTGCCTTTTTTGTCTATTTTAACTTCTATCTGTGGGTTTATGTCTGGATCTACTTTTGCTTCCCCAAGTGTAGCTAAATGTTTTAACTTTAAAGTAGCGTCTGTAGCATTAGAGATTAGTTCCCGTAAAAATATTTCGTGGTCAGAATATAAAAACTTCTTAATAAGCGGAAATATATTCTCTACCGATACATTTATTTTACCTGTTGCCATAATGTGTCTTATTTTTTTAATTTTTAACTGATAGGCCTTAGTCAAAAAAAATACCAAAGGCAAGGAGGTGACAAGATGGCAGAATTAGTGGCACAGACAACATATTTAGAACAGGAAAAAAGTATCCGTAAAATTACAGATATATTTTACCACTTCACCTCAAACTCTTGTTTAATCAAACGGCCGTTTGCATAATACTCTACATACCACGCATCATTTTCTTTAAAAAAAGAACCCGTTCTGTTTTTTAGATAATACACATCTTTTTTACCCGATTTTAACAACACAAAAATCACTTTAGGCGTATTATCCACTAATTGGTAACCCAAATTGTTTTCCTGAGCATATAGTTTTTCTGCATTTACTGTAGCGGGAAAAGCATTGGTTATAGCAGGAGTTTTTTTAATATCGCCTTTTTCCTTTATCTGAGTTATTTTCTCCACCGGTGCATTTTCTATTTTTGGAGCATCTGGAACATCTTGGGGTTGCTTAATAATTTTTTCCGCTTTAACTACCTTATCAGAATGTTGAACTGAAGCAGTTTCTTTTTCTGTAACACCGGAAACGATAGCAAATTTTCTATTCTTTACACTTTCAAAAGCATTTCTAAGGGCTTCGTAATAGGCCGCCTTATAATCTTTTTCTTTGCTTCTGCCTACTTTACTCACCAACACCTTTTTATTTTTACAGTTAGTAAGTTCAATAATCAATTTTGTAGTGAATAAATTGGATTCATTTAACACACTGGCATTAAGTCCAAGGCAACTGTTCTTGGCCAGTTCATCAGGTATTTCTTGGTTGTTGTAAATAGCTTTAAAACCCTCTTTTTCAAACAAGAATTTAGTGAGGTCATTAAGTTGATATTGATTCTCTCTTTTCAGAAAATCGTATTTTGCCGGAACAATTACGTATTTATATTCGTTTACGTCCTGAGCAAACAGACAAGTAACTTGTAATAATAGTACAAGAACAACCAATTTTATTGTTTTCATAATGCGGATTTTAATCAATAAGGGTTTGTAAATTTCTTAAATCTACAAAATTACCGTTTAATGTTGAGGTTTTTTGTTGCAATTTCAGAAACGATTATAATAAAAACACTTTATCATTATATCATTGAATTTGTATTCATTCCTGAGATAACTCAATTTTTTAACTTTTTACCGCTTTTTCCGCCTCTTTTTCTTTCTAAAATTATTCTGATTTTTATCAATAAACTTGTTCTTTCGCCGCCTGCCTTTTCTGCTTTTGGGTTTGGTAGTTACTTCCACAACAATAGCCCTACCTTGATACCGAACGTTTCTAAAGGCCTCTAAAACTTCATCGGTAAAAGCCTTGTCAATTTCAAAAAAGGAAAAACTTTTAAAGATTTCTATCTGCCCTATTTCTACATTGTTTTTACTCAAATTCTCATTGATAATTCCCATTAATTTTGCCGGATTTATCTTATCCATCTTACCCAGATTAATATAAAAACGGGTAAAATTTTCGGCTGTTTTGGGAATAAAGTTATCTATAGCATTAATATCGTCTGCATCTTGGTAATACGCCAAAAACCGATTAAACTCTACAGACACAAACCGCTTAATGAGTTCTTCTCTATCCAAAGATGATAACCGGCTGTAAATAGCATTTAAGAAACTGTCTATTTCATCGTCTTTTACCGTTACATTTTTTACTTTGTCAATAAGGCTAAACAACTGTTTTTCACAAATTTCTCTACCCTTTGGCACTTCTCTTTGGGTGAATTTTTTGGCGATTATTTTTTCAATCTCTTTTATCTTCCGCTTTTCCTTTTGGTTGATAAGAACAACGGAAACGCCTTCTTTTCCTGCCCTTCCGGTTCGTCCACTTCTATGAGTATAGGATTCTATCTGATCAGGAATTTTATAGTTGATAACATGTGTAAGGTCGTCCACATCCAAACCTCTGGCAGCCACATCCGTGGCTACTAATAACTGAAGGTATTTTGACCTAAATTTTTCCATAGCAATATCACGTTGGGCTTGTGATAAATCGCCATGTAAAGCATCCACATTATAGCCGTCATCAATCAATTTTGCTGCTACATTTTTAGCTTCACGCCGCGTACGACAAAAGATAATACCATAAATATCCGGGTGTATGTCTGCTATCCGTTTTAATGCAGCATACCGGTTACGTTCAGCAATTAAATAGTAATGGTGCGATACGTTTTTAGCCCCTACATTTTTTTCGCCTGCTGTAATTTCTATAGCATTTTTAAGATATTTTTTTGCGATTTTGTCCACTTCCTTAGGGAAAGTAGCAGAAAAAAGCAATGTTTGTTTTTTGACGGGCGTTTTAGACAAGATAAAATCCAAATCATCTTTAAACCCCATGTTTAACATCTCATCGGCTTCATCCAGCACTGCCCATTTTACATGACCTAAAGACAATTTTCTTCGTTTTAACAAATCTACTGTCCTGCCGGGTGTACCTACTATAATTTGTGCTCCTTTATTTATTGCTTTAATTTGTTTGTCTATGTTGGCACCACCGTAAACCGTTACTGTTTTACAGCCGGACATGTATTTTGAAAATTGCTCTATGTTCTCTCCTATTTGCAAAGCCAACTCGCGAGTGGGAGACAAAATAACAGCTTGTACTTCTGCCAAATTGGTATCTAATTGTTCCAAAACAGGCAAGCTAAAAGCCGCTGTTTTACCGGTTCCTGTTTGGGCAAAAGCTTTTAAATCATTTTCTGAAGTTAACAATTGCGGAATAGCCTTTTTTTGGATAGGCGTTGGCTGTTCGTAACCTAAGTCAGACACAGCTTTGAGCAATAAGGAATTAAGCCCTAAGTTTTTAAATGTACTCATAAAATTATCAGTTTAATATAAAGTTAAAAAGTCACAAAGCATCCTATTAAAAAATATTCAATCTACTGATAATCTGATACATATAACCTAAACGTACTTTTGTCTAATTTCTAAGAAAACACCAAACACCTGTTTCTAAAAATTAAAAACATGTTTTAATAGTTGGCCTTTGAAATTTGACAATTTCAGTCAATTATTTTATAAACCCACATTTTTTTAGGATGTAATACTGAAACTGCAAAACACTTCCATATTTTATTAAATCCTCACTATTACCATTAAGCATAGCCTCTGTGAATTTGCGGATGCAAAAGTAGGGTTATTTTTTGTATTTTAAATACCACCCGTAAGTAAAAGTTGTTTTATTTATTATAACTCTTGAAAATTATTTTTCCGAAACTGATTGGGCAATCTCTTTGTCATAATGAATAAACATATTGGCATAAATCAAACGGGCATAACGTAAGGTATATGGCGTAAAAATTACCAGCAACACAAAAAGCAGGATAAAAATAGTTAATATATCTACACCTATCAGATAAAGAACTATAAAAGTAATAATAGAAAATGCAACGGAAAGGGCATAGGAAACATACATGGCTCCGTAAAAAAACGAAGGCTCTATCTGGTATTTAAAACCGCATTTTTCACAATAAACATTGGTCTTCAATACTTTTTTTAAATGGAACGGATTGTCATCCTCAAAAAACCGGCCCTGGTGACATTTTGGGCATTTATTAAATAAGATACTATATAATTTTGATCCTTTTTTGAACATATCCCAATATAATAATTAGTTTTGCAAAGGTACAGAATTTAAGGTACTTATTCAGCAATAAAAACGCACACAATAAAATTAGATGCTAAACGCACATAATATAACCATTTCCTTTGCAGGCGAAGACCTGTTTTCCAGAATTTCATTTAAACTGGACACCGGAACACGAGTGGGGCTGGTAGGCAAAAATGGTGCGGGAAAATCTACACTTTTAAAGATTATAGCAGGCGAACAACCATATGACTCCGGCACTATAGCCTTAGAAAAAGACATTAGAATTGGTTTTTTAAAACAAGACATAGAATTTACACATGGCAAAACGGTTTTAGAAGAAGCATACAAAGCTTTTACAGAAATAATAAAAGTGGAGCAAAAGCTAAAAGAAATTAACAAAGCCCTTGCAGAAAGAACCGATTACGAAAGCGAAGCCTATAATCAGTTGATGGTAGATTTAAGCGATTATACCCATCGGTTTGAAATAATAGGCGGCTATAACTATATGGGCAATACCGAAAAAATTCTCCAAGGCCTTGGTTTTAAACGCTCCGATTTTGATAAACTTACCGATACTTTTTCCGGAGGCTGGCGGATGCGGATAGAACTGGCCAAACTGCTCTTACAAAACAATGACATTTTACTACTGGATGAGCCTACAAACCATTTAGATATTGAATCTATAATCTGGTTAGAAGATTTTTTAAAGAATTATACGGGAGCCATTGTAGTGGTATCGCATGATAAGATGTTTCTAGACAGGCTAACTAACAGAACCATAGAAATTTCATTGGGGAAAATATACGATTATAAATTACCGTATTCCAAATACTTAGAGCAGCGAAATGAAATTAGAGAAAAGCAATTACAAGCTCAGAAAAATCAAGAAAAAGAGATAAAACACACCGAGCAACTCATTGAAAAATTTAGGGCTAAAGCCAATAAAGCCAGCATGGCCCAGTCGCTCATTAAAAAACTGGACAAAGTAGAACGCATACAGGTTGACGTTGAGGATACTGCGGTAATGAACGTACGATTTCCCATGTCAGTACAACCCGGAAAAGTAGTTGTAGAAGCAAAAAACGCAGGAAAAACCTACGGAGACAATGTAGTGTTGAAAAATGTAAATTTTCTGGTAGAACGAGGCAGTAAAATAGCTTTTGTAGGCCAAAACGGCCAGGGCAAATCCACCTTGGCTAAAATGATTGTTGGCGAGATTGATTATTTGGGCACAGTAAAACTGGGTCATAACGTTCAAATAGGCTATTTTGCTCAAAATCAAGCAGATTATTTAGACGGAAACAAAACCGTATTAGACACCATGACTGATGCCGCTACAGATTCCAATCGCATAAAAGTCAGGGATATGCTGGGTGCTTTTTTGTTTAGCGGCGATGAAGTAGAGAAAAAAGTAAAAGTACTCAGCGGCGGAGAACGAAACAGGCTGGCTCTATGCAAAATGTTACTAAAACCGTTTAACGTACTGGTAATGGACGAGCCTACCAATCACTTAGACATTGCCTCTAAAAATGTTTTAAAAAATGCCTTAAAAACTTTTGACGGCACCTTAATTGTAGTTTCGCACGACAGGGATTTTTTACAGCAGTTGACACAAACGGTATATGAATTTAAAGATGGCAAAATAAAAGAATATCTGGGCGATATAGACTACTATTTAGCCGAACACAATTTGGAATATTTACGAGAAGTAGAACGCCTTACCAAAACCAAAGAAAAACCGGTAAACACTTCTAATAAAGACAACTATATACGCGAAAAAGAACAGAAAAAACTGCAAAATAAAATTGCTTCCATTGAACGGGAAATTGCCCAATTAGAAGCAAAAATAGCCGAAATAGACCGAGAGCTTATCAATCCCGAAAAACATCAGGAACTCACGGAAAAACCCAATTTTTTTGAGGACTACAAGGCAAAAAAAGATAAAATTACCAAACTAATGAATAAATGGGAAGCCTTACAAATAGAAATGGAAACCAAGTAAACTTTAATAACCTGAATTCGGTTAATCTTGTTTTCACAGAACGTATAGAATACTCTAGATTTGCACATAAAAGCATGAAGAAATATCAAGATATTCCAAAGGTTTTTAGGTGCAAAGATGAGGTGTTATACCAAATCTAATATATAATACTATATTGGATTTGGGTGTGAATTTTCGCTTAAACCCAAAAAGTTTAAACGAGTCCATCTATCAAAAATAAAATTGCACGCCCATAATTACATTTCTGCCCATATTATAAACATTGTTTTCTTTTAACCGTGATAAATGTGAAATGTATTTGGTATCCAAAAGGTTATTGGCATTAACCGTTAGGTTAAATTTTTTACCGCCCAACGTTATATCACCGCCTAAGCCCACATTTAGCAGTTGATATCCTTTTGTATCAGTTTCAAAACGACCTACTCTATCTTGTTTAAAGTAATTTTCTAATTTCACAAAGGCATAATTATTTTTTATTATTTCAGAGATTTTAAAATCGCCTCGCAAAGTAGCATTTAGCTTATGAGCGGGAATAAGCGGAAGGTAATCACCGTTTTTTTGTTTGCCTATTACCATCTCATAACTACTGTTTAAATGAAGCCAGTCTAATGGATGTGGATGCAGGTGAAAACCAAATTCTCCACCATAAAGATTGGCATTATCTTGCTGATAATTATATACCGGAACTTCATCCATTGTTATTCCTGCGGGTGACAGATAAATATAGTTGGCAATAGCGTTATAAAATCCATTGGCAAAAACTTCAACATGTTCATTGCCGTATTCGATAGCTGCATCCAATTGCCAATTTTTCTCCGTACGCAAATCAGAATTGCCTACTTCAAATCTATTGCTACCGTGGTGTACGCCATTTGAGGTAAGTTCAGCTAAATTTGGAGCCCTAAATCCGGCTGCTAAATTAACCCGAGTAGTTATTATGTCAAAAAATCTGGTTTTATACCCCAAAGAAGCGGTAAAACTCTGAAAATTCTTATCTATTGCTTCAAATTCATGTTCGTGATGCTCATGATGGTCATCTTCGTGCTCATGGTGTATTACATGGTGTTCTTCTGTTTTAATAGAGCGAAGATCAAAACGCAGCCCGGCCTGAAATTGATGATTGTTAACTTTTGTGGTAGTAGTTACAAATGTACCAAAATCACTTAAAGCAGCATCAGGGATAAGTATTTCTTCGCCGTGGTTTTTATTGGTTTGAAACAACCCCTGAATACCGGCAATAAATTCCGTTTTATTAATTTTTGGAAATAAATATTTTACATCATAAGAAAATGTATTTAACTTCATGTTTAAAGCTGCCTCGGCAGGTTCAGATTCTTCTCCATGATGATGATCTTCTTCGTGTTCGTGATGATGTGGTGTTTCAAATTCCTTACGTAAATTTGAAGTATAACCAAAATGAAAATCTAAACTGGAATTTTTAAAAAACCAGTGGTTATGGCTGCTAACCATGATATTGTCTAGCTTTTGAAATGGCAGTTGTGGTTGTACTAAATGAGATTGTTCTCCTACTTCTTCTGCAATACCCAAATTTGAATGGGTATAGTTAAATCTGAAATCTGAACTAAAATTGGTTAGGTTAAAGCCTAATCCGCCTTTAAAATCAAATTCATTAAATCTGGAGTTCGTCACCCGTTTTCCGGTTGGAATTTTATAATCTAAATGGCTTTGATAGCTCATACTCGACACAAATTTTAATATGTCTCCGGATGACTTTATATCAAATACACTATGGCTACCCCGGGTGTTTGAAAAATAGATTTGTTTTATGGCAGCTTTAGTTTGGCCTTTATCTGCATAACGTTCCGGATTGATGTAAATTACCCCACCCAAGGCATCTGAACCATACAGTAATGATGCCGGGCCTTTTATTACTTCTATGCTTTCTACGCCGTTATCAGACAAACCTAAGCCGTGTTCACTACCAAATTGTTGGTTTTCTAACCGCACACCTTGGCTGTAAACCAAAACCCTGTTGCCGCTTAACCCTCTTATTACGGGCTTTCCAATACCACTGCCGGTAGAGATTTGTTCTACTCCGGGCACCAATGCCAAACCTTCAGCCAACGTTACACTTCCCTGCTTTTTAAATTGCTGTACTGTCTGGCGTTCTACTTTCATTGTATTTTCACTTTGCAGTTTTTCAAAAGGAATAGAAAGAATAACTTCATCCATTTTAAATACGCTCTCTTCCATGGCAATATTTAATAACATATCTTTATTTGGCAATGATATAATACGCGTTACGGATTTAAAACCGATAAAAGAAAAGACAATGGTTTCTTCCCCGTTGGGCAGGTTTTCAATACGGTAATTACCATCAACATCAGTGGTAGTACCAATATGGGTTTTGGGTGAATATACAACAACACCAAACAACGGATTGTTATCTGTGTCCGTAACTTTTCCGCTAATGGTGTTTTGAGTGTACAATATATTTATACACCCTATACAAATAAATAAGTATAAAGATTTCATTTTTTAATTAATTTATTGTTTAATATAAATAAGTACTGATAAGTCTAAACAATAAATACCGGTGGGCTTCTACCCGGTAATTTTAAAAAATGAGTATTGGAGACTACGCATTGGTAACCTGAGATTTTAATCGTTTTTACGATGACAGGAATCCACTCTAACAATACACTACAAGTCCATAACGGCTTTTCAATCTGGAGATGAAAAACATCACAATTGGGACTTTCTACATGAAAATGCTTTACATTTTTTGCAGTACAAACTTTGTGAGTATGGTTTGAGAATAATTCATGCAAAAGAGATACTGCACTTGGTGTTATAAAAACAAGCGTAAAGAGTATGGCAACAACGCGAAGTCTAATCTCTTTGTACAAATTAAAAACTTTAAACTGTTTTACTCTTTCTTACCTTCATATTTAAGGCTTCTACACCCAGTGAAAATGCAATAGCAAAATACAAATACCCTTTTGGGATAGCACCTACTTTCTGTCCAAAAACCTCTGCATGTGACAGATGGGCTCCTTCTGTAACCAGCATAAACCCTATTAATATTAAGAACGCTAATGCCAACATTTGAATAGTAGGGTGTTTGTTTACAAAATTACTTACCGGTGTAGCAAATATCATCATTATAATAATAGAAATAATCACCGCTATAATCATTATGATAAGAGCTCCTTTTACGCCATTGGTCATCCCCACCGCCGTTAAAACAGAATCAAATGAAAATACAATGTCTATAAGCACTATTTGGATGATTACCTTTGAAAACGAACTGGCTTTTTTCTTTACCTGTGTATGTTCTTCCGCTACGCCTTCTACTTTGTGATGGATTTCTTTTGTACTCTTATATAACAGAAAAACACCTCCGGCAAAAAGAATAAGGCTCTGACCTGTAATTCCGGCCTTTAACCAAGGCAAGTCTATGGTAAAAAACGGGTCTTGCAAAGAGATTAAGTAAGAAACCCCAAGCAGCAATAAAATCCTAAAAACCATAGCGAGAATCAACCCTATGTTTATGGCTTTTTTCTGTTTCTCTTTAGGCAGTTTTCCGGCGGTAATAGAAATAAATATGATATTATCTATCCCCAACACCACTTCCAGAAAAGTAAGTGTTAGCAAAGCTACCCAAGTATCAAATTGTAAGAATATCTCCATAGAAATTTAGTTTTAATTTATCTTCTCTACCCGCCCTTTTTGTTTGTAATTTGAGCCTTTATAATGAGCCGTAAATTTATAACTATTATTTTTAACACCGGTTATCTTCACAATAAAGGGCGTACTGTCCAGCTTGCTTTTTGGAGAAGCATGTATAAGTTCGTATTCAAAATTAGAGTTCCATTTTATCAAAAAAGTATCCTTTACTCCTTTATAAATTTCAATCTGTAAACTATCATCCCTAAAAGCATGTGAAGTGGCATCAATATCATCTAAGTAAGTCTTAAACTCTCCGGTTTTAAAATTTTTTACATTGGCCATTCCGGAATCACAACCAAATAAAACCAATGATATGATTAAAGTAAAAATTACTCTCATTGAATACCTGTATAGTTATTGGGAGAAATTTGCAGCAACTCCTCTTTTACTTCTTCCGAAACGTCTAAACTACGTATAAAATTGGCAATTTTTTCTTTATTCAACACACTGTTAGTCCTAGTCAAATCTTTTAAAGCCTCATAAGGATTGGGATAGTTTTCCCTTCTTAAAATAGTCTGAATAGCTTCCGCCACTACAGCCCAATTATCTTCTAAGTCTCTTTGGATAGCCACTTCATTTAATAATAACTTGTTTAAACCTTTTTGGGTGGAAGTAAAGGCAATTAATGTATGTGCCAACGGCACACCAATGTTCCTGAGAACAGTAGAATCTGTAAGGTCTCTTTGCAGCCGTGAAACGGGTAATTTTGCTGATAAATGCTCAAAAACGGCATTAGCTATCCCTAAATTTCCTTCAGAATTTTCAAAATCTATAGGGTTAACTTTGTGGGGCATGGCAGAAGAACCCACTTCTCCTGCTTTAATTTTCTGCTTAAAATAATTCATAGAAATATATGTCCATATATCTCTGTTTAAATCTATAAGAATGGTATTTATTCTCTTTAGAGCATCAAAAATACCAGCCAAATGGTCATAGTGTTCTATTTGCGTAGTGGGATAAGAATGGTGTAACCCCAGTACTTTTTCCACAAAATAAGTTCCAAATTTTTTCCAGTCTATCTCAGGGTAGGCCACAAAATGGGCATTAAAATTTCCAGTAGCACCGCCAAATTTAGCAGCATAAGGCACTTGTTGCAATTGCGAAATTTGCTGTTCTAATCGTGTTATAAACACATATATTTCTTTTCCCATTCTGGTAGGTGAGGCTGGTTGGCCATGTGTTTTTGCCAGCATGGGAATATTTTTCCATTCATCCGAGAGTTGTCTCAGCGTTTTTATAAGCCTTGCCAATTCAGGATAATAACAATGATTCAAAGCGTGTAAAAGAGACAAAGGAATAGCTGTATTATTAATGTCTTGTGAGGTAAGGCCAAAATGGATAAACTCTTTGTATGAAGCTAATTCTAAAACATCAAATTTTTCTTTAATAAAATATTCTACTGCCTTTACATCGTGATTGGTAGTTTTTTCAATCTCTTTAATTCTAACGGCATCTTCCAGATTAAAATCATGATAAATTGCTCTTAGATTATCAAAAATAGATTTGTTTACCTGTTTTAATTGTGGCAGCGGCAATTCGCACAAAGCAATAAAATATTCAATTTCTACCTGAACCCTGTACCTGATAAGGGCAAACTCTGAGAAATAAGGTGCTAATGGTGCCGTTTTTACTCTATATCTGCCATCGATAGGCGAAACTGCTGTAAGTTGATTGAATTCCATTAATTTCTACTAAAAATTTAAAACGGTAAAAATAAATGAAATGTGATTAATGGAAAAGTATTTAGAATACTTTCTATATCGTAAATTAATCACCAAAGGGCTTGGAAAATTTTAAAACAGAGTAGTTTATAAGTTGATAGAGTTGTGAGTTTATAAACTTTATAAAAATAATATTTTGTCTGTAAAATAATATACCATTGCGTAATTCCTTAATGAGGAGATAATCAAATAATTAAGTGAATCAGCAATTTAATAACTCAAACCTAATTAATAGGTTGTTTTTCTATAAGTGCCAGTATTTTCTTTGCTCTGTTGGTAAAAGCATTAAAGCTATTTTCTATGCTTTTCTCCAAAATTAGTTTGAGCTCGTAGTGTACCCAATTGATTTTTTTACCCAGATGAAACAATGCTTCCATGGCATTTGCTTTAATTCCGTGTTTTAGGTCTTTGCTTAGCAGCCAGTCAAAACAGGTCTCTATAATCTCGGATATTTGCTCGTGTGTAGCCAGTAGTTTTATAGGAGAATCATATTTTGAAGTATATTCTTTAGCGATAAGATTACAGATTTTAGCCGCAGATTTTATAGCAGATTCAGATTTTAATTTTGAAATATTTTGGGTAAAATATGCCAATTTATAGGCTATCCAATCTGTATGTTGCTCAACAATTATTTCCAGTGTTATAATAGCCTTTATCGAAATATCGTTATCGTAATCAAAAGCAATTTCAACCAGTGGCTCAAATAAAGACTGGTCTTTGGAGATGGCTTTACTTATTTTCTTTAACCCTTCTCTCTGTTGGTTTGGCACACTATGAATTTCCTTGATTAAAGCGTACTTATTCATGTTTTTTACGGCACTCATAATGAATGATTAATTTGGTTAAAAGATTTAATCATTGGGTTGGTTGCTCTAGTTCTATTTAACTCTTATTAACAAGATTTATTGTGCAAAAAGAAAAAATATTAAATTTATGTTAAAGGATATTTTACTTATTTTTCAAAACTTCCTGTTTTGGAATAATTTAATTTAATTATTTGCGTTTTAATAGCTGTAAATTATCCTGTTAAAAAAATGTATTTCTCGTTTTACGATAAAAATACAGTCACTGAACTTATCTTGGCTTAAAAACAGGATGTCTCGGGAAAGGTTTTTAGATAAATTTCTTCCGGATTAGGAGTTAATTAATAATTAATAAGGTTAAAAAAAATGAAGACAATTTTCAGTATAATAAGTAGTTATTTCTTCTGTTTCCTTTTTGTATTTCCTTCTTATGCCCAGCAAAACATCAACCAGGTAGATGCTGATGGCAACAGACACGGATTATGGAAAAAATATTATAAAAATAACAGAATACGATACGAAGGCACATTTAACCACGGCAAGGAATCAGGTACTTTCAAATTTTATTCGGCAGCCAATTCAGAATTTCCCATTACCATAAAAAAATACGGAAATAACTCGGATGTGGCGGAGGTTACCTTTTTTACAGAAACGGGCGTTTTGCAAAGCAAAGGAAAAATGCAAGGAAAAAATCGCATAGGTAAATGGCTCTTTTATCACGAAGACGGAAAAACTATCATGGCCGAAGAAAATTATACAAACGGATTGTTAGACGGCGAATACAAGACCTTTTACAACACCGGAAAACCTACCGAAATCGCTTATTATAAAAATGGTAAATTGGACAGTGTTTACAGAAAATATTCCATAAAGGGACATTTGTATCAACATTTTAATTATAAAAATGGCAAACTGAATGGCAAGGCAGTCTATTATAATAGGAAAACCGGAGAGTTGACCACCAAGGGAGAGTTTCTTAACGATAAAAAAGTAGGCACTTGGGAAAACTATGTAGATGGAGAACTGGTAAGTACAGAACAACCCAACAAGAAAAAAGAACGGCCAAAAAAACAGTAATACCAGTTCTGCTTTAAAAATACTCAAAAAATAAAATAATGAATTTTTGTAATAGATAAGGCGTAAAAATTAAGTATAGCCGTAGCTATAGTTTATTTTTACAACGAAATATGGCATAAAAAGGTACATTTTATTGAGTAATTTTGAGGTGGAAATGGTATAATACCAAGTCTAATATATAATGCTATATTAATAAAAAAAAACTACCGGCTATAAATGTAGGTAAACCGGCAGCCTTTATTTAAACCAACTTTTACTAAATATATTTACTCGCTTAATGGTGGCAAAATCACCTTATCAATTACGTGAACTACACCATTGCTTGCCTGTACATCTGTAAAAATTATTTTACTTACCCTGCCATTTGCATCTGTAAGTGTTGCTCCATCGGCAACGTTAGCAGTAATTTCCCCTCCTATTGTATTTATCTTCATATCATCTAACATATCAGATGATATTGTAAAGTGGGTATTAAAGTTTCATCATTTATAGCATCTAAACCTGAAACTCCCAATTCAGTCAATAAATCAGCAAAAGCATCATTATTAGGGGCAAAAACAGTAAATGGAGCAGGGTCTGTTCCATCCGGGGTAGATAAAATACTTACAAAATCCGGCTGATCACTTCGGGTTAATGCAGCAACTAATGTACTGAAGGTAGGATCTGCCGTAGCAAATGTTACCACTGTGGGTAAATCTATTACTTTGTCAACCAAATGAACTATACCATTATCCAACATGTTATCTGCTCCTGTAACAGCCGAACTGCCGTTTAAAGTTACCCCGCTATCTATGGAAACATACATGCTCATCACCTGACCATTGGGAGTGGCAGTAGCGGCTGTATTAATATATCCTGAAGACAAATCTGAGAAAGTACATCCTTAGGCACATCATCTAAGCTGTTAAAGCCTTTATCTTTTAAAAAAGTTGTAAAAGCATCGTTATTAGGGGCAAACACCGTGTATGGCCCTTCACCGCTAAGAACAGTACCCAAGTCGCCATCGGCTTTTTGAAGAGCTTCAAGTAGTAATCCATAGTCAGCACTATTGGCTTCCACAAATTCGTATATAGTCTTTACTTGTGGCTTGGAATCATCATCATCATCGTCATCATTACATGACATAAAAGTAAAACCCGCAAATAGGATAAAAACAATGGAAAGAATTTTTAATGAATTTTTCATAATGTTAAATTTAAAGTTTATGATGAAACAAATTTACATATTGTTTAACTGTTTTCCAAATAAATTAAACAAAAAGCTAATCCTGTTGTAGTTGTTTTCTTAAGAAAATCGTTACTTTCATATTTTTTCAATTTGTATTATTAATGCGTTTAAATTTTATTAATTAATTGATAATTAGCAAATTATAAAATAAACAAATTTGTTTAGAATGCCATATACAAAGACTAATCTTTTATTGAGACAATTTGAGTCTTTGTTTTAAAATTGTTCTTGTTAATTACTAACTTTGCAGCATGAAACGTGTAGTTATAGGACTTTCCGGAGGTGTTGATTCCAGCGTTGCAGCTTATCTTTTAAAGCAGCAAGGCTACGAGGTTATTGGTGTATTTATGAAAAACTGGCATGATGATTCCGTAACTATATCCAATGAATGCCCATGGCTTGAAGACAGTAATGATGCCATGCTGGTAGCGGAAAAGTTAGGTATTCCTTTTCAGGTTTTAGACCTAAGCGAAACATATAAAGAACGCATTGTAAATTATATGTTTGCAGAATATAAAAATGGCAAAACACCTAATCCGGATGTTTTGTGCAATAGAGAAATAAAATTTGACGTATTTTTAGAAAAGGCCTTAGAATTGGGTGCAGATTTTGTGGCCACGGGACATTATGCCAGAAAAAATGTTTTTCAAAAAAACGGAAAAACAATTTACAGCTTATTAAGCGGCATAGATACAAATAAAGACCAATCTTATTTTTTGTGCCAACTATCGCAAGAACAATTGAGCAAATCCCTTTTCCCGATAGGTGAACTTACTAAGGCTGAAGTTAGAAAAATAGCCAAAGAACAAGACTTAGTAACCGCTGAAAAAAAAGATTCACAGGGGCTGTGCTTTATCGGAAAAGTAAAACTACCGGAATTTTTACAGCAACAGTTAGAACCAAAAACCGGCGAAATAGTATTAATTCCGAATAGTTTTTACGACAACAAACCGGCTAAAGTTATCAAACAACTTAACGGCCATGACTTAGCTGAATTGAGCGAAAAGTTTCATTATAAAAAAACGGACGGTACTGTAATTGGCAGTCATCAAGGGGCTCATTATTTTACTAAAGGCCAGCGAAAAGGCCTGGGCGTTGGCGGATTTAAAGAGCCGTTATTTGTTTTAGATACCGATGTTAAAGAAAATATAATTTATGTAGGAGAAGGAAAAAATCATCCGGGGTTATACCGTTCCGTCCTATTTATAAAAAATGAAGACATCCACTGGCTACGGGAAGACCTAGCTATCACACAAAGTGAAAAATTAGAAGTAAAAGCCAGAATAAGATACAGGCAATCATTAGAAAAATCCACACTATACAAATCTGAAGATGGCATGTTTATAATATTTAAAAAACCGCAGTCTGCCATTGCCGAAGGGCAATTTGCGGCTTGGTATAATAAAGATGAATTATTGGGTTCCGGAGTGATTGCTTAATTTTGGATTTGTAATTTCTGTCATCACAACATTTTTCTAATCATGCAAAATAAAATATCTACATTATTTAAAATAAAATACCCAATTATTCAGGGCGGTATGGTTTGGGCCAGTGGCTGGCGATTGGCTTCGGCGGTAAGCAATGCAGGAGGATTGGGACTGATTGGTTCCGGTTCTATGTACCCGGAAGTGTTATTAGAACACATAGAAAAATGCCAGGTAGCAACGGATAAACCTTTTGGCGTAAACGTTCCGATGCTATATCCTGACTTAGACAAAATCCTAAAAATTATAATTGACAACAACGTTAAAATAGTCTTTACATCTGCCGGAAATCCCAAAACCTATACCCAACTGTTAAAAGATAACGACATTACGGTAGTACACGTAGTGAGCAGTTTAAAGTTTGCTTTAAAAGCACAAGAAGCCGGTGTAGATGCTGTGGTTGCAGAAGGTTTTGAAGCCGGAGGCCATAACGGCAGAGATGAAACTACTACGTTTACGTTAATACCCATGATTAAAGAAAAAATACACATTCCTCTTATAGCGGCAGGTGGCATTGCTACTGGAAATGGCATGCTGGCCGCTATGGCACTTGGGGCGGATGGAGTGCAGATAGGCAGTAGGTTTGTAGCCAGTAACGAAGCTTCTTCGCACATAAATTTTAAGAATAAAATTGTAGAAGCAAAAGAGGGTGACACCCAACTTACGCTTAAAGAATTGGCTCCGGTTAGATTAATTAAAAATAAATTTTACAATCAAATACAAGAGGCCTACAAAAACGGTGCGTCTGTAGAGAAATTAAAAGAACTATTGGGTAGAGGACGGGCAAAAAAAGGAATGTTTGAAGGTGATTTAAATGAAGGCGAACTGGAAATAGGCCAAATAAGCGGACTAATTCACCGGATAAAACCGGCCGCAGAAATAGTACAAGAAATTATCACAGATTTTAATGCTGCAAAAAGACAACTGTGTATAGAATAGTTAATTGTACTCCGGAATTTTAATCTGATACAACTTTCCGGATTTATTATTCAGCTTATTTTCTCTTAACCAAGGGTTTAAAATTTTTAGCTCTCTATAATTAACATTGTGGTCTTTGGCAAACCGGGCAATATTAGTAATGGGCGTATCCACCTTAACCAGATGGTATTTTGGATAGGTATATAAGTCAGAAGTTTCAAACTCAAAACCGTATTTATGTGGATTACTCAAAATTTCTTTAGCTGCCAGAATTCTGGGCAAATACCGTTCTGTATTGGGCCCACTAAGCAAATCATAATAACTACCCACCATCTGATCCTCTAAATACGAACTGATATTTTTCTTACCGGAATGATAAGCCGCTGCCGCTAAAGTCCAAGTGCCAAATGTTTTTTTTGCATCCAGTAAGTAATCGCAAGCCGCCCGCGTTGCTTTTTCCAAATGGTATCTCTCATCTACATTACTGTTAACCTCTAATCCATAGTCCTTTGCCGCATTGCTCAATTGTTGCCAAAAACCCTTGGCTCCTGCCGGAGAAGTAACATTTAACAGGCTACTTTCTATAACCGCCAGATATTTAAAATCATCCGGAACGCCTTTTTCCTTCAAGATGGGCTCTATAACAGGAAAATATTTATGTGAGCGTTTTAACCATAGCAAGCCGTTTGATTGCCAGTAGGTGTTTACTAAAAGCTCTCTATCTACCTGTTCTTTAATATACGGTTTTTCCAAGGGGACACGTTCTCCGGCAAAATTCAGATTATCCGGTATTTTTAAGGCCTTTATTACATAAGTTTCGCTCGTACTTTTATCACTTATTACCGAGTTTTTATCCTTAAGGCCGGAAATAGTTTTATTATCCTGCTGAACCGCATTTACCAGAATGCCACTAATAACGACTAAACATAGAATAATTAAAAATTTTATGGTGTTATTCATATTCAAATTTCAGTTTAAAAAGGCGAAACAAAATTATCAAATTTTTTAGCAATTTGGTCTTTTTCGGACAAAATAGGATTCGCAATCCCCCATTCTATTGCCAATGTAGGGTCATTCCACAAAATAGCATCTTCTGCAGGTTTATGGTAAAAAGCCGTACACTTGTAGCTAAAGATAGTATAATTTTCCAAGACCAAAAAACCATGGGCAAACCCTTCGGGGACATACATCTGTTTTTTGTTTTCTTCAGATAGGATAATTTTAGAATGTTGGCCGTAAGTTGGGGAATTACGGCGTAAATCCACCACTACATCCAGCACACTTCCCCTTATAACACGAACCAATTTTGCCTGAGCATAAGGCGGTTTCTGAAAATGCAAGCCTCTTAATATCCCTTTATTAGACATGGATTCATTGTCTTGAACAAATTCCTTATCAGCAATTTCCGTCCATTTTTTTTTATTATACGACTCAAAAAAATAACCTCTGTTATCTTTAAAAACAGCAGGGCTTATAATCTTTAACCCGGCCAGATTGGTATTTTCTATATGCATTAGTTATCAATAAATTGGGTGAGTAATTTAGCTATTGGTTTTGATTTAATTAAAATCATTGTATGCGTTCCACCTGCTATTACTTCGCAGTTTGTTATGTTTTTTATCGGAAAAATGTGGTCTTTATCACCGTGAATATGTATTGTTTCAATATTATTATTATTTTCGGGATTCCAATTCAGCATCTGACCAAAAGCCCACGGCAGATAATTTTCGCTGCTAATATAGATATACTTTCTATATAAATTTATGCGTTTTTTAGCCGATTTTCCAAATGCAAACTTAGCCAGATTATCCACATTCATCATTTTCTTGTAAGGTAAAATTTTGTAGGCACACGTTGCACTAGCCCATTTTAAACTCCTTGGTAACTCGTTCCTTGATTTTATACTGGAGATAATAATAGTTTTCTTTACAGGGATAATCTTGCTCATTTCCTGTACCATTAACCCGCCAAATGACACTCCTACCAAAACAGGATTAGCTTCTTTTACAGCCGCACACATTCGTCTGGCGTAATTTTGTATGGATTCTTTTTTGTCTTTTGGCGGAATCCAATCCAAATAATGTACGGCATATTGATTTTCGGGAAGTTTAATGTTTTCAAAAATTTTTGAACTGGCTCCTAATCCCGGAACAAAATATACAGGAATTTTATCATATAGTGGCATATACCGGCTCATTTACAAAATCAAATTTTACTGTACCGTCATCATAAAAACCGGTTAGGATGATAGTTTGTAACGTATTGGCTAAATGCGGATTCCACCAGGTTTTTACTTTTACGTAATTTTCAGTAAAGCCATACATATATCCGGCTTTATTTTCACTTTCCAGTAACACGGTAAGGGTATTGCCTAATTGGCTTTCATAAAAAGCCCTACGTTTTTTGGCCGACAACCCGCGTAACATTTTACTGCGTTTATACCGGATTTTTTTGGGTACTACACCATCCATTTGGGCAGCTTCCGTATTTGGCCGTTCGGAATAGGTAAATACATGGAGGTACGAAATATCCAATTCGTTCAGATAGTTATAAGTTTCTAAAAAATGCTCCTCTGTTTCACCGGGAAAACCTACTATAACATCTACGCCTATACAGGCATTGGGCATTCTTTCTCTTATTCCGGATACTCTATCCGTATAAACCTTTCGCAAATAACGGCGTTTCATCCTTTTTAACATTTCATCACTGCCGCTTTGTAACGTCTCAACAAATTAGGCTCTATGGAAGAAATTCGCAATCTTTTAATGCCATTTACTTTATCCAGAGCTTTTATCAGATCAAAAAAGGTATGTTCGTGTCGTTTATTGCCAAATTCACCTTTTCCATAATCGCCAATGTTTACACCGGTAAGCACAATTTCTTTAATGCCCTGTACGGCAATTTCTTCAGCATTTCGCAATACATTTTCTAATGTATCACTTCTGGAAATCCCTCTGGCCAAAGGAATAGTACAATAAGTACATTTATAATCACAACCATCCTGAACTTTTAAAAAAGCCCGGGTTCTGTCTCCAATGGAATAAGCACTTTCATAGAAATTGGCATCATCTATTTCGCAGGAATGTACCTCTCCCATTTCATTTTTTGACAAGTCATTGAGATATTGGGTAACCTTAAATTTTTCCGTAGCACCCAGCACCAAATCTACACCCTCCGTAGCAGCCAATTCTTTTGGTTTTAATTGAGCATAACAACCAATGGCGATTAAAAATGCCTTCTCATTTTGTTTTAGGGCAGCTTTTACAATAGTTTTAAAACGTTTATCCGCATTATCGGTTACCGAACAAGTATTAATTACATAAATATCCGCTTTTTCCTCAAAATCTACCCGTGCAAAACCCTGATTGGTAAAATCTCTAGCAATGGTAGAAGTTTCAGAAAAGTTGAGTTTACAACCCAAAGTATAAAAAGCTACTTTTTTTTGTCTCTGCATTTATGTACTTTTATGGGCTGCAAAGGTAGTATTTTATTAAATATTTCCACCCATTAACCACGCATTAACCGTATGAACGACATTTTTTCTACGCAAAGACTTAAGGTTAGAAAGCTAAATAACAATGATTTACACGATTTTCATAGATTACATAGCAACAAAAAGGTGATGCAGTTTGTAAGCCCCACGGTTTATACTATAGAACAAAGCAAGAATGAAATACCAAAACTTATAAAAAACTATGACAACGGCAGTGATTTTATAGTCTATGCTGTAGAACGGATAAGAGATGGCGTTTTTATAGGTACCGTAGCCTTGATAAAGGATGCCTATGGCAATGATGAAATAGGCTATAAAATAGATGAAGTCTATTGGAACAGCGGTTATGGAACGGAATTGGCATCAGGCTTAATTAACCATTGCAAAACAATAGGCCTTTCAAAAATAGTAGCTTATGTGGCCCAAGAGAATACAGCTTCCATAAAAATAATAAAAAAGGTGGGGTTTCAATTTTTAAATGAAGTTCTAAGTAATGATTTAAACATTACGGAATACAAATACCAACTTTATTTATGATTGCTTCCACACCAAAACAACCTTGCTACACCATTATTTTTACCCC
>PDWI01004879.1_pt2 | contig 30426 bp, 21 predicted proteins | sample 1430891 | NCBI WGS metagenome assembly PDWI01 (sample SAMN01162508, study PRJNA174530) | Oral metagenome, whole genome shotgun sequencing project. | biome: Marine environment; feature: Marine mammal; material: Swab sample of the gingival sulcus; isolation source: swab sample of gingival sulcus... | reverse complement strand
TATTTTGAGTTATCTAACGGAACGACCTAAAAATATTACTATGATTTTATAAGCTTAAGTAATCGTTATGGCTGAAGTTAAAATTGTCGTGTACAGAGAGGTTTGGTATTATTTCGCCACGCGCCACAGCCGTTGTATTTGGCGCTGATAAGTCAACACCACACCGGCTGGTTTGGCCGTTAGCGTGATTGCTCCCAATACTCGTGATTGATAACGCTTTCCTCGCCAAATGAGGGTGGCTTTCGGCAACAAAGCATGGTCGGCAGCCGGCTTACCTTTCGCTGGAAATAGCGCTAACGACTGGCCTTGCCAAATGAGATTGGCGCGACAGCCGGCCGGTGTGGCGTCGGATTGTAGTTGCAATTGCGGTAGTACCACTGACTGGCAATAATCGGCTGGATAAGGTAGCTCAACGCGTCGTAACGTCACTACGCGTGCTGTGGGAAATTGCGACAACAACCAGCCGGTGGATGAAATGCGGGTGATTTTATCATTGCTCAAGACGATCGCCGACAAACTTAACCGATGTTGGTGCAAATAATCGGCCCACAAACGAGCATCGTTAATATGGCGATACTTGCGGCCGGGGTTGAGGATAATGGCTTGGTTGCCGTTGTGGAGTAGGGCGCTGGTGTAGGCGCGATCCGCCACTACCACGGCCGGTGCGCTAGCAAATGGCATCGGCACGACGGGTGACAGAAATAGTAGCAACCAGCCGAGGGCAAAGCCCTTTTTTCGCGTTTGCAACAGCAGCAGCAACGACACCACGGCAAGGGCGACCAGCGCCCAGTGTGGGCGCGTGGCCGGTTGTAGTGTCCAACCTAGGCGCTCGGCGGCGGCTATCGTCTGCCATAAATAGGTCGTGGTTGTGTCCAGCAGCGGCCACAACGGCGCTGCTAGCGTGGCGGAAAAGCTGGCGACGATGCAGGCGGCAATCGCCCACGGCAACACCCACAGCCCCAGCCAAGGAATAACCAGTAAATTCACCAGCAGCGCCGACAGGGAAATGATGCCAAACGCGCCCCACGTTATCGGCAGCAGCACCAGCCCGATTGCGAATTGCATGATGATTACTTGCGTGAATGGCCGGTACGGCAATTCGGCACAGCGCAAGACCACAAAAGTCGCGACAAAGGAAAAGTAAAAGCCCACCGACACCACCGCATAAGGCGACACGACGATGACCGCACCCGCCGCCAACAGCAAGCTGTTTTGCGACAAACCTCGGCCACTGAGCCACGAGATAATCAGCAGCGAAAACATCACCCAAGCCCGCTTTACCGGCACGTCAAAGCCGGTGAATACGGCGTAAGCCGTAATTGCTAACAGCGCCACAACGGCACCAGCGTGGCGCGGCGTTAACCAGTCGGACAGTCGCCACGACAATGCCCACACGCCTTGTACCAGCAACCAGCACAGGCCGCCGACCAAGGCCAAATGCAGGCCGGAAATGGCCAGTAAATGACTGGTGCCGGTGGCCTGCATACTGGCTTTTTGCGCTGGCGATAGGGCGCTGCGATTGCCGGTCAGCAGCGCTAATAAAATGCCGGTATTGGGGGCGGAGAGCTGTTGGTGCAGCTGTCGGCTGACGTAGCTGCGCGCCTTGAGTAGCCAGCGCGTTTCCGGCGCAGTGCTATCGATATGGAGTTGTTTGGCACTCAGGCGTATGCCTTTGCTGAGTAGGTGTTTCTCGTAATCAAATTGCTGGGGGTTGAGGCGGGCATGTACTGGCACTAGCGTCGCGCGCACGTTGAGGCGTTGGCCTCGCAAAGCCGTTAGCCGGCCTTTGTTGTCCCAGTAGCGTATCGTTTGCGCCGGCAATTGGGCATTTTTGCAGCGGATATTGTCGGCGTATAGCTGCACCTCGCGATTTAAAAAGCGTTTGGATTCATTGGGTCGGAGCAATTGGGCGCTAAAGTGACAGTCGGCAAAGGCCTGCCGGTAGGGCAGGGGCGCATTTAACCCCACCGCCAATACCGCTAAGGCCAAACCACAAACTGCAAAGCGGCCGGCCAAAAAACCGATGACAACCACCAAGCCGGCAAACCACATCGCCACCGTCGAAGGCGACCACGGCGCGTAGAGTTGTGCCATGACGCCTACCCACAGGCCGGTCACGAGATAGGCGGCTTTCAATGCGTCCTCCGTATTAAGGCATTTAATGGGTTATTGATTTTGGTTTGAGGACACACCCTAATCCATATCGCCCAAAAAGCCGCCGGTTTGGTGCGCCCAGAGCTTGGCGTAGATGCCGTCTTGCTGCAGTAAGTCTTGGTGGCTGCCCTGTTCGACCACGCGGCCTTCGTCGAGGACAATTAGCCGGTCAAGCGAGGCAATCGTGGACAGCCGGTGGGCAATGGCAATCACCGTTTTGCCGTCCATCAGGCCGGTGAGGCTGTCTTGAATAGCAGCTTCGACTTCGCTGTCCAATGCTGAGGTGGCCTCGTCCAAAATCAAAATCGGGGCATTTTTTAACAACACGCGCGCAATGGCGATGCGCTGGCGCTGGCCGCCGGAGAGCTTGACGCCGCGCTCGCCGACCTGCGCGTCTAGGCCGGTGTTGCCTTGGGGGTCGGTGAGGTTGTCGATAAACTCGCTGACTTTGGCTTGTTCAATGGCGTGCTGTAGCTCGGCTTCGCTGGCGCCGGGTTTGCCGTAGAGGATATTCTCGCGCACGCTGCGATGCAATAGCGACGTGTCTTGCGTCACCATCGCGATGTGCTCGCGCAGGCTGTCTTGTTGAACGCCAGCGATATTTTGCCCATCGATGCAAATGTCGCCGCTTTGCACGTCGTAAAAGCGCAACAAGGCGTTGACCAAGGTCGATTTGCCTGCACCACTGCGCCCGACCAAGCCGATGCGCTCACCGGATTTGATGTGCAAATTGAGATTTTTGATAACGTGAACGTAGGTTTGCTCAGTGTCTGTTTCGGCATTTTTGCGCTTTTGCGTGTAGCTAAACGAGACATTGTTAAAGTCAATTTCACCTTGCGTCAATTGTAGCGCCGGTGCGTCGGCGGCATCGCTCACGATTTGTTGTTTAGATAAGGTGTTCATGCCGTCGGTGACCGTGCCGATGTGCTCGAACAGGCCGCTGACTTCAAACATCATCCAATGCGCCATGCCGTTTAAACGCAACGCCATCGCCACCGCCACGGCGAGCGAACCGGCACTGACGGCGCTGTCCATCCACAGGGCAATGCCGACTGCGCCGACGGCAAAAATTAGCACATAGTTGCAAAATTCTACTGATAAAATCAGCAAATTCACCCAGCGCATTTGGGCGTAAGAGGTGTCTAAAAATTCGCTCATGGCCGATTTGGCGTAGTCGGCTTCGCGGTCGGTGTGGGCAAACAATTTGACGGTGGCGATATTGCTGTAGGCATCGACGACGCGGCCGGTCATCAGCGAGCGCGCGTCGGCTTGCGCTTGCGAAATGGCGCGCAAACGCGGCAAGTAAAAGCGCAACACACTGGCATAAGCCAGCGCCCAAATCAGCATCGGCAGCATCAACCAAAAGTCAATTGACAGCAAAATCATCAACATCGACAAAAACGACACGCCGATATAGACAAAGACCTCGACGGCTTTCATCACCGTTTCGCGCACCGACAGGGCGGTTTGCATAACTTTGGTGGCGATGCGGCCGGCGAAATCGTCTTGGTAAAACGCCATGCTTTGCTTGAGCAAATAGCGGTGAGAGCGCCAACGCGCCGCCATGGGAAAATTCGACATCGACGTCTGAAATTGCAACAAGCCGCCGACAGTACCGACAAGCGGCATGGCGACCAACAGCATTGCCCCCATGCCAAATAGTGACCAGCCTTCACTGGCCAAAAAGGTGGCTCTGTCGTGGGTGTTCAACCAATCGACCAAATTGCCCAAAAAGGCAAACAGCGAGACTTCCATCATGGCGTAAATGATGCTAAAAATCACCGAGAGGACGAGGATTTTTTCATAACCGCGAATGTGATATTTGAAAAACGGCCATAGCGCTTTCGGCGGTGGCGTATCGTTGACGTCATCGGGGAACGGCTGGGTGAGGTTTTCAAAATACGCAAAAATAGTGTTCAGTAATCTAGGCATTGTGCCACCCATATTGGTAAAAAGCCTATCATATAAGAACGGCCAGCAATTGGCTACAGCAAAAGCTAAACTCTCCCGCGGTATATTTCTTTTTTTGCATCGCCTATTGCCGCAAAAATCGCTATAATAAGCGCCGTGCTGGTCACTGTGATTCAGCTGATATTTTTTACTATGCCAAAATAACAGAGGTAACCTATGTTTGAGCAACAACTTGAAAAAATGAGAACACAACAAGGCTTTATTGCCGCCCTAGACCAAAGCGGTGGTAGTACCCCAAAAGCCTTGAAGCTATACGGCGTTGAAGAAAATGAATACAACGGCGATGACGAAATGTTTGCCAAGGTGCACGAAATGCGCACTCGTATTATCACTAATGAATACTTCAACGGCGAGCGCATCTTAGGTGCGATTTTATTTGAAAACACCCTAGACCGCGATATTGAAGGTATACCTAGCTCGCAGTACCTATGGGAAAAGAAAGGCGTTATCCCGTTCTTGAAAGTTGATAAAGGCCTAGCGGATGAAGCCAACGGCGTGCAGTTGATGAACCCCATGCCGGCATTGGATGCGTTGTTGAAAAAAGCCAAAGGCCAAGGCGTTTTCGGCACTAAAATGCGTTCAGTCGTTAAAGCCGCCAACGCCGAAGGCATCAAAGCCGTGGTCGCCCAACAATTCGAAGTTGGCAAGCAAATCATCGCCGCTGGTTTAGTGCCGATTATTGAGCCGGAAGTTGACATCAATATTGCCGACAAAGCCGAAGCCGAAGCCTTATTGAAAGCCGCTATTTTGGTCGAGTTGGACAACCTCAGCGAAGACCAGAACGTCATGTTGAAATTGTCTTTGCCTTCTGAGGCCAACTTCTACAGCGAATTGATTGCCCACCCACGCGTTGTTCGCGTTGTAGCGCTTTCTGGTGGTTACAGCCGTGACAAGGCCAACGAAATTCTCAAGCAGAACGCCGGTATGATTGCCAGCTTCTCTCGCGCTCTGAGCGAAGGCTTGTCTGCCAAACAAAGCGATGCCGAGTTTGGCCAATTGCTCAACGAATCTATCGAAAGCATTTATCAGGCTTCCTACTAACCAGATAACGGCAGTTGATTCGCTTCTGCGAGTGTGATTGCCGCTAGATAATCTGTGAATCTCACCTCGCGCTGGCTTATTTAGTCAGCGCGTTTTTAATTCAAGCTCACAAACACCCAAGCATCGCCGCGATAATCTAGCGTCATAGTATCGGCGCATACGGCGTTGCGTAGGCTTTGTTGGTGGTGTTGACTCAAATGCAAATTGTGTAGGGGATAAAGCAAGCCGCGGCTGGTAATGCGCGCTTCGGGAAAGGGATAGAGGCTCAACGTCCTGCCGTTTGCCCCATTTAAGCTAAACGAATTAGCCACAGTTGAATCCATCATTAACCCCTCAGTTGAGGCCGAGTCCGAAGACAACAACCAATAGCACTGCCGGCTATCAAAAAAGCGCAAGGCAATGCGCTGCCGATAAGTATAAGCCACCGATAAGTTGCCCAAAAAGTGATCCATTTCGCCGCCACTCGCCCAGAAGACATCGGCTTGGCTGATGCCCTGTGTCACAGCGTATTGTAGAGCTTTGTCAAAGTCGGTGTAGTTCTGATCCGGCGCGTCAATAAAGCCAGCTGGCCGCTGTTGAATGGAATCGCCGTCACCCAAAACGCTTAGGCGCTCGGCCGGTACGGTTTGGCCGGCATCAGAAACCGCGAAGTCGTCCCAAGCGCCATCGGTGACTAGCACTTGCCGATAGTGTTTAAAACGCTGTGGGTCTAGCGGCGAGCGCTCGCCATTGAGCACCACCGCTGCCGGCTGAGGCGGCGGTGGAAATGACAAAATTTGAGTCGATAGCGTTGCTTTAGTGACGCTCACGATAACCAAACATATTGTGGGCGCGAATTTGCTCGGCCACGCCATCGGGCAGTTGGTCTTCCCAACCGTCGTGGCCTTGGGCGATGTGCTTCATGATTTCGCGCGACTTGATTTTGAACAATTCGAAGTCGCTACAGTCGATGCCTTGGATAAAATTATTCACAACTAAATGCTGGTAAAGATACTTAAATTCTTCCGGCAGGGTTAAGTCTTCGTAAGTGGTCAGGCCGCCATCGGGGGCGGCTTCGGGATAGACAAACAGGCTGGTATTGTCGGGGAACAGTTTACCAAAGCCCTCCAACATGCCGCCGGTCACGCCGCGATAAAAGGCCGGATCAAAAATTTGGCGCATATTGCTGATACCCAAAACGATGCCGATTTGCTTTTGCGTAAACTGTCTAAAGTAGGCACGTACCGAGAAATAGCGCGTGTAGTCGGTAATCATGACGTTGTAGCCTAGCGAATTCAACAGTTTGGCACGATTGATGATGTCGGTTTCGCCCACGCCTTTATCGTTACCCAAGGCATCGTTCAAACTGATTTCCGCCAGCGCAATGGTGTCCTCGGCATTGATGCTTTTGGCATGGGTGAAGGCCTCCATGCCCTGCTCAATCATATCGACGTTGAGCTTGGTCACGGGGCTGAACGAGCCACGAATCATCAGCACGTTTTTCTTATACAGCATTTCAGCCGGCACGGCGACTTCGCCGTTGGCGTAAAACATCACAGCGCGCGTTTTCCAGTGACGAATGAGGTTGAGGTTGACGCCGTGATTGTCAATGTCTTCAAAATACGGGCCGTTGAAAGAAATCGAATCGATTTCCAGCCGGCCGTGCGTAATATTATCAGTCAGCGAATGAATCAGCTGTTTAGGCATGTCAAAGTAATAGTAAGCGGCATAAATCAAGTTAACGCCCAGCACGCCCAGGGCCTCTTGTTGCTGTTCGGCAGTGTCGTCGCGCATACGGACGTGAACGATGATGTCGGACGGCTCGGCACCGGGATACATTTGCACGCGAACGCCGCACCACGCGTGGCATTCGTTATCGCGGTTCCAGCTTTTGGCGGCCACCGTAGCGGCGTAGGCAAAAAAGCGAGAATTCTGCGGCCGCGTGTCGCCAACGCGGTCAACGACGAGGCGGAATTCTTTGTCCATCATGGCTTTGACGCGGGCTTTGCTGACGTAGCGCCCCGTTTGCACGCCGTAAATGGCATCGGAAAATTGCATATCGTAGGCCGACATGGTTTTGGCAATTGTGCCGGCGGCCGCACCGGCGCGGAAAAAGGCGCGCGCCACTTCTTGGCCAGCGCCGATTTCGACAATGGTGCCGTATTTTTTTTCGTCTAAGTTCAAGCGCAGCGCCTTTTCCTTGGTACTGCGGCTGCTGACGTTTTGTTGTTTTCTGTTTTTTTCTATCATATTGAGTTCCAAAGGGGTTAAGAGTGATTCACGATACCGCAACAAATTGCGTGGCGTGGCCATCGACTGTCGCGGCTTGTTCAAAGCAATCTAGCAACAACAGCGCCAAGCACAGCGTCTGCGTTTCGCCGCGATGAAAGTCCACCACTTGGCCTTTTTTGTTGCCGACCATGACCGGCGTTTGGTGAGTTAACTCAACGCTGGCATCGATAACGGCATAGCCCAAGCCCTTGCGAATTTTGCCCTTGTAATGATTGCGCGCGATAATTTCTTGGCCGACGTAACAACCTTTTTTGTAATTAATGCCGCCCCACACTTCCAAAGGTGTTAATTGTGGCATCAACGATTCGGCATTTTCCGGCACAATGTCAAAATGCCCACCCGACAAGCGTAAAGCCGCAATCGCGTCGGGCGAATCGGCTATATCGGCGACCAAGCTGTCATCGGGGGCGAGCAACTCAAAATAGCCGTTGGGCAAGCCGCACAACTTGGCCTCGCCGTGATTGACACAAGCAAACGGCTCGGGCAAGTCCAAGCCCCAAGCCTCGCACAACTGCAGAGCCGCCGCTTGGTTAAGGCCGATATGACAACGCGTCACCGCTTCAACTTTGACTTGGGCGCGCAGTATAAATAGCTGTAGGCGTTTGATGACGCTGTCGGCTTGGCGCGCGTGCAGGCGCAAGGTGTAGTCGTTGGCTTGGCCGACAATCAGGAAGTTGGCCAACATCTGTGCCTTGGGGTTGCAAAACGCCCCGTAGTGGCACGTGTCGGCTTGAATAAAACCAACGTCTTGGGTGAGTTGTCCTTGTAAAAACGTCAGGGTGTCATCGCCGCTAAAGCGGTAACTTTTGTAGGGTAAAATCGCGCGAATTGCCGTCATTTTTGTTATACTGTTCAAGTCAATGGCTAGCCATTATAACACGTCAAACATTTGAGGTAATGACCATGAAAAAATCTGCCGATATTTATACGCCTAAAACCGCCGCCACTGAACCGGCCGAGCCAACTAACGAAGCGGCAAACACCGATGAAAAGCTACAAGCGCGCCGTGAAGAAATCGACAAAAAAGTCGCCGATATGCCGACCGAATACGGCGGCCGCCCCAAAGACAAAGGCCTAGAACCCACACGCTACAACGACTGGGAATTCAAAGGTCGTTGCATTGATTTTTAAATGACGACTCAGCGTATGGCTTTGTCGTGTCCCCATTGTGGGATGGCGCTTCGCGCCGATGGTTCAGCGTGGCGGTGTGCAAACCGCCACGCTTTTGATTGTGGCAAGCACGGCGATGTCAATTTGCTGTTGCCGCAACACAAGCGCTCGCGCCAACCCGGTGACAGCAAGCCCATGGTGGCGGCGCGCCGCGACTTTTTGGCTTCGGGCGCTTATCAGCCGATTGCCGAACGCGTCGCCAAATACGTGTTGCTACTTGCCCAAGGCTTGCCCGTTTACCTCGCCGATGCCGGCTGTGGCGAGGGTTATTACTTGCGCCAAATCCAGCGGCTGTGTTATCCACAAGCCGACACCGCGGCCGGCTTTATCGGCTGGGACATCTCAAAATTCACGGTGCAATCGGCCGCCAAACAAGCTACTTTTCCCGCACAATGGCTAACGGCCAGTAGCGCCCACATTCCCCTAGCCGATAACAGCGTCGATGTGCTGTTGTCGCTGTTCGGTTTTGAAGTGCCACAAGAATTTGCGCGTGTTTTAAAGCCACAAGGCTACCTCGTCACCGCCGATGCCGGCGAGCGGCATTTAATCGAAATCCGCGAGCGCATTTATCCCGACCTCAAACCCTATCGCCCCAAGCCGGCTGTCGCCGGTTTATCGTTGCTTAAACAAGAGGGTTTGAGTTACGAAATCACCTTGTCACAACCACAATTAGCGCAGTTGCTGTTGATGACACCGCACTTTTTCCGCACCAAGGCCGAAGCCAAAGCCCAATTGCTCGACCTGCCGGCGCTGTCCGTTACCGTTGAGGTGGTTTTTCGGATTTATGCCAACGAATAACTCAAAAGGCCAAAGACAGCCGATTGACCTTACCGGCATTGGGTTCAGTGACAAAGCACAGAAAATAGCCGGTATGGCGCTAGCAGTCGTGGGGGCATTAAGGTAGGCCATTTAGCAAGAAAAATTACGGCCATTGGTTTTATTTGGTATTTTTTATTAGGAGTATTTTATGGATTTTGAAGGCATTTATTTATGGGACGCACGCTACGGAGCGCCCAAAGCCGGCGAGGATATGGAGGCGTTTATCGAGGCATTAGAAAATTTGCCTGATGCGCCTAATCCTAACTTGCAAAAGTTTGGGGAGTTTATTGCGGAGTTCGCCAAGCAAGCCTGTGAGTTTTATGCTGACCCAATTCTCGAAAATTACAGAGAGTTTTCATTATCGGGTGAGGTTGAGCCACTATTGGAGCTAGAGATAGACGACATGCCGTTTAACAAAGAAGTCGTTGAGCATTTTTTAGCCGCCGTTTTTAAAGGAGCAAAAGATAATCAGCTCATTATTTATGATGTGGGGGCTGAAACATGCTTGTTGCCTAGTTCAAACGAGGGGGATGTTCTTTATGCCAACTGGCTAAAAAATTTGAAAAAATTAAAAAACAATGAAGTATTGCCAACAAATCAAAGTCAGTTAATTAAATTAACACTAAAAATGTTTAAAGAGCGAGCCAAACAGTTGGGTATCAAACTGAATACAAATAACCGTGGTTACTTTAGCATTGATTTAGGAGCAATAAACTTCATTTTTTATGGTGCTCCCAAAATTGAAAAAAATAAGATATATATTTGGCCAAAACTGGATATTAGAATTACTAAACCACAAATTGGTAAGTTAGAAATAAGCTACGTCAAATTTTATCAAATACCTTACGATTGGCATGCGAAAACAACAATATCAAAAAACATGCAAGTGAGATACGCCGACTTACTAGTCAACGACAAATTTGAATTGCAAGAAATCGTTCATAACTCTCTTGATATAATAATGTTTTTTTATCCTCACTGCGATAGTTTAAAATCATTATATAATTTCCTCACAACACATGCAGATGATCCACGCTTGGTATGTGGTTATGTTCGTGGTGTTGAACATATGGCACCTGATATTCTGTGTCGTTTAGCACAATTAACTCATCAACCAGATTATGAGGAATTAGAAGAGAAATATTTGCAGCAATATATTGAAAATCATCAATATCATGACTATGAATGGCAACGCAGAGAGGCTTTAGCTAAGGGAGAAGCATTTGACTATCACGCTAATAAAAAAAAGACTAAAGCTTACTTAACTAAAGAATTTATTTTTGCGCAAGAAAAATTAAAATTTATTTCTCAATTAATCGATACTAAAGAAGAAATTATAAATCATTTAAAATTGGCTTATTCTCTAGGCTATGACACTAATATTACGAAAGCTTGTTTGGAAACATTAAAAATCTCTGATATTGGCAAAGGACCGTATTTTGTTATGTATGGTTCCATATATGAGTATACAAAAATTGACGAAATTATTCAGCAAATGCCTAAAGGAGGAAAATTACTCGTGATAGCACCTTGGGAGCTTCCTGAAAAAAAAGCATTAGTTGAAGAGGCAGGAGGCATTTATTTAGATGGGGGAGAGTTCCTTTAATTTGTCCTATCCGCACTAAGCACAAAAAGTTTGAATTTTACCAATACAAAACTAACCACCATCGCAAGCCCACAAGAGAATAAAAATGACTAAAAAACAACTCCCCATCGGCATTCAAACCTTTGCCGATATTCAGCAAGGCAATTATTACTATGTCGATAAAACGCCACATATTTTAGAACTGCTGCAAGAAAAATATATTTTCCTCTCACGGCCGCGACGCTTTGGTAAAAGCCTGACGCTAGACACCATCGCCGAATTGTTTGGCGGTAACAAGTCGCTATTCACTGGATTGTACGCCGAAAAACACTGGGATTGGTCGCAAAAACACCCTGTGTTGCGCTTTGGCTTTACCGAGGGCGAAATGAACTGCCCCGAAAAACTCATCAGAGAAATTCATTCTCAGCTAAGAATGAATGAGGAAAAACACCAAATCGCCGTAGAAGATAATGACGACTTGCACGAGCGTTTTCGCACGCTGATTGACAACCTCGCCAAACGCGAAAAAAGCAAAGTCGTTATTCTCGTTGATGAATACGACAAGCCGATTTTAGACAGCCTAACCGACACCGAAGTTGCCTTACAGATGCGTTCTACTTTGCGCGATTTTTACTCTGTGATTAAGGGGCAGGATACTAATATCCGCTTTGCCATGCTGACGGGCGTTTCGCGCTTTAGCAAGGTGAATTTGTTTTCGGGGATTAATAACCTCAATGATATTACCATTGATGAAAAATTTTCGGCACTATGCGGTTACACGCAAGAAGAGTTAGAAGACGTGTTCGCCCCCGAATTGGAAGGCGTGGACTTGGAAAAGCTGAAAACGTGGTACAACGGTTATAATTGGTTGGGTGAAAGTGTTTACAATCCCTTTGATATCTTGCTATTTTTCAGAAAGGGGAAACTGTATCGTGACTATTGGTTCAGCACCGGCATGCCGAAGTTTTTAGTCGATAAATTGTTTGACGAGGGCGTGACCAGCTTTTCTATCAGCGCGGAAAGTGCCAGAGATAACTTGTTATCTGATTTTGATGTTGAGGGCATTGACCCTACTGCCTTGATGTTTCAAACGGGGTATTTAACCATTGAAAATATCTCATTAGACATTAGTGGAGAAGTGCGTTATAAGCTCAACTATCCCAATTTAGAAGTGCAAAAAAGTCTCAACGCCAGTTTACTATCGCGCTACATTAATAACCAATCGGCCGCTTTGCCGTCGCAAACGCGGCTAATGGAGCAATTACAACAAAATGATTTCGACAGCATTTACGAAACGCTGTACCGCTTTTTTGAATCCATTCCCTACAACTGGCACAGCAAAAACAACATCGCCCATTTTGAGGGCTATTGGGCGAGCGTTTTCTACGCCTATTTTGCGAGCCTTGGACTGAATATCACGGTCGAAGACACCACCAGCAAAGGCCGCACCGACATGACCATTGATTTTAACGACTATATTTACATCTTTGAATTCAAAGTGATTGAACAAGTTCGCGCCCCAAAAAGTTTGAGCAATAAAAACCCGAAAATCAACTCAGCGATAGAGCAAATCCACGAAAAAGGCTACGCCAATAAATATAAAGGCCAAGGTAAGCCGATTTACCTTATCGGCATTGAGTTTAGCGAAAAGGCGCGAGAAATTGCCGATATGGCGTTGGAAATGATTAGTGAGGAAAAAAATAATGACTAAAAAACTCCCCATCGGCATTCAAACCTTTGCCGATATTCAACAAGGCAACTATTATTACGTTGATAAAACACCGCATATTTTAGAACTGCTGAAAAAAAAATATATTTTTCTCTCGCGTCCACGTCGCTTTGGTAAAAGTTTGATGCTAGACACCATCGCCGAATTGTTTAGCGCTAACAAGCCACTATTTACAGGGCTTTATGCCGAAAAACACTGGGATTGGTCGCAGAAACACCCTGTTTTGCGCTTCGGTTTTACCGAGGGCGAAATGAACTGCCCCGAAAAACTCATCAGAGAAATTCATTCTCAGCTAAGAATGAATGAGGAAAAACACCAAATCGCAGTAGAGGCTAACGAGGACTTGCACGAGCGTTTCCGCACGCTGATTGACAACCTCGCCGAACGCGAAAAAAGCAAAGTCGTTATTCTCGTTGACGAGTACGACAAGCCGATTTTAGACAGTTTAACTAACACTGAAACCGCTTTAACCTGACGGGGGTGTCGCGCTTTAGCAAGGTGAATTTGTTTTCGGGGATTAATAACCTCAATGATATTAGTATCGATGCAAAGTTTTCGGCACTTTGTGGTTACACGCAAGACGAGTTAGAAGCCGTGTTCGCCCCCGAATTAGCTGACGTGGACTTGGAAAAGCTAAAACTATGGTACAACGGTTACAACTGGACGGGCGAAAGCGTTTACAACCCCTTTGATATTTTGTTATTTTTTGACAAAGGCGGAAAATATCGCCCCTATTGGTACAACACTGGCGTGCCGAAATTTTTGGTTGATACCCTGTTTAACGAGGGCGTGACGAGCTTTTCGATGAACGCCAAACTCGCCAATGATGAGTTGCTTTCCGATTTTGACGTGGGTGGCATAGACCCCACGGCGCTCATGTTTCAAACCGGTTATTTGACGATTGGCGAGGAGGTCGAACGCTTTGGCGAACATGCCTACACGCTGAAATACCCGAATTTGGAAGTGCAAAAATACCTCAACGCCAGTCTGCTATCGCGCTATATCAACAACCAATCGGCCGCGTTGCCGTCGCAAACAAAGCTAATGGAGCAGTTGCAAAAAAATGATTTCGACAGCATTTATGAAACGCTGTACCGCTTTTTTGAATCGATTCCCTACAACTGGCACAGCAAAAACAATATCGCTCACTTTGAGGGCTATTGGGCGAGCGTTTTTTACGCTTATTTCGCCAGCCTCGGCCTAAATATCACGGTCGAAGACACTACGAGCAAAGGCCGCACCGACATGACCATTGACTTTAACGGCTGTATTTACATTTTTGAATTCAAAGTCATCGAACAAGTCCGCGCGCCGAAAAGCCTCAGCAACAAAAACCCGAAAATCAACTCGGCTATGGAGCAAATCCACGAAAAAGGCTATGCCAATAAATACCGTGGACAGGGCAAGCCGATTTACCTTATCGGCATTGAATTTAGCGAAAAGGCGCGGGAAATTGCCGATATGGCGTTGGAAATGGTTAAGTGACTTTGACGGCTTTCCTATCCCTTTACCCAACTTTGCATTGATATGATGATACTAAAAAAATACCTACTTATTACCGCGTTATTGCCGGTACTAACCTTTGCCGATGACAAAGATGACATCAGCAGTTTAAAATTCTCGCTTGAAAATTTCAGTGGCAACTTGTTTATGTGTAAGGCCAGACTGAACAAATTTGAAAGTGAGCCAACCCCTTTCTACCAATTGCGCGTGCATGAATGCTACGACAAGGTTAAATCCTTGCGCAAGTATGTCGTCAGCAAACGCAACTTGTTATCACCTCGCGCGCTTGAAATCGCCGGCAATTTGCCAGAAAAAGTGGACGAGGTCTTGGCTGACAGCAAAGACATAATGCAAAAGCTCTCTATATGGACGATTAATCATCCCATTTCAGCCGGTCAGCGCTGCGATACACTCGCCGCCGACCCCGACAATAAAGATAATCCTAAAGGCACTGTCATTATCAAAGCCGAGGATGTCGATGCCGCGCAAGCCATCGCTGCTTGTAAAAAAGCCATTGCCGAATCGCCAAAAAACTTGCGCTACCGACATCAATTAGCCGGCCTTTATCAACGCCAAGAAGATCGGCAAATAGCCAAACAGTACTTCACCCAATTGGCCAATGCCGGCTATGGCGCTTCACAATTGCGCTTGGGGAAGATTTACGCTGAACGTGAACACAACTACGAAGTGGCGCTGAAATGGTTTCACAAAGCCTCGGCACAAGGCTACGCTGGGGCGGATTACTATATCGGCAAGCTATATGACGAGGGCGGCTGTTCGCACTGCGAGGAAACCCGAGAAAAATTACAAGCGGTCGCTAGAAAATACTATTTGCGCGCTGCCAAAAAAGGCATCAGCCCGGCAGAATACGCCTTAGGGACGATATACGAATTCGGCCACGGCGTTGAAGTTTCCCATGCCGAGGCAAGGCGGTGGTACGAAAAAGCAGGCATTGGTAAGTATAAAGACGCCGTCTTTCGGGCGACGTTTGTGCGTTTAAAATCCCTAGGATTAGCCCCTTTAAACCAACATGGTTTTAGTCCCAAAGAGCGCCAACTCTTTGTCCAGTTTGAGGTTAACTCGCTAGAGGGCGATGCTATGTCCAACTTGTTTGCGCGTGCCAAAAGTAGTGCCACGCGCCCTTGTGATGAAATTGCCGCTCGGCCCAACAACCCCGATAATCCTAAGGACATCGCCGGTGTCAGTGACGAGGACTTGAACGACAAGGTAGAGGAGGCGATTTATCTTTGCCGGCTCGCCGTGCGCCAATACCCCGACAATTTGCGCAGCCAGTATCAGTTAGCTAGAACCGAATACCTGTTCAGTAATGACGAAGCCATAGAACAGCAGGCTTTGCAGCGCCTAGAAGCCTTGGCCGAACAGGGCTATACCGCCGCCAAAGCCGCCATCGGGGAAATATATCTCAAAAACGACAACAGCGAAGACGGCTTGATATGGCTAAAAGAAGCTATGAACGAGGACGACCTGCACGCCATGCAAGTCTTTTTCGAGCACCAAAACAGCAGTGCTGAAGACCAATTGTTGTGGTTAAATCCACTGGCTTTGAAGGGTAATATCAACGCCATGTTGGCGGTTGCGGATGTCTACCGCCAACAAAAACAAACGAATAAGGCTATACGTTGGTATCGCAAAGCCGCTGTCAAAGGTAATATCGAAGCGGCCGATGCCTTGCGCGATATTTACCAAAACAATCCCAAGAAAAAACTCAACTTAGACAAGGCCATCAAATGGTATAAAGTCGCCAACGGCAAAAACCACAAGCAGGGGCGTGAGGCGCTAGGGGTGTTATACTTTGCTAAAAAAGACTACGAAAAATCCTTTGATATGCTTAAATACTTGCCTAACGACAGCACCGATAAAGTGGCTTTATACGTCAAATCGCAATTGTATCTCAACGGCCTAGGAACGGAAAAATCACAAAGCAAGGGGCTGTTATTTAGCAAAAAAGCCGCCTATGCCGGCCATGCCAAAGCCTGTTTTGATATGGGCAACCGCTACATTCGCGGCAACGGCGTGCCGAAGTCTTACCGCGATGCCTTTGTCATGTATCAGTGCGCTGACAATCCCAAAGCCGATTTTTACTTAGGCATGATGTACGAAAAGGGCTTAGGTGTGAAAAAATCAAAGGAAGAAGCCATCGACCACTACGAAAGGGCGGCTAGAGACGGCGTGAAAAAAGCCGCCGAGCGATTGAAGCAATTGCAAGAGAAACAGTCGCCGTAGGCTGGGTTGAGGTACGAAACCCAGCTTGCCCTTAACTAAAACGCCGGCGTAAAAATCAAATCACCGCAATTGCTGGGTTTCGCTTCGCTCTACCCAGCCTACAGGCTTTTAGAAAGGGGGAGGCACTACCGGCTTTTAAAAAAACATTAACTAAAAAACAAACAATTACCGAGAAAAAATATGGACGTAACCGACATTCTAAACGCCCTCAACGAAGCCCAACGCCAAGCCGTCAGCGCTCCCTTGGGGCAATTGCGCGTGCTGGCCGGCGCTGGCTCTGGCAAAACGCGCGTACTGGTGCATCGCATCGCTTGGCTGATTGCGGTGGAGCAAGCCTCGCCCTACGGCATTTTGGCGGTGACTTTTACCAACAAAGCCGCCGGCGAAATGCGGGCGCGTTTGGAGGCCATGCTAGGCTACGGCTTGTCCGGCTTTTGGGTTGGCACGTTTCACAGCATTTGTCACCGCATGTTGCGCGCTCATCATCAGCGCGTCGGACTAATTCGCGACTTTCAAATCCTCGACCGCGACGACCAGTTGCGCTTGGTCAAGCGCCTGATGAAAGCCCACGACATTGACGACAAAATGCTCAAGCCGCAACAGGTGCTCGCCAGTATCGGCAACTACAAAGAAGAGGGCAAACGCTACCGCGACCTAGACCACAACGTCCACCACCCGATTGAAAAGCAAATTCATTTTCTCTACGAAAAGTACGAGAGTCACTGCCGAGAAAATTCCTTGGTCGATTTTGCCGAATTGCTGTTGCGAACGGTGGAAATGTTGCGCGATGACGAACTTATTCGCAATCACTACCAACAGCGCTTTCAGCACATTTTAGTCGATGAATTTCAAGATACTAACAGTATTCAATTCGCGTTTATTCACTGGCTAACGCGCCCCGACACCGACTTAATGGTGGTCGGTGATGACGACCAGTCGATTTATCGCTTTCGCGGCGCGCGCATTGAGCACATTTTGGACTTGGAAAAGCAATTCGACCAGTTACAAACGATTAAACTGGAACAAAATTACCGCTCTAGCGGCCATATTTTAGCGGCCGCCAACGCCGTCATTGCTCAAAACACTGACCGGCTGGGAAAAAATTTGTGGACCGAGGCCGGTGACGGCGAGAAAATCGAAGTCTATCAGTCTATTAACGAATACGATGAAGCCTACTACGTCGCCGAGCGCATCAAAGCCCACGCCGATGCCGGCGGCCAATATAAAGACCTCGCCATTTTGTACCGCAGCAACGCCCAATCGCGGCTGTTTGAAGAGGTGCTACTCGCGGACGGTATTCCCTATCGCATTTACGGCGGCCTGCGCTTTTTCGACCGCGCCGAGGTCAAGGACGCCATTTCCTATCTGCGTTTGGCGGAAAATCACCACGACGACGTGGCCTTTGACCGCATCGTCAACATGCCCCCGCGCGGCATCGGCACGCGCACGTTGGATACGGTGCGCGAGGTGGCTCGCCAAAACCAGTACAGTCTGTGGCAAGCCACAGAATACGTCATTCAGCACGGCTTGCTGAGTGCGCGCGCCACCAATGCCTTGGCCAATTTTGTACGCTTAATCAGCGGCCTGTTTGCGGAAAATATCGGCTTGGGCGAGTATATGCGCATCGTCGTGGACGGCAGCGGCTTAATCCAACACTTTCAAACCAAGAAAATTGACAAGCGCGAGGACAAGCTAGAAAACCTCGAAGAACTGGTCACCGCCGCCACGCAATTTGTCGAGCACTTGGACGAAGCCGAACGCGATGACGCGGTGTCGCTGTTCCTCGCCCAAGCCGCCCTAGATGCCGGCGAAACGCAGGCCAGCGAATTTAGCGACTACGTGCAGTTGATGACCTTGCACTCGGCCAAGGGGTTGGAGTTTCCGCAGGTGTTTATTGTCGGCATGGAAGAAGGGCTGTTTCCACACAGCGAATCAGCACAAATCGCTGAACAACTGGCGGAGGAGCGCCGGCTCGCCTACGTCGGCATCACGCGCGCCGAGCAAAAATTGCACATCAGCTACAGCGAAAAACGCCGGCTGTACGGCGAAACCACCTATCCGCGCCCCTCGCGCTTTATCGAGGAAATTCCAGTCGAAGTCTTGCACTACGTCAGAGGCGGGCCTGAGCCGATGCGCCGGCAATTGCGCGCCGGCGGTCGCCAACCCAGTCTGCGCGAACAGGCCGAGGGCGGCGTGACTTTGGGACAAGTCATCGTCCACCCCAAATTCGGCGAGGGTACGATTACCGCCATTGAGGGCGAAGGCGAGCGCCAACGTATTCAAGTCAATTTCACCGAGCACGGCGCCAAATGGTTGATTTTGGCGTTTGTCAAATTAGAATTAAAGTGACACAATATAACCGTTCTAAAATTTTACGAACGATGCTAGACGCAGCAATATAGTCTGGCCACTTAATTATTACTACAAGGCGCATCGTCGCAGACAGTACTGTAGCTACGGCAAGACGGTGCAACACCGTAGTAATAATTAAGTGGCCAGACTATACCTGTTAAGAGTGATAAATTAGGAATAGACAACAATGGCCAAAAATACACAATCTATCGAACCCAATATTGCCGATTTAGCGAACGGCTGGATGAAATCCTATCAGTTAGATTATCGATTAGAACAAGAATCTCTAAACAGTGAAATCGATAATGCACTCAACGACTACCATTCAAAAGGAGGCGGTAAGGGTGGCAACCGGCCTGATGCTAAATTACTTTTAAAGGATAGTCGGGGAAATCACTATCCTATTCTCATTGAATACAAAGGTAAAAAAGATAAACTAGAAAAACTAACCACCAGCGGACAAGTTGACAATCGCACGGCTAAAAATGAGCCAAATTTCAAAAATATCAAAGAGTATGCTGTCAATGGCGCCGTGCATTATGCCAACGCGCTGTTGCACCACACCAGTTATACCGACATCATTGCCATCGGCATGACAGGCTATAAAGACCCCGACACTGGTGCGATAAAACATCAAATCGGCGTGTATCTTGTTGCCAAAAGCAACCTTGGTGCAGGCAAAAAAATTGGCGAGTTCTCCGATTTTTCTTTTCTTGCAGCTAAAAACTTTGATACTTTTATTGAACAAGTCAAAAACTTACAACTTAGCCAAGAAGAACTGGATAAACTCAAAGCCCAACGCGAAAAAGAAATTGATGCCAGCCTCGTTAAACTCAACAACGATATTTACCAAAACGAGAAAGGCCTAGGCGAAAACGACCGCGTCTATTTGGTAGCAGCCGCTATCATCGCAACGCTTGGCATACCTAATAAGGTTGCCCCACTAGAGAAAGCCGAACTCAAATCGCTCACTGAAAAAGGCAACCGCGATGGCGATATTGTGATGCGCAAAATCGAAGCCTTTTTAAATGAAAAACAATTACCCGAAACCAAAAGAAATTTAATCATTAGAACGCTACAAAACACGCTATTAACTGAGAATATTAACAAAGTGGACGATGGTGAAAGCCAGCTTAAACGCGTATTTTGCAAAATTGTTGACGATTTAGGCATTTACTACAAAATTGGGCTTACCACCGACTTTACGGGCAAACTGTTCAACGAAATGTATAACTGGCTGGGCTTTAGCCAAGATAAACTCAACGATGTGGTGCTCACGCCTTCTTACGTTGCCACGTTGTTGGTCAAATTGGCTCGCGTCAATAAGGATTCCTACGTTTGGGATTTCGCCACCGGCTCGGCTGGCTTACTCGTTGCCGCGATGAATGAGATGCTTATTGATGCAAAAAAAATCATGACATCCCCCGATGAATTAGCGCAAAAACAATTGAAAATCAAAGCCGAGCAACTATTGGGTTTGGAGTTGCTCTCTAGCGTCTATATGCTGGCCATTTTAAATATGATTTTAATGGGCGATGGTAGCTCCAATATTTACAATACGGACTCATTAAGCGATTTTGATGGCAAATACCTCGTTGGCAATGAGAATAAAGATTTCCCAGCCGATGCCTTTGTGCTCAATCCGCCTTATTCTGCCAACGGCAACGGCATGAACTTTGTCGAAAAAGCCTTATCTATGATGAAAAAAGGTTATGCCGCTATCATTATTCAAAGTTCCACCGGCAGTGGCAAAGCCAGTGAATACAATCAGCGTATATTGCAAAAAAATACTCTGATTGCCAGTATCAAAATGCCGATAGATTTATTTGCTGGAAAATCCAGTGTGCAAACGAATATTTATGTTTTCAAGGTTGGTGAACCACACCACCGTGATGAAATGGTGAAATTTATTGATTTTTCCAACGATGGCTACACTCGTTCTAATCGCAAAAAAGCAAAGGCCGGATACAACTTAAGAGATACCGACCGCGCCAAACAGCGCTATGAAGAAGTGGTGAACCTCGTGCGCTTTGGCAAAAGCAAGCTTGACATCTTTACCGAGCAAGAATATTACGAAAACACCATCGACCCAAAAAGCGGCGCCGACTGGAATCAATCTGCCCCCATTGATACTAAGCCTAAGCTAGCAGACTTTAAAAAGACCGTTGCGGATTATTTGGCATGGGAAGTCAGTAACCTACTTAAACAAAGTGGCCAAGATGATAACTTGGGAAAGTGACTGCCCCGCTTAGCGAAAAGTTAAATAACGTTGAGTGGGGGGAATATCGAATGGGAGATTTGTTTGAATTTAAGGGAATTAAGCAAGCAAAATCCCAAAAACTCATCCCAACTGACACATCAAAAGAGGGCATCCCTTATGTAGTGCAATCTTTATCTAACAATATGGTTGCAAGGAATGTAAACAAAAAGTGGTTAATTGATAATAAGGAGCCCCCTATTAATGGTAATTGCATTGTGTTAGGAGTAACGCTACCTGCCGTTTCATATCAAGGTTATGAATTTGGAGCTAGTCAAGTGATTACTGCTAGAGCAAAGTGGTTAAATCCTAGGCTAGGAAATTTCATTACCAGTTTGGTAGAAAAAATAATGCACCAATTTTCTTATAGCCATAAACCTGGTATAGAAATTTATAAAAAAATAAAGATTCAACTTCCTACCAAAAACGGTGAAATTGATTTCGACTTTATGGAAAACTTTATAGCCGAGTTAGAGGCGGAGCGCCTAGCGGAGCTAGAGGCGTATCTTTCAGCCACAGGGCTAAAAGATACGCGCCTGACTGCTAAAGAGCAACAGGCATTGGCAGATTTTGAGAACCTAACATTTTCAGAGTTCAATATAAATAACTTATTTGAGAAAGCAAAACTCAAAACACTTAAAAAACCATTCGACAAATTAAAAGACACTTCCACAGCCCAAACAAAAGCATTTAGCTTGCCGTTAGTTAATGCAAAAGTTGGGGATAATGGCATTATGTTTTATGGACGTGACGAGGATTTTGAATCTACAGACATGAGTATTGGTGTTATCAGTAACGGCGCAATAGCTACGGGAACAGTTTACGCTCAGCCACAAAAAACAGGCGTTTTATGGGATGCTTATCTTCTAAAATCTAAAGAAAAAAACATGAATAGAGAAAAATTACTTTTTTTAACGGCCGCACTGCAAAAATCCATTAAATTAAAATTTAGTTGGTCGTATAAAGCGGTTTGGTCGAAGGTTAAAGATGAAACCGTACAACTCCCCACCAGAAACCAACAACCCGACTACGAGCAAATGGAAACCTTTATCCGCGCCGTGCAAAAGCTCGTGATTAAAGACGTGGTCGCCTATACCGATAAAAAAATCGCCGCCACCAACCACGTGATAAACCAAGGAGGATAAGATAACCGGCAAACCACCCCGTCATCAATAGAAAAAGGCATGAAGTCATGCCAATAATTCCCTTGAATTAATACCATAATGCGAGACAATATATCGCATATTGACTTTTTTTATTGCCACTGATACCTAAGGAGGTTTCCGATGCCAGCATTCGTTTCTTGTGAATTCATACGCAACCGTTTTTCCACTATTATGTCTGAGATGTACAAGGAGGAAGTGCCGCTGTACGGCGATTTGCTCGACCTTGTTCACGAAGTCAATGACCAAGCCTTGGCCGACGCGCCGGCCTTGCAATCTCAGCTCGAACACACTGGCGAGTTGTCGCGCCTGAATATGGAGCGCCACGGCGCGATTCGCATCGGCAAGCCGGAAGAGCTGTTCACTATGCGCCGGCTGTTTGCCGTTATGGGTATGTTTCCCGTCGGCTATTACGATTTAGCGCCGGCCGGCGTGCCGGTGCACTCGACAGCATTTCGCGCCTTGGACGACACGGCGCTGAACCAAAGCCCGTTCCGAGTATTTACATCATTGCTGCGATTGGATTTAATCACCGATGAGCAGTTGCGTGCCGATGCCGAGGCGATTTTAGAGCAGCGCCAAATTTTCACCGATGGCGCCTTGGTACTTATCGACAAAGCCGAACAACAAGGCGGTTTAACCGAAGCCGAGGCCGAAACCTTTGTTCACGAGGCTTTGGAAACTTTCCGCTGGCATCAGACGTCAAAAGTCAGCCGCGAAATGTACGAGGCGTTGCTCAACCAGCATCGCTTGATTGCCGACGTGGTGGCTTTCCGTGGCCCGCATATCAACCACTTAACGCCGCGCACCTTGGACATCGATGCCATTCAAGCCGGCATGAGCAAAAAAGGCATTCCGCCCAAAGACATTATCGAAGGGCCGCCGCGCCGTCAATGCCCGATTTTGTTGCGTCAAACCAGTTTTAAAGCCCTCACCGAAACCGTGACGTTCACCGCCGAAAATGGCGAAGCCCAAACCGGCGAGCACAAAGCCCGCTTTGGTGAAATCGAACAGCGCGGCGTGGCCGTGACGCAAAAAGGCCAAGATTTATACGACCAGCTGCTCAACGAAACTCGCGCTGCCATCGGTGGCCACCCGTCCGAGGAAAATGCCGAGAAATACTATCGCTTGCTCAGTGAAAAGTTTACAGCCTTCCCCGACGACCACCGCGAAATGCAGGCGCAGGAATTGGCTTATTTCCACTATTTCACCACCGGTAAAGCTCTGCCGGCCGGCAAAACCGCTAGCCGAGCCGATGTCAACGACTTGTTGGCCGAGGGTTATCTCAGCATCGAGCCGATGGTTTACGAAGACTTTTTACCCGTAAGCGCCGCCGGCATTTTTGCCTCTAACTTGGGCGATGACGATAAAAAAGAGTACAACGAAACCTCCAACCAAGCGCTATTTGAAAAGCACTTAGGCCAGCCGGTCAATAATTTGATGGATTGGTATGAGGCCATGCAATCGCGCTCGATTGAGGCCTGTTTGCAACAGCTTAATGCAGGTGAATAGCCGTAGTGGGGTGGAGGGCTGCCCCTACGATGTCAATTGCGTTTTTTAGGTTAAAACAATTCAAAAGGTAATTGAGCGGCGATGGACAAGCTAATCTTTATTTGGTGGTGGCTATTCGCCTTATTGCCCGTGCCGTGGTTGTTGCGCTGGCTGTTGCCGGCGGCCAGTACGCCGGCTGACGACGCCTTGCGTGTGCCTTTTTTTCAACAAATTAGCATCGGCGGTGGTGAATTCAACCCCAGACCGCACGGCTTGGTTTGGCGAGGCGTGTGGCTTTCGCTGATTTGGGGACTACTGGTGACGGCAGCCGCGCGGCCGACTCAAATTGGTGAGCCGCTGGCGATGCCGGTGAAAGGGCGAGACGTGATGCTGGCGATAGATTTGTCCGGCTCGATGGCGGTGCGCGATTTGCGCCGTGGGCGCTTAACGCGGCTTGATGTGGTCAAAGCTAGCGCCGATGCCTTTATCGCGCGGCGCGAGGGCGACCGGTTGGGGTTGATTTTTTTCTCCGACCGCGCCTATTTGCAATCACCGCTGACGTTTGACCACAAAGTGGTGCGCGAATTGCTTACCGAAGCCGAGGTCGGCTTAACCGGCAAAAATACCGCCATTGGCGATGCCATTGCGATTGGGCTTAAACGCTTGAAAGAGCGGCCACAGCCGGTCGAAGGAGGTGACCGCGCCCCATCCGATACTGCACATCACTCCGACAATATCCTGAACGCGCGACCATCTGACGGACAGTTGGGCGACAGTCGCGTTCTGATTTTACTCACCGATGGCGAAAATACTGCCGGTGTCATTAAACCACAGCAAGCGGCGGCCATTGCACAACAGCTCGGCATCAAAATTTATACGATTGGCATTGGCAATCGCAACGGCAAAGACAGTGAGGGGTCGGAAATTGACGAAACCTTACTCAAAGCCATTGCGAAACGCACCGGCGGCCGCTATTTTCGCGCCACCGATGCCAAGACCTTGGACGAGATTTATCAGCAAATCGATGAGCTAGAGCCGATGGTGAGTGACGCGCTACACGGCCGGCCACGACGTGCTTTGTACCACTATCCGGCGGGCTTGGCGCTGTTATTGGCGGCGCTGTATGCACTGGCCAACGCGCTGGTGCACTACCGTTTGCGGGGGCGTTGATGAACGACGAACAGCGCTTTGCGACTATGAATGACGCCATAACCTTTTCCACGATACATTCTGCAATGACTGACTTTCATTTTTTGCGCCCCGAATGGCTGTGGGCGCTGTTGCCGTTGCTGCTATTGGCGTGGTGGTTGTGGCGTATTGATTGGCGTCGCGATGCGTGGGCAGCGCACGTAGATGCCCATTTACTGAACTATCTGCGCTTGTCATCGCCGACAAAAAATCGCGGGTGCTGGTGGCTGTTGGGGTGTTTAGCCGCGATGTTGTGTATTGTCGGCGTGGCTGGGCCGACGTGGGGGAAAATCCAAACCCCGACTTTCCATCGTGCCGAGCCGACGGTGTTTGTCCTCAGCTTGACGCAGTCAATGAATGCCACCGATATTAAACCCAGCCGGCTCAAACGCGCCGTGCATAAAATCCGCGACATGCTCAAAGCGACCCAAGGCGGGGCGCGCGCCTTGGTGATTTATTCCGACCGGCCGTTTATTGCCACGCCATTGACCGATGATGCCCACGTTATCGAGCAATTTTTGCCGCCGCTTTCGACGCAACTGATGCCGGTCTTGGGGCGGCGCTTGGATTTGGCGTTGGACGAAGCCTTGGGCTTACTGCAGCGTGGCCAAGCCGTTCGCGGTCACATTATTGTCCTCACAGACGGCGAAGGACTAAAAAGCAGCGAAACCAGCGCCAAAAACATCCGCCGAGCCGGTTACCGGTTGTCTATTCTCGGCATGGGGACGGCCAAAGGCGCACCATTGCAAACGGCCGAGGGCTGGTTAATCCGCAAGGGAGGGCGCATTGTTACCACGTGCTTGGCTAGTCAATCCCTTGCCCATCTCGCACGCCTAGGCGGTGGGCAATTTGTCAAATTTCGCACTGACAACCGCGATATTACGCAATTGCTCGATGCAAAACACCAGCCGGTGGCCGGTAAAAAAATGCCAACCGAGGCCGATATCTGGGAGGATAGGGGCTTTTGGTTGCTGCTGTTGCCGTTACTGATACTGGCCTTGGCCTTTCGGCGCGGTGTGTTGTTTGTGTTGGTTGTCAGTATGGGCAATCAATTGATAGCCGCCACACCGGTGGTGTCGCTGCTGGAATGGTTTTAGCTGCGATACACCCTTCGGTTGTTTAACCTAAAAAGCGCAGTTGACATCGTAGGGGCAGACCCGCGTGTCTGCCCTTGGCTGGAGAGACCAATCATTTTGTGGTTTTAAAATGAATTCATTGAAACCTTGAGGCAAAAGCTATTTCCTACCAAGGGCGAACACATGGGTTCGCCCCTACGAAAAAAGTCAATTGCCGTTTTTAGGTTTAAGGCAATTTTCTTCGGCATCGGCGTTTCCCACAAAAAAATTGATGAAAAAAATAACCTAAATGCCGTTATTATGCTAAACTAAAAAATAGGAGAAATGTTAAAATGTAATACTTTAGAGAGGTAATAGAATGACTCACTCATTTGCCGGTATTGGCCAACCCATGCAACCTGTAACAGGCCCTTCGGTTTGGAATCGCGAGGAAATCAGCGCCGACAGCAGTTGGCAGTACCAACTCAGCGACCAAACGATTGCAGAAATCAAAGCCAACCTAAGTCAACTCACCGTTGACCCTGCGGACATCGTGATGAAGGATGTCAATCCCGATAATTTTCCCCTGCCGAGTTTTGTCGAACAAGCCAAAGCCATCGCCGAACAAATTGGTTCGGGGCGCGGCATTGCCAGACTGTCGGGGCTGGATGTGGAGAATTATTCCCTAGACGAGGCCAAGCTGATTTACAGCGGCATTTGCAACCATATCGGCATCACCGTGTCGCAAAGCCACAAAGGCGACTACATCGGCGAAGTAATGGATTTTCGCGACAATAACGACGAACGTCGCTACCACAATGGGGGTGAATTTGTCATGCACCGCGACCCAACTGCCGATGTCGTTGGGTTATTGTCTATCCGCAAGAGTATGGAAGGCGGTTACAGCCGCTTGATGAGTGCCGGTACGCTACACAATGTCTTGCTGGCCGATTATCCCGAATTGATGGAGACCATTTATCGCGGCTTTTACTACCGTCGCACCACGCCTGACCGTGGCAAAACAGACCTATACACACCGTATCGTATTCCCGTCTTTGATTTTGCCGAAGGAACGGGCGAATTTATGGCGCACTATATTCCGGGCTTCAGTGAGTTTTACCAAAAACGCGATGAGCTTCCCGAAGACCATATCGAAGTCAAGGCGCAAAAAGCCATTCAAGACGTGCTGTGGCATCGACCTGAATTATATTTGGAAAATATGATGGAGCCGGGTGATATGCAGTTTGCCAGCAACCGCGTTTGCTTGCACGCTCGCACCGACTATAAGGATTATCCCGAAATTGAACGCGCGCGGTTGCTGTTGCGGGTGTGGTTGCAGTTGCCGAATTTGAGCACCGTGCCGGCGCATATGGAGATGTTTGAAAACCGCGACCGCGCCAACGGCGGCATTGAGAAGTTGGTTGTTGAACCGGCCTAAAGGCGGTAGTTGAACAAACAAAGGGGGATTTGAGGTGCTTAACGACCTCAAATCCCCCTTTTTTATTGTCTTTAAATCTAAAAGAGAACGTGAACACCTGCGAACGGTGGGTTTCGCTACGCTGCACCCACCTTACGAGCTCTACTTCTTCTTATTATTAAAAGGATAAGCCGGCAAATTTCCCTGCAAACGCAAATTATTTATCCACTGACCTTTGGCGAGCAAGTTGGCCTCGTTTTTGGCTTGGGCGTAAAAACTCAACGGCGCTTTGGGCAAGTTTAACAAACCCACCGACTGTTTGGCCTTATCCGATAGCGGCAAGCCGTAGAGTGTGAACACATCCACCAAATCGTAGCCGAGGATTTTTGAACTTAAAACGTAGGCCAATTCAGGGTTGTTGTACTCTCGTTTGTCATAAGATTGTGTGTATGCTCCCAAGCCCAGTTTGGCTTTATCGGCGGCACTGGCTTTCGCCATATCCAAATGCACGGTCAAGCGGTAGCCGATGTTAAGCAGGCGGAAAAATTCCAGTACGCCTTGCGCATCGGGCTTGGCCTTGCGCTGATGCAATTTGGTGTATAAAAACGCCAACTGCATGTGTACGGCGCGCTTGGCATCAGGGTTGTCATAACCTCCACCCGACCAAATGCGACTTTCTGCCTCAAGACGCAACGCTTCGCCTTGCTTCCCTGTTTTGCGACTCTCAACTAATTGTTGGAATAGTAAATAATGTCCAAAATTGTGTCCCGTGTCATCTTCGCCGTAAAGTTCGTATTTTCTCAAAAAGCTCAAACCGGCTAAGATATTGTTATCACACTCACTGCCACAGCCGATATTTTTGCCGTCTTTACTGGACTTAAAGGTCATCGACAACACCGGCGTCACGGTGTTGTGCCCCAATTCGTGCACCCAGCCCCAACCGGTATCAATGCCTGTAAAGGCATCAACCGGCTGCCCTGAACACAAATAGCCACAAGCCGCTAGCCAACCGACAAAGTGCTGCACCGAAGGCGCATTGTGGACTTTGCCGGTGCAATCCCAACCCAGTTGCGTACAGCGCTGCTGCGTGGTAGCGTCTAGCTTCATATTATTGTAACCATTGGCGATATGGTTGCTGTCAAAAATGACTGCCTTGATGCGGTCGATGTAGTCTTGCGGTTTGCGATTGCCGACGGATTTTTGCGCGTAGCCAATGGTTTGTTGAATTTCACCGCCAGTAAATTTCATGGTATTCCAACCAAACTTGCCAGACTGCAAGGCTTGAATGGCTTGGTTCATTTCACTTTGATTCATGCCTTTAACAAAATCAAAGTGAGCATATTTGGCCACGCCTTTGATTTTTAGCGTCACGGTTTGGCCGGCTTGGGCTTGGCGATAGCGCAAAAATAGCGGCCCACCGTAAGGGCTAACGAATTGAGTGGCTTGTTTTTTCGACAGCGCCACCGAGGTACTAGACGATTTATCAGGGCGTTGGTAAACGGCTTTCTTGCCTTTGTCATTGTTGGTGCGGACATAGCTGGTTTGCACCATCAAGTTGACATTACCGTCTTTAGCATCGGCGTTTTGTTTTTTAACTACTTTAATTTCGACGCCTTTGGCGGGAATGGCGGCGCGACCAATCGCGGTGTAGCCCGACGACTGCGGCAAGGTCAGCGTTATCGTCTCCCAGTTTTTCGACACCGGCAAGTTGTAAGCCGATAGCGGCATGTAATCGCCTGCACCCTGCGACGGCGCAATGGCGTGGGCACGGTTAAAATCTTGCCATGCATCGGCAATATAGGTTTTCAAATAGCGCAAGCGGTTTTGTTGCTTGTTAAAGCCGTCGTAGCGCACACCGTCGCGCCAACCGTCGGCCAACAACACCAATTTTTGTAGCAAGGTATGGGTTTTATTAGCAAAAATGGGCTGGCCTTGCTCATTTTTTTGTCGTAGCGCTTGGCGAATGCCGGCAATGCCGGTGAACATCGTTTTGAGCTCGGCTTCGCTAGGGGTTTTGTTATCGCGCAGAGCAATCAACGCCTTGCTGACCACCGATAGCGAATCGCTCTGTTTGGCGATGTCGGCGGCTTGGCGATTGTTTGACGACGTTAGGTCTTTGGCGTTAACAAAATAGTTACCTGGGTAGCCGGCCGGATTGACGCCGTATTGGGTCAAAAACTGTGTGCGGCCGTCGTTGCCCGACGACCAGTATCTGGCGGAATAAAACAGCGGCTTGTTGCCGTTTTGATAGCGAGCAAAGGTCGTTTCTAGGTTGGCCAATTCGGTTTTGCTAGGCTTGTAGCGATCGCTAATGACCAATAAATCGGCGTTTTTCCAACAGTCTTTGGCTTTATCAAAGAGGTTGCAATCGACGATTTTCGGCGTGATTTGATAAGTGTTTTGGAAGTATGCCGATAGTGCGCCTTTATCGTGACCAACACCGGCAATGGTGAGCGCGCCTGACGGTTTTTGGTCGGCTTTCCCAGACAATAACCAATTGAAAGAGCGCTGTAGAATCGGCTGATGCGCGTAGTTGTCTTTGTCGGCATTGGCTTGTTTTATCACGTCAAAACCATAGCCCAACAAGCGCCCACCGTTGACATCAGAGGCCACGCTGAGTGAGCGGCCGGTATCCGACACCATAATATTGGTCGCGAGGAATTTGTCCTTGGCATCAATGGTGATACTACCACCCGGCGCGGCTTTCAAAGTCAAATCTAGGGTTTTGCCGTCTTTGCTCAAAAGACTGGTGATAAGGTTTTGTTGACTGCTTTGCGATTGTTGCAATGCTGCAATGGCTTGCTTGAGCAACACTTTTTCATCGCGCGACCAATGTGACAGCAACGCCAAAGCATTACCGCTTTGTTGTGCTTCCCTAATGCGTTTTTCGCTGGGGTCTTCAGCAGGTTTAGTTGGTGTATCCGGTTTGGTGGTATCCGGTTTGGTGGTATCCGGTTTGGTGGTATCCGGTTTGGTGGTATCCGGTTTGGTGGTATCCGGTTTGGTGGTATCCGGT
>PDWI01003475.1_pt1 | contig 30430 bp, 25 predicted proteins | sample 1430891 | NCBI WGS metagenome assembly PDWI01 (sample SAMN01162508, study PRJNA174530) | Oral metagenome, whole genome shotgun sequencing project. | biome: Marine environment; feature: Marine mammal; material: Swab sample of the gingival sulcus; isolation source: swab sample of gingival sulcus... | reverse complement strand
TACTCTGCGAGAATCCATGTTACCTCCGCTGTTAATTATCTTGCTGATTGTAACATGGATAGCTGCAGCTGTAACGTTATATTGAGAATATTATACTAGATGACCACTCGGTTTCGTCCCGTCCGCTTGGCCTCATAGAGCTTGTTATCACTGCTCTCAATAAGCGCTGCCCTTTCGAGTTCTGTCTCATCCATGTCAGTACAGGTGATACCGATACTCACGGTGACTGATATGACCTGATCGCCAAATGCAATCTTAAGCTGTTCAATCCCGCGACGGATCCTTTGGGCCAGCACCCTGGCACCAGCTACTCCGGTTTCGGGCAGGACTATGGCAAACTCTTCACCACCATAACGCGCAACAATATCACTGTTTCGCACCAGCTTGCGCATGGTCTGGCCTACTTCACGCAGCACCTGGTCACCGGCAAGGTGGCCGTAGGTATCATTTACCTTTTTAAAAAAATCGATATCCAGCAGGAAGAACGACAGTGGGTGCTTATACCTGATGGAGCGCTCAATCTCTGCTTCAAAGACTTCCTGAAAGTACCGATGGTTAAAGAGTCCGGTTAGCTCGTCACGAAAGGCCAGTTCCCGGAGCTTATCATTGGCCTGCTTCAAGCCAAGTGCCATCTGCTCAGCCTTTATTTTGGCCTGCTTCAGTTCCAGCACCACCTGATCATAGGTAAAGTTTAACCGTTGCAGCTCGTCATTGGCCTCCTGGATGAGCTGGGAAAAAGGTTTGATTTCTCCAGGATCAACGGAGAAGAGATCCATCACCTCTCTGGCTTGAGCACCGACATCGTCTATGAGCTTATCAATCTGCTCATTGCCCATTTTATAAGCACGGTTAAGGAGTTTGTGGACCTCAATGGATTTTTTATTCCCGTTGGTGCCATGATAGATAGAAGATATCTTATCAGCCACATGGAGTAGATATGCCTGGTTCTTATACTCATCACCATTATGGGGGGCATTGTGAAAACGAATGGGGGTCACAATAGATTCAGGTAAGTTCCAGCTTTCAAGCAGATAACTACCAAGCTCGGAGTGATCAAAGCCAAAGTATTCTCGTTCTGCCTCATCAATACTTAAGTTGTGCACCCGCTTATTATCAAGAATCTGGGAAAAGGCCTGATCATGAGTGAGAAAAAGGATCAGGACGCCTATGTCCTGCAGCAGACCGGCGACAAAAATATCGGTATCCGTGTCGCCTGTCTCTTTAGCAGTGAGCTGTGCTGCCACGGCAGTGGAAATGGCCCTGCGCCAGAAGAGGTTAAGGTCAAATCCGCTTTGAGGAACATTCTGAAATCCGTCAACAATAACAAAGGATAAGGCAATATTTTTGAGGGCCTGGGTACCAAGCAGTCCGGTGGCCTGGCTCAGTGAGGTGACCTGTTTGGGCAGCCCGTACATGGAGGAATTGGCAACTTTCAAAATCTGTCCGGTGAGCACCGGGTCAGCCATGACAATATCGGCCAGCTCTTCAAAGTTTTTATCATCCTGTCGAACCGCCTTTAAAATTTTCAGGGCAATTGCCGGAGGAGTGGGAAGCTTGTTGGTATTCTTTATAAAATCTTGCAGTGCACTCATTTTTTTACATGTCTCTCAGGCGAAATAAGACTTGTTAGCTGTTTTGAACAGTATCTTTATGATCCTCTTTATTGCGCGGCTTTTCAAGAAAAATAAAAAACGAGAGCAGCGAAGGTATGACAAAGAGGGTGAAAATGGTGGAAATACCCAGGCCGCCCAGTAGAATAGATCCCAGACCGCGATAGAGTTCACTTCCAGATCCTGTGGCAACCACCAGTGGCGACATGGCAAGTACACTGGTGGTTGCGCTCATAAAAATCGGACGGATACGGGTCTTGACCGCATCTGCTATGGCTGGCACGCCCATCAGCCCATTATACCGCACATTGTTCAACGACTGGTGGACAATAAGGATTGCGTTGTTCACCACCGTGCCGATAAGGATAATGAACCCGAGCATGCTGAGCACATCCAAGGTTTGCGGCGCAACCAGCGCATTTACGGCTCTGAGTCCGATCAATCCCCCTGCAGCTGCCAGCGGAACAGTGAACAGGATGATAAAGGGGTAGAAAAAATTCTCAAAGAGCGCTGCCATGAGCAGGTAAGTGATAACCAGCGCCAGCAGCATATTCCATTGCAGGGCTTCACGGGTCTGGGTGAGTTTATCCGCATTCCCGCCAATGGTCACATGTACACCCTGGAGCTTTCCAGCCTGCGTGAGGTGCCCAATGATTTGGTGCTCAATGGTTTCCATGGCGGTCTGGAGGGCCACATCAGCGGGAGGCGTCACCTGGAGGGTGATGGTCCGGTCCCGCTCCAGATGGTTAATCTGCGGCATCCCCTGGGTATAATACAGCTGAGCTACATCGCCAATGCGGATCAAGTCGCCCTGGCCTGAGACAATGGTGGCATTGAGCAGATCCTCAGGGGTGAGAAAGAGCTGTTCGTTGCCTTTGATCACCAGGTCTACCTGCTTAACCCCCTCAGGTCGGTACTCATCAATCTTCCGTCCGTCCATGAGGATATCCACATACACCCCAAGATCAGACTCTGTAAGTCCGTTGGCACGCAGCTTTTCCTTGTCCGGAATGATTTTCACTTCAGGGTAGCTGGCCTCAAGGGAGGGAACGGGGCGGATCCGGGAGCCAGGAATGGTTTGGCTGGTTACTCCATAGACTGTGCGGGCAGCTTCAAGGATGGTATCAATCTCATTGCCAGCGATATGTATCTCAACTGTTCGGCCCTTGCCAATGCCAGACTCAAAAATTCCAGCCTGGATGGAGACGCCAAAAACACCTGGTATAGAGCCCATGATTCGTTGGAATAAGGGCATCATTTCAGCGGCTCTGGTTTCCTCTGTGCTGATAGCGCCAAAGAGGTTAATTCGGTCAGCTCCCACATAAAAGATTTGCTTTATTGGTGGAATACCATTTTTTTCTTCTGCTGCGAAATGGGGTTCAGCCTGTTGATAAATGTAGCGGCCCATATCTTTCAATTTTTCCACCGAATAGCCAGGTGGTGGAATAAGGATGTTCAGGATCAGGTTACGGTTGCCGTGGGGCAGATATTCAGCGCTGGGAATGAGCGTTATAATGAGCATCACCGACATGGCTGTAAAAACCACTGCCGAGGTAAGCCTGGTAAAGATGTTTTTCATACAGAGAGCAGAAAACCCCATGATTCCCGTTACCAGCATCGGTCCAACAACAGATTGCTGTAACCTGTTCTTGGGGCGCACGGGACGGTTGCGGTAGAGCAGGTTGATCAGGGTGGGGATAACCGAAATAGAAACAAAAAGGCTTAAAATGATAGAAGAGGTGATGGCAATGGCAATGTCGCGAAACAGTTGTCCTGCCTCTTCCTGGATAAACACCACCGGTAAAAACACCGCAACCGTGGTGGCTGTGGAGGCAAAGATAGCGCTCCACACCTCTTTGGTCCCCTCATAGGCTGCTGTAAAGGCGGGTTTGCCTAACCTGCGATGGCGGTCAATATTCTCCAGCACCACAATGGAGTTATCCACCAGCATTCCCACAGCAAAGGAAATACCTGCCAGGCTGACAACGTTGAGGTTGCGACCGGCAAGCCAGAGGAAAATAAAGGCGCCAATTGCCGAAAGAGGAATAGCCATGGCAATGGTAGCGGTGGAGCGTATACTGCGGAGAAAGAGCAGCAACACACCAATAGCAAGCAGCCCACCCACCAGAACGTTTTGTTGTACAATGGATATTGCACGGTTGATATAGGGACGCTGGTCATAGACCCAATCCATATAGAGCCCGTTTTGCTCCAGCAGGGTGGCGTTGAGGTTGTTCACCACCTGCTCAAGCCGGTCACTCATGTCAAGCACATTGGCTCCCTGCTCACGCCGCACCCCAATAACGATAACCTGTTCGCCGTTATGCAGGACGGAAACGTCTTCTTTTTTATGCCCAGCCCGGACATCGGCCACATCACGCAGATACACCCGATGTATCCCGTCATCAGCGAGAACAACCTCAAACACCTCTTCAGGGGTTTGGAACTGGCTCACCGTTCGAATACGGTAGTTTTTTTTCTCAATGCCCAGCACTCCTGCCGAGATATTGGTGTTGGCATTCTGGACAGCTCTGACAATCTGATTGATGGACACGTCAAAACGAGCCATCTCCTGGGGATCAACAATGATCTCCATCTGGTTTTCAGTGCCACCAAATATAAACAGTGAACCTACACCAGGAACACGCTCCAGGTGCTGGCGTACAGTATCTTCAAAAAACGTCCGATAAGTGTTAATGTGCTCTGTATTTTCCGGTTTGGGGCGCAGTACCATCCAGATAACTGGTGAGCTTTGTGCTCCAGCCGCTTCAATAACTGGCCTGTTTGCGGTTTCCGGATAATTGGAAACCTCGTTGAGCTTATTGGAAACCCGTAGCAGGGCGTCATCAATGTCGGTGTCAATTTCAAAGGAGAGGGTGAGCTCGCCAAAGGAATTATAACTGGCACTCTCCATCTTGGTGAGTCCCTGGAGCCCTTTGAGCACCTCTTCCTGCTGCTCGATAATCTCCTTCTCCACCTCATAAGGGGTGGCTCCGCCCCAGCTGGTGTTGACTGTGATTTGAGGCGTTTCCACATCAGGGGTCAGCTGGACAGGCAGGGCTTTCAGCCCGATAATACCAAACAGAACAACCAGGATAACTCCAACGGTAACACTGACTGGTTTTTCCAGGGAGTAACGAATAATATCCATGGATTATTCCTTGATAACAGTGACAGGTTGATCAGGACGGAGACGTTCATTGCCTTCCACCACCACGGGCATGCCAGGGGCCAGGTAAGGATTATCAGCGGCTACCTTATCACCAAGAAAGGTAACAATATTCACCGGTAAAATGGTAGCTTTCCCTTCTTTAACAGTGTAGACAAAATCTTTGCCTTTGAACTTGATCAGCGCATCCCGTGGCAAAATGGAGAGTTGTTGTTTTGTGGAAACAGGCAGGTAGACTGTCGCTGACATATTCTCAGCACCGTTTTCCACCTTTGGAATACGCACCTTGACCAGCACATTCTTGGTTTTGGCATCAGCCCGCGGGGCCAGGCTGTCCACTGTTCCCTTGAGAGTGTTGCCAAAGGCATTGATGGTGACATCCACCTCACTGCCTTCCTCTATGAACTGGAGCAGGGTCTCACCCACTGGGATTTTTACCAGCAAGGCATCGGTGGCACCAATGGAGGCAACCATGCCGCCTTGCTGTACCCAGTCACCAGATGCCACATTTTTTTCCAGTACAACGCCATCAAAGGGTGCCGAAATGTGGCTCTTTTCCTTTTGCAGGAGCAAGCGCTCCAAAGTTCGTTGGGCAACCTGCTTTTCCAACTGGGAGTTACTCAGTGCGAACTGCGCGTCATCATAGTTTTTCTGGCTTGCGCCTCTGGTTTTCAGCAGCGTTTTCTGACGGTCAAAGTCTTTCTTGGCCAGCTGTCCCTGAAGCCTTTGTTGTTCAACTCTGGTTTTGCTCAACTGAATATCCTTATCCAGTAGATCAGTGTTAAGCTGCACCAGAATCTCCCCTTTTTTGACCTGCTGACCAGCCTTGATATGCACTGTTTCCACCAAACCAGCTACCTCACTGGCCACCATGCTCATCTTGTCGTAATAGAGCACACCCAAAAAAGCCTTGTTCTTCGCAACCTCTTGTTTGACAACAGGGACGGTCCTGACCTGGGCAGGCGGCGGTTCCTGCCCGTAGCCAGTAGCAGCAAGGAAAACAAGCAGTACACTAAGTGAAAGGCAACGGATCATAAGACTTCCTGGGTTAAGAGTATGAAGTATTGGAAGATGAACTATTTCCAGCGGTTAGGCAGGCTATGCCTGGTTTGGATATAGCCTGTGGGCAAACTTTTTTAATTTAATCTACACCAAGGCTAATAACAATAGGTTTTTCAATCTCCCAAACAGGTGCCAGTCTCAATGGCACTCCGAATCCACGGGTGATCAAGGGGAATACTTTTTCTATTGCCAGCCACTTCACCCAGTGGCACCAGCTTGGTGGATTCTCCATCCACTGCCACCATTTTTCCATACTGTTGTTTATCAATGGCATCCACTGCTGCCGTTCCAAGGCGGGTGGCCAGGATACGGTCAGTTGCAGATGGTGTTCCACCACGCTGTAAATGGCCTAAGATGGTCAGCCTGCTTTCAAGTCCGGTGAGTTGTTCCAGCTCACTGGACAGACGAAGCGTACTATTCCCACGGCTTTTTTTGAACTGGGCAAGGGCTTCCACAGCCTTTTTGAGTTTTTTCTCATCATTGGCTTCTTTGGCTTTTTTTCTTTTATTTTGCAGCTTGGTCAGGGTTTCTTTTTCATCAATGGTCAGTGCACCTTCAGAAACAGCAACAATACTGAAATTTCGGCCTCGATGCCTGCGACGGCGGATGGCTTCGGCCACAACCGAAATATCGTAGGGAATCTCCGGGATTAAAATTACATCAGCACCACTTGCCATCCCTGCACCAAGCCCGAGCCAGCCTGCATTATGTCCCATGATCTCCACCACAATGATTCGGTGATGACTGTGTGCCGTTGAATGGAGGCGGTCCACGGCTTCAGTGGCAATGGAGAGCGCTGTATCAAAACCAAAGGTGATGTCGGTTTGAGCCACATCATTGTCAATGGTTTTGGGCAGGGTAACAATATTCATCCCGGCCCGGGACAGGCGATGGGCGTTTTTTTGGGTACCTCCACCCCCAATGCAAATGAGCGCTTCCAAATGATGACGATGATAATTATCAAGCATCACCTCGGTCATATCCTGCACTTTGGAGCCAACCGGCATCTTATGGGGTTTATCGCGGCTGGTTCCTAAGATGGTGCCTCCACGAGTGAGGATCCCGGAAAGGGTATCACTTTCCAATCGTACGATGCGGTTTTCCATGAGTCCTCGGAAACCATCCCGAAAACCGATAACCTGCATCTTGTATGTATTCAGGGCGCTTTTGCCTATGGCACGGATTGCTGCATTCAGTCCGGGACTATCACCACCAGCAGTGAGTACTCCTATACATTTTCCCATTGTGTTCTCCGTCTGGGTCATCTTTGGTCACATAGTTGGCTGATCACTGTACCAGTATAGGCACCAATTATCAAAGGAGGAGTCGCTGCGCTGTTTTCCTTTCCTGACTTCAATGGGCTTGCATATTGGATAATCAAAGCTGTCCATCTCGCGCTCAATGGCAACAGCGACGGAAACAAAAGAGTTTATGCGTTCAGCCATGGATGATTGGGGCATACGTTCAGCTTTGTTGCTTACTCCACGGGGTAGTTTGCCCGTTGCGAGTTCACATCGTTTCGTTGAACCGTCCTGAAGTATTTCACTGCTGGCTTGCCAAAGAGCATAACGTAACCAATGGCGTGATCAGCAGGAATCCCAAGCTTTTCTTTCATCTCCGGCAGGATGACGGTAAAGGCCCATTTTACCAGTCCATTCCATAGGGTGCCAATCCCCATGGAGTTGGCCATCAGCTCAAAATAGCTCAAGGCGATAATTCCGTCAGTGGGATTCTGGGAACGGGCGAGATCTGGTGCAGAAACTATGAGCATGTGCGGTGCCTTGCGAAACAGCACATCCTTGCCAGTATCCCATGCCTTTGGGATACCGCCAAAGAACTCCATCCCCTGGGGCAGTTCCCTTGCTTTGGTTTTCCTACGAATTGCTGTAATCGTGTCCACGGCTATGGCGTGCATCATTTGAGGATCTTCCACCACCGTAAACAGACATTGCCTTCGGTTGACGCCAGTTGGTGCGTGCGAGGTGGTCTCCAGCAGGTTGTCAATGATTTCTGCCGCAATTGGAGTGGACGAAAACCTGCGAATGGAACGTCTTCCACGGATCATGAGATCGAGTTTTTCCGGCTCAGGAAAACCACCTTTGAGCGAAAGTGAATTCGCTGGATTTAGCCCAAAGACTGATAACGCTCCGGTGGGGCACACTGCCAGACAGTGTTGACATTTAATGCACTTTTTTTCTTTATCAACATTCACAGTGGGGTATTTCCCTTTCAACTCAATAATTGAGTAGGGACAGTCTTGTATACATGCACTGCATTGGATACACCGTTCTTCATCTATGATAAGTTGCAGGCCCATATCTGCTCCTTTTATGGTATAAGCGAGTGAGTTTTTTTCCTGTTACCATGATACATACCGTGCCACTACCATGATTATTGACAAAGCTCTAGAAGATATTGTTCATTTCAGCGGCGGCATCTTTGACACTTCATCCCTTATTTATCTCAGTAAGATAGGGCTGCTCCACAGGGTTGCCCAGGTGTTTTCTGTGCTGGTTATTCCCCAGGTGCAGGCTGAGTTTAAACAAAAACTGCCAGAAAATGTGATCTCTATTCAAGCTCCAGAAGGAGGTGCAGATACCGTTATTATCGAGGTGGCTCAGAGGGAAAACTGCACAGTAATATCAGAAGATAAACAGGTGCTGATGAAAGCCCGAAAGGCCGGGCTTGTGTATTTTAACGCACTCATGGTGATTTTTGCCTTGCTGCACCACGGTCACATAACCACGGAAGAGAGCAGGGTATTGTGTACTCAGTTAGATGAACATGCCCGTTATGGAGTAGCTGTTCGTGAATTTGGCAAGCAGGTACTGGAGCGCCTTGTCTTGAAGTGAGGATTTGTCAGGCTGCCGCAACGCTACGATCTGCAAAGTGTGGAGGTGAAGAGTCAAGTGCCTTGGTGTAGATTTGTGCATGTGCTTCTTCTGCATCCACTACAAACGTGAACATGGTCTTGGCTTTGTGTTTGTCTTTCACCGCAATTGCAGCCTGGAGGTTATCCGCAGTGGAAGCGATCACGTCCAGTGCACGTAAGTGACCTTCAGCGTGGATACGCTCTGCTGACTGTGCATTTCCATTTTTTCATGGTACAACCTCCTTGTAAAAAAATTGTGTTGAGAAGGCTTAAAAGTTCTCAAGGCAAAGCAATATCGAAGCGCAACTGCTTCAAGGTGTTCTGTAGAATTGTGATCATGATAATAGGTACTGTAGCTCCTGCTTTTTCACATTTTTTGCTTAAAAAAAGAAAAAGCCCGTATCCCACAACCACAGCAATACAATGAAACTCTTTTCCCATCTCTACATATACCTTCTGGTGGGTATCGTCGTTCTTATCTGTGTTGACGAATATCTCAGTTTTCGTGCAGAAATTGTGCAATATGAGTCTGACATGATCAGTAACAGTGTGCAGCTGGGGCACAGTATTTCCGGTATGATTGCCCATGCCTGGCAGGAAAACGGCGAGGATAAAGCCCGCCAGCTTATCCGTGATGCCAGCAGTTCAGGCACCATAACAATTCGCTGGATGTGGCCTGAACAAGAGCTGGAATCCTTTACCGGGTCAGACTGTAACAGGAAACACCTGCAACAGGTTGCCCTTGGTAAGGGGATTTCTTTTAAAAATACAAACAGCGATGGCGTAATACTCCTCTACACCTATGTCCCCGTGGATGTCGGAACACCGCAGAGTGGAGCCCTTGAACTCAGCCAGACGATGACATCGCTTAATACATTCCGCAAGCAGATGATCGGCAGAGCCATCAATATGATTCTTATCCTGTCGTTTATCAGCGGGCTTATTCTGTTTCTCTTTACCCATCGAAAAATCCATACCCCACTCAGCAGCCTTATGCACCAGGCCAGGCGCATCGGTGCAGGCGACCTCAGCGCAAATACTCCTGTCACAGGAGATGATGAACTGGCCGAACTTGCCGAGACCATGAACGATATGTGCTCACGCCTGCTCATCGCCAAGGATAAAATACAGTTTGAATACGATGCCCGGGTCAAGATGCTGGAACAACTTCGCCACACAGAAAAACTCTCTTCCTGTGGTGTCCTTTCCGCAGAGATCGCCCATGAGCTTGGCACGCCGCTGAACGTCGTCGATGGCAGGGCAAAGATGATCATCCGTGAAGAGCTTAGTCCAGAGCAAATACAGGATTGTGCTGTTATTATCCAGACCCAGGTTGAACGAATGACCACCATCATCAGGCAGCTTCTCAACTACACCAGACAAAAGACCCCAAAAAAAACCACAGAAGATGTCAGTTTTCATGTTAAACAGATTTTTCAGCTGCTTTACCCCATGGCCGACAAACAGGGGGTTACTTTTATCATTGAAAGAGAAGAAGAGACAAAAACTGTCTTGACCACGGACTTTTCAGGTCTCCAGCAGGTCATTGTCAACCTGCTGATAAACGCCATCCAGGCAATGCCGGACGGCGGCAAAATTGAGGTTTTGCTCTCCAATGAAAAAATCACCAGTGGTCGTGACAATGCAACCAGGAAGTATCTGAAAATCAATATTCAGGATGAGGGGGAAGGCATCAGAGAAGAGCATTTGAGCAAACTCTTTACCCCGTTTTTTACTACCAAAACCATCGGCACTGGAACAGGGCTGGGGCTTTCCATTGCCCATGGTATTATTGAAGAAAATAACGGCTGGATCGATACCGAAAGCAAGCTGCAGGACGGTGCCTGTTTTTCCGTGTACCTGCCGCTACAGGAATAGGAAACAATGGACGGAAACATTCATATTATTGAAGACGATGGAGACATGTGCAAGATGCTCTCGGAAGGGCTTACCCGCAGAGGCTACAGTGTTACCACCTATACCTCGGGGGTAGAGGGGCTCGCCGCTGTCCAGACGCAACAGCCGGACGTGGTGCTTGCGGATATCAGGCTGCCGGATAAAAATGGCCTTGAGATATGCAAAAGCATTGCTGCCAGCTCTTCTGATATCCCGGTTATCATGATGACGGCGTTTGGTAATATGGATACCGCAATCGCTGCGATCAGGGCTGGAGCCTATGACTTTGTTACCAAACCCCTGGACCTCGATATTCTCGCCATATCCTTGGACCGGGCCATCCGCTACAGAACTCTTCAGGATACCGTTAAAAAACTCACAGATGCGGCCAATCAGCCTTTTTCCTATGATCAACTTTTAGGGGAAAGTCCCGCAATGGAAGAGCTTTTTTCCAAGCTGGGACGCATTGCTGATTCTGAGGCCTCGCTGTTGATCACCGGAGAAAGCGGTTCGGGTAAGGAACTGACGGCCAGAGCAGTCCACATGCACAGCAGACGCAAGGACCAGGCGCTAACCACCATTAACTGTGCTGCCATGACAAGTCAACTCCTGGAAAGTGAACTCTTCGGCCATAAAAAAGGGGCTTTTACCGATGCAAAAAACCACCATATTGGTTTGTTTCTGAAGGCTGACGGCGGCACTCTTTTCCTCGACGAGGTTGGGGAAATTCCCCTGGAACTCCAACCGAAACTGTTGCGCGCCCTTGAAGAGCGTGTTGTCAGACCCATCGGCAGTACAGAAGAAAAATCCTTTGATGTTCGCATCATTGCTGCGACAAACCGAGACCTTGAATCAGCTGTGGAAGACGGGGTATTCAGAGAGGATCTGTACTACCGGCTCAATGTGATCAACATTGAGATGCCGCCACTGCGCTCACGGGGCAGCGATATCCTCCTGCTCGCCAACAAGTTCACAGAACATTTCTCCAAAAGACAGAAAAAAGCGGTAACCGGACTCTCCGACGCTACCGCAGAAAAATTGCTCGAATATACATGGCCGGGCAACGTAAGAGAGCTTCGCAACGCCATAGAGCATGCCGTAGCGCTTACCCATTTTGAAAAAATTATGCCCGAAGACCTCCCGGAAAAGATCCGCCTGTTTAAAAATGATTATATCCTTCTCGGTGCAGAGGATCCCATGGAACTCATCTCCATGGAAGAGATGGAGCGGCGCTATATCATGCATGTTCTGAAGCGAACAGGAGGTAACAGAACCCTGTCGGCCCGCATTCTCCAGGTTGACAGAAAAACCCTCTATCGAAAACTGCAGCGTTATGAAGAGCAGTGATCCTTTTTGCCGCTGACATTTTATAACTATTGTATATTATGTGAAATATCAGGGTGAAGCCTCCCCCTTGTAGTGGGGGCATTTTGCCTACCTGGGGCACATTGCCCCAAATCTTCCCTTTACCTGCCTGATCATCTTCCTTCCCCTCGGTAATGGTGTCTCGTTGATAGAGCTGCCCATGTTTTTGCTCTCTGGGTAACTCTTTTTCGCACCGAATAACAGGAGGTTATAATCCTGTGGGGCAAAGTGCCTCCTCTTGCTACGCTTTACGCAAATTCTCCTGCCTTGCTGCATTGCTGAAGAGAGTTTCAATCGATATAATATAATTTTTTCTCATTATTTTAAATGGATATGTGGGAAATGCGGTTCTATGTCACAATAACGGCACCTCTTTTGCTAAAAATGGCGAAAACCTCAACGCTAACATTCTCGAAAAGAGGTGGCAGATGAAGATTTTTATTGGGGTAACCAGGCATCCGGACAAAGTGAAAAGGGAACTGTACCCGAAGTATGGTCAGGATGGGACGCTGACCGAAGTAGGGCCCTTTGCTTCAAGAATCGAAGCGCTCAACTGGCTTGCCTTGCTTAAATCACGAATCAGCAATGTCGAAGAGGTCATCCCCTATTCAGACAGAGGAAAAGACGATCTCTGGTTCGGATTTACCTTTGAGCAGCAAAAATAAACAACGCGCCAGGATTCTTGAAGGCATTGCTGTACTCATCTGGCGCAAAGAACCGCACGCAACCTGTACACAAGTCAACGATATAGAGAAGATTATGGACTTTTTTCTACATCCCCCATGGAGGCTTTATGGAAAAGACACACTGACAGCATTAACTCTCATGGCACCCCAACATTCCCCCTGGCCCCACATTTCTCATGCAGATCAAATCGATTTGCTCACAGACAGAAACCACGGTCTGTCTGAACCGATGAGAAATCCAGGTTAAACCAACACCCCGATAAACGAGGAATAATGGATACCTTTTTACTGTCTCTTACTGTACTGCTGGCCGGTGGACTTGTGGCCTTACTGCTCCACCGCCTCTTCAGCCTGATGAAAGCGGGTTATATAGCCATTACAGTTGCGGGCTGTGTGATTGGCCTTTATGCAATAACTCCCGTCCTCCTGAATGGAACACCGCTCACCTTTTCCACCCAGTGGCTGCATATTTTCACCCTTTCTTTCCGACTGGATGCGCTCTCAGCCCTTTTCCTGCTCCCTGTTTTTGCTGTCTGCCCTCTTGCTGTATTGTACAGCTTTCATTACATGAACAAAGACAAGCAGGGCTTGAAAGTCGCTGTACATTACTTCTTTCTTACCCTGCTGATACTCTCCATGGCCCTGGTGACGGTTGCTGACAATAGTATCAGTTTTGCTCTGGTCTGGGAGCTTATGTCGCTCTCTTCCTTTTTCCTGGTAATGCATGATTACCAGAAAGAAGAGACCCGAAGCGCAGGATACATGTATCTGGTTTTCACCCAGTTCGGTGCAATGTGCATTTTTGCATCATTTGCCCTCTCCTACAGCTTCACAGGCTCTTTTGATGTTGCCGCGATGAGCGCCCTGCCGGTGCATATCAAGACCTGGGTGTTTCTGCTCGCCCTTGCAGGATTTGGCTCAAAAGCGGGTATTTTTCCCCTGCATATCTGGCTGCCCCACGCCCATCCTGCTGCACCAAGCAACGTTTCAGCCATCATGTCTGGTGTCATGATCAAGATGGGGATTTATGGAATTTTTCGCATCTACGCCTCGCTGGGTACAAACGAGCTGATCCTGGGTGAGATTGTGCTGGTGTTCGGTATCATTTCCGGGATACTCGGTATTGTCTACGCGCTGGGCAAGCACGACCTGAAAAAGCTGCTGGCATACAGTAGTGTGGAAAATATCAGTATCATCCTTATTGGTCTGGGTGTCGGTATGATCGGTGTTGCCACAGACAACGCGGTCATGGCAGGGTTTGGTTTTGCAGGTGGTCTGCTGCATGTGCTCAACCACTCGCTCTTTAAATCCCTGCTGTTTCTTGGAGCAGGGGCCGTTCTGCAGAAAGCAGGGACAAAAGACCTTGATGAGCTAGGCGGGTTGAGCAAGAGGATGCCGACCACCTCAAAGACGTTCATGATTAGCTCAGTCTCCATCTCCGGCCTGCCACCGTTTAACGGTTTTGTCAGCGAATTCCTTATTTACTATGGCGCCTTTCATGGCCTGGCGATGGGCGGCGCAGTCTTTATTTTAACCATGCTTGCCATTCTTTCCCTCGCCATAATCGGGGGGCTTGCGGCTGCCTGTTTTTCCAAGGTTACAGGTGTTGTCTTTTTAGGCGAGCCACGTACAACCCATGCTGCAGAGGCTGAAGAAGCAGGTGCTGCCATGACCCTGCCGATGATCGTTCTCGCAGCGTTCTGTGTACTCATAGGGCTCTTTCCCCAACCCTTTATACACACGGTCTTTGACAGCCTCAGCGTCATCCCTGCCCTGCCGGATGTCCCGGCTGAGCAGATTGCCCTTGTTGCCGGCAACCTTGCCTTTGCCGCACGCCTGTTGGCAGCAGCCGTCGTCCTCACCATGGGAATCCGCAAGGTCTTTTATATCAAAAAAGAGGTAACCTCCGGTTCGACCTGGGGCTGTGGCTTTACCCAGCCAACAGTGAGAATACAATACACAGGTACATCCTATGCCATGAGTGTGGTTGATTTTTTTCGCCCCTTTGTCCACATCAAAACCAGCTACACCGGTATCCGCAGAATTTTTCCCGGACAGACGAGCTTCAGCTCCCGTGTCGACGATATTGCAGAAACAGCGCTCATGGACCGGATAGTCAGCCCGATACTCTACCTGGCCGCAAAACTGCGCTGGATCCAGCACGGACACATCCAGCTCTACATTGGCTACATTATTGCGACTATCGTTGTCCTTCTGTTCTTTATATGAGGTTTGCCATGGAAACATATCTAGCACTTGCCATTGCACTGCTGGCACCACCACTTTTCCCAGGGATCATTCTCAAAACCAAGGCGTTTTTTGCAGGCAAACAAGGGCCCCCGCTGCTTATTAAATACTACACCCTGATCAAACTGCTCAAAAAAGGCTCAGTCTACAGCACCAGCACCAGCTTTGTTTTTAAACTCGGCCCGATTGTCTCCTTTGCCGCAGCGCTCACCGTGCTGCTCTTTTTCCCGTTTTTCGGCAGCGCACCACTTTTTGCCTTTCACGGTGATGTGATTGTCCTTTTCTACATTATGGGGATTGGCAGGTTTTTCACCGTTGTGGCAGCCCTTGATACCGCCTCCCCGTTTGAGGGCATGGGAGCAGCGCGGGAGGTATTCTTCTCACTGGTGGCCGAGCTGACCATCTTCACCATTCTGATCCTGTTTTATCGCCTTAATGGCTCCCTCAGCTTTGCGGAATACTTCACTGGTGACAATCAGATCTGTCTGGTAAACGCCTCTGGCGCTTTACTGCTTTTTGTCATCGTCGCACTCTTTATGGTGCTGCTGACCGAAAACTCCAGGGTCCCGGTTGATGACCCGGCTACCCACCTTGAGCTGACCATGATCCATGAGGTGATGATCCTTGATCACAGCGGTCCGGATTTGGCACTCATCGAACTTGGTGCCTTTTATAAACTGTTTTTCTACTCAGCATGTATCACCCAGATCATCTTCCCGTTCACCTTTGCCAGCCCAGTGGTCAACTGGCTCGTTTTCCTCCTCATTATGGCGCTTATTTACGTGCTGATAGGTGTTACCGAGTCAATCATGGCACGATTTAAGATGCCGCAGGTACCGCAATTCATCCTGACCTCGTTTGCGCTGGTCTTTTTTGCCGCGATCTTAACCATGGGAGTTCTGCAATGATCAATGTAACTGAAGCAATCATGGCGATCACCCTGCTTTCAGTACTGCTGTCGCTTGGCGCAACCCGGCTGGTTGCCCTGGTACAGATCATGGTGCTGCAGGGGATCATGGTCTCACTCACCCCGCTCTTTCTCAAAGGTGACGTTCCCCTTGGCAGCGGGGCCATTATCTTCTATCAGCTCATGCTGCTCATCAAGGGACTGCTGATTCCAGGCCTGCTCTATATGGCGGTGAAAAAGATCTCCATCAGACGGGAAATTGACCCGCTCATCGGTTACCATGCCTCGCTCCTTGCAGGGCTTATCATCCTTCTTACAGCCGTGTTTATCACCAGCAACCTCAAGCTCAAACTGATTGAAGGCCATTCCCTGGTGCTGATTACGGCAATCACCACCATGGCCTCTGGTTTTTTTCTCATGATGGCACGGAGGAAGGCGCTCACCCAGGTTATCGGCTACCTCATGCTGGAAAATGGCATCTATCTCATCGGTACCGCCTTGACCAAGCACAGTCATACGATATATGTGGTCGAATTCGGAGTACTGCTTGACCTGCTCGTTGGCGTAATGATCATGGGCATCATCCTGCACAATATTCAGAGTGCATTTGATGATATTGACACCACCTTACTCGGGCGCTTAAAGGATTGATATTATGGTTGAATTTATATTTCTACTCCCTCTGGCAACAGGGCTGACAGCGTTGGCGATTCCGGCTGTACTCGGCAGATACATGCTGCTGATCGCTGCACTCCTCCATTTCCAGCTCACCATCATGGGCTGGACCGGTAAGCTCACTCCGGTTTTCACCAGGTATTTTAACGCTTCTCCAGAAGGGTTACTGGTACTCCTGGTGACCTCGTTTATCTTTGTCTGTATCTCGATCTATGCGTTTTCTTACATGAATGAGACGAAGATGGACAACAGGCCGGTCTTTATTGCCTGTATGCTGCTGTTTCTTGGCACCATGTCAATGGTGAGCCTCTCGGACCACCCCATTGTGCTGTGGATCGCTATTGAGGCCACAACGCTTGTCAGCGCCCCGCTTATCTTTATCCACCGCTCTCCCGAGGCCCTGGAAGCGACCTGGAAATATGTCCTCATCTGTTCTGTGGGGATCGCCCTGGCGCTGCTTGGTTACTTCTTCATCACTCTGGCAATGGACCTGCGAAATATTGACGCCCCCATGACCTTCAGTTCACTGAACATGGTGGCACGGCAGCTTGACCCGTTATGGCTCAAGGTCGGCTTTATTTTTGTGGTCATCGGTTTTGGTACCAAGATGGGGCTTGCTCCAATGCATACCTGGCTGCCCGACGCCCACAGTGAAGCGCCAAGCCCTGCCTCTGCGCTGCTTTCAGGGGCACTGCTCAACTGTGCGTTCCTTGGCATCTACAAGACCCATGTACTGATGAACGCTGCAGGACTTGGGGAGTTTTCAGGCAACATGCTGATTGGGTTTGGTCTTCTGTCCATGCTGGTCGGCGCAATCTTCATCATCGGCCAGCCGGATTATAAAAGGATGCTTGCGTATTCCAGCATCAAAAACATGGGGATTATCGCCTTTGGTGTCGGGATCGGCGGGTTTGCCCTGTACGGCGCCTTCCTCCATATTATCCACCATTCCTTGTTGAAATCTTCGCTCTTCCTCTCTGCAGGGAACATTCTGCTGGGGTTTGGCACCAAGCAGGTACAGCGGGTCAGTGGTATTATCAGGCAGCTGCCCAAAACCTTTGTCTCCTTTTTTGCCGGTTTTATCGGTATCTCAGGGCTTCCACCCTTTGGGATGTTTCTCAGTGAAGTGATCATCATCATGGGTGCCTTTCAACAGCAACACTATGTCGCCGTTGCCCTGTTTATCCTGGCCATCACTCTTGCAGGTGCAGGAATCGGACGAATTTTCATGTCCATGTCCTACGGTGAGGTCACGGAAAACATAGAGGCAAAGGAAAAGATCCTGCGCCTGCTGCCCAGCTATGTGCTGTTGGCAGCCTCTGTTACCCTGGTGGTGTGGATGCCGGATACTGTATACACAATAATTCTCAATTCAATTAAAGTCCTCGGAGGAACTATTCATGGATAACCTCCTGCAAATAGAAAACGGTATCGCAATCGATAGAGCATCCATTCCCCTGGTATCATTTGATGCTTTTTTCTCAACCCTTGCTGATTTTGTAAAAAACGACGGATTTATCGTCCAGTTTTTTGCCTGCACAGCAGAAGATGGCAACACGCTCTTTGCCGTGGTGCGCAATACCCATCTTTATGTCACGTCTACCACTGTTGGTACGTCTTTTCAGTCCCTGACCAGAAACGTCAGTGAAAAATTTCATATGTTCGAGCGTGAGATCGCCGAACAATTCGGCATCAAGCCGGAAGGGCACCCCTGGCTGAAGATGGTCCGCTATCATAAAAACTGGACTGGCAATCCCGATGTCTTTGGCAATGATTACGCCCAGGAAATCCCAGGGAACTATCCCTATTTCAAGGTTAAGGGTACGGCCATTCACGAGGTTGCCGTTGGCCCGGTACACGCCGGTATCATCGAACCCGGCCATTTCCGCTTCCAGTGTGCCGGTGAAGAGGTGCTTCATCTGGAGATACAGCTTGGGTACCAGCACCGGGGCGTTGAAACCCTGCTCCCTGAAGTACCGCAGAAAAGATACCCTATCATCTGCGAGTCCATTGCAGGGGATACCACCATCGGCCATAACCTCAGCATGAGCCAGGCCATGGAGGCGCTCGCAGGGTTGGAAGTTGATGAAAAATCAAAGATAGTCCGTACCATCGCCTTTGAACTGGAGCGCCTCACCAACCACATTGGAGACCTCGGCGCCCTCAGTGGAGACGTGGCATTCAATCCGCCCGCCTCCTATTTTGGACGGTTACGCGGTGAATTTCTCAACCTCCTGCAGGTCCTTGGCGGTAATCGATTTGGTAAGGGGTTGGTTCGGCCAGGCGGCGTGACCCATGAAATGGGTGAAGAGCAACGCCAGCTCCTGCGGGAAAAGCTGGAGGAGACAACACCGGAACTCGACCATGTCTGCGACCTGCTGTTCAGCGCCCATACCGTGCAATCCAGATTTGAAGACTGCGGCATTGTGGAACACGAAATGGCAAAAGAACTGGGGCTTGTGGGCTATGCTGGCAGGGCCTGCAATATCCCCTACGATGCGCGGGTGGCTTTCCCCACGGAATGGTATGCCAACCTTCCGGCAAACAACAACAAAGTCACCAATGGTGATGTCAACAGCCGCGCCTATGTACGGCGCGAGGAACTTTTCCATTCCCTGAAGCTCATCAACATCATGCTTGATGCCTATGAGCACATAGCAGCAGATACGCAAACCGTGCAGATGCAACACCATGACCTCGCGCCTGATAAGATTGTGGTAACCGTCAATGAGGGCTGGCGTGGTGAGATTTCGCACTGTGTCCTCACCGATGCCGCAGGTAAGGTCCAGCGCTATAAGATAAAAGACCCTTCTTTTCACAACTGGACAGGGCTTGCCATGTCCCTGCGTAACCAGGAGATATCAGACTTTCCACTCAACAATAAGAGTTACAATCTCTCCTATTGCGGATTTGACCTGTAACAATGCCCGAAACACCACGACTGACAACCTTATGTAAGGTGCTATCATGCTGAAAGTAATAAAAAATAGAAAAGAACAGGGATGTAAAACGTCGAGCTACCCCCAAGAGCCAATCCATTTGTACCACCGCTTCCGGGGGCTCCCGATCATCAATAAAGAATGCAGCGACGAGGTCGTGCAGAAGTGTATCGATATCTGCCCACAGGATGCCATTGATGGAGCAGCAAAGACCATTGACCTGGGCCGCTGCACCTTCTGTGGTCAATGCGAACAGATCGACGGCGGCAGTTTTGTCCAATTCAGTGAAAATTTTGATCTGGGAGCAGCGCACCGTGATGATCTTATCACCGACGGCAGCCTGCCTGATCTTGCCGCCCACTCCAAGCAGCACTTCAAAAAACTGTTTGGCCGGTCGCTGCAGCTGCGTCAGGTCTCGGCTGCGGGCTGCAACTCATGCGAGGCAGATACCAATGTATTGAATACACCGTTTTTTGATCTGTCACGCTTTGGTATTGACTTTGTTGCCTCACCCCGTCACGCTGATGGCATCCATGTGACAGGGCCGATCTCGCTGAATATGAAACAGGCACTCATGGACACCTATGACGCCGTACCCGCACCCAAGGTTGTCATTGCCAGCGGCTGCTGTTCCATTTCCGGCGGCCCTTTTTATGGCAGTAAAGAGGTCGTAGGAGACCTTAACCGCCTGGTTCCGGTGGATCTGTATATTCCAGGATGCCCGCCACACCCGTTGACCACCTTGCATGCACTGTTGCAATTTTTTAAATAAAGGGGGCGGTTTTGGCTGCATTGTACGTTGTGCGTCAGTTACGGAGGTACAGCTACGCTGAGAAATGCCAGTTGCAATAAATATGGAGCACATATGGAAAAGGGCCAGGCAGTGGAAAATATGACCTTCGCTCACCTGACTCCGGAGACGATACTGGAAGCTGTTGAGCAGGAGTTAGGTGTATACCTGTCCAATCTTTGCAGGCCGCTGAACTCCTACATTAACCGGGTGTATGAGCTGGAAGATGAAGACGGGGAAGGGGTTATAGCCAAGTTTTTCAGGCCTGGCAGGTGGAGTAAGGAGGCACTTGCCGAAGAACACCAGTTTTTAACTGAACTTGCAGCAGAAGAGGTCCCGGTTATTGCTCCGCTTACCCTTGAAAATGGAACAACCCTGGGCAACCTTGGGGGCATCTTTTTCAGTGTGTATCCGAAAAAAGGGGGCAGGTATGTTGATGAGCTTACCCTGGAGCAGTGGATGGAACTGGGGCGCCTCATGGGGCGGGTTCATATGATAGGAGCATCAGCACAGTTTACCCACCGTCCAACGCTGCACCCCTCCCACAGCACCAGGGATCATTTGCACTACATCCTGTCCACAGGATTACTCCCGCAAGATATGGTCGCCCGCTACAAAAGCGCTGTGGAGCAGCTCATTGAGCTGGCGGAGCCTCTTTTTGCTGGTAATGAACACATCAGAATCCACGGTGATTGTCATTCAGGGAACCTTATCTACCGGCCTGGAGAATCCTACTTTTTGATTGATTTTGATGACACCGCAACCGGGCCGCCAGTGCAGGATTTCTGGATGCTGCTGCCAGGTGACACAGAGAGTGCGTTTGAAGAAATTGATGCGTTCATGGATGGGTATGAAACGTTTCGCCACTTTGACCAGCGGAGCCTGGCTTTGATTGAGCCGCTGCGCGGTATGCGTTTTGTCCATTACAGCGCGTGGTGTGCCTGGCAAGCCAAAGAAGATGGATGTACCCAGGTCGTAGCAAATTTTGGAACCAGGAGCTACTGGCAGCAGGAAATTCTTGATTTGGAGGATCAGGTGCAGCAAATAAGGGGGCGAGATCCGTTACCTTTTTACCGCATCAAACGCAGATAAATCTCACGGCTTATCCAGGCATCGGTTGCCGCATATTGCATCTGACTGTTGGTTAATTCCTTTTTAGCCCAATTACTCACTGTCTGCGATTTAGAAATTCGCACGCCAAGTGTCGTTGCAGCAAGTCCACGCAAACCAAAATGTTGTATCCCCCGTTGCTTACTCAGAGGTGCCAGGTCCACAAAGCCTCTGGGAGTAAACGATATTGTTTTCTGTAATCCGATGAGATCGTCTTTAAGCCCAACTCCGGTTTTTAGTATTTGTGAGTCTTCAAGAATCTGCACAATAGCAGCAGGCAATTGCATTTGAGAAAGCTGGATAAGGATGACCTCTTTGGCTGTTGCAAGCTGAAGGAGTGCTGGAGGAAAGCTTTGACCTTTACGAAATGCAGGTCTGGTTTCAGTGTCAAAGCCCAGCAGGCCATCTTGTTCAAGCAATGGTAATACCCTTTCAAGCTGTTTTGTCGTGGCAATGAGGTGGGTTGGGCCGAGCCATTTTGCCAGGGGGAGTGTATTGATCTGTTCTTTGGTTAGGCGATGGGTAACTATTGGATATTTTTTGTTGCATGTCTGCTGTTGCATTGCGCTGGGCCAGGTTGTTGTGTTTCAGGTGAAGGGTGTTTGAAGAAGATGCTTTTACGCGAGCACTCTTTTTCGCTCTACAAGAGTATGCGGGGAAGAATGATCGTGCAAAGATGCAGTGCCCGTGATCAGTTATTCTTTTTATCTAGCACCCTCGACCAGGGCAAAACCTGCCAACTCGCTGCGCTCAGACAGGCAGATTGTGTTTCCCTGCCCGAGCGCACTGCCCAGCGGAACCAGTACGGGCTAACCCATCCTGGTGGTTTAGTCGAAAATGATGAGCAGTTCAACCTTCAGTGTTATTTTATTCCTTGTAGCGGGCTATATTTTGACCTATATTAAGTGCTATATAAAAACCTAAATTTAGAAGGAGGTCAAAATGGAATCTGTTCTTGCAAATTGTTCCGCAAGCATTTCAGAACTCAAAAAGAACCCATCTTCGCTTATAGATCAGGCAGAAGGTGAACCAATAGCTATTCTCAATCATAATAAGCCAACGGCTTACCTCGTCCCAGCAGAGACCTACGAAAGAATGCTCGAAAAAATTGAAGATTACCACTGGGGAATACTAGTAAAAGAACGGCAACATGAAAAAGAGTGTGCGATCGAGGTAAATCTCAATGAGCTATAAGTTGAAATTCTTGCCAACTGCGTTGAAAGAATGGAAAAAGCTCGATAACTCAATACAATCACAGTTCAAGAAAAAGCTCGCTGAACGTCTGAAAGAACCACACATTATTTCCGCAAAACTTTCAGGATTTGAGAATCACTATAAAATTAAACTTAGAGCAAGGGGCTATCGACTTGTCTATGAAGTTGTGGATAAAGAGCTTATTGTATTCGTCATTGGGGTGGGAAAACGAGAAAAAAATATTGTCTACAAAAAAGCTCACAACAGGTGATTCGGTTAATGGAATAAAGGGGGCAGCGTAAAGATTGTTTATGGAATGTAGTTGAGTACACATTACTTTTGCTTGTCCAAAAGTAACCAAAAGGACACCCAACCGTTTCCGACTACCCTGGTCAGCACCCGTGGATGAACATAAAAAAAGGGAGCTGCCAAAGGCAACTCCCTTTTATATTGCTCTGTTTTAGGACAGACTATTCGATCTTTCCAGACTCCATGCGTTGCTTGTAAATGTGCTTGAGTTCGTACATATCCTGTTGCAGTTCGAATACACCATGCCAGTGAGCATAGTCAGGTGCGCCCATTGCTGCACCTTGGCGCATCCGGCGACCTTGGTGGTGCCAGAGGTGATAAAAGGTCTTCTGGAATGCATCATCCCAGGGATTCTTCTTTAACAGACCTTTTTCAGCCAGTTCTTTCTTCATTGCCAGTGCAGGTGCCCAGTAGCCTTCGTTGTACAGTTCGATATGGTTATCGGCCTGCTCAAAGAAACTGGTGGTGTGGAGTGAGCTGTGGCAGTTGTGGCAGACTCTTTCCATGAGCTGACGTCCTTTTACACCGTCGCCGGTCCACATGGACAATGGATCTGGTGAATTACGTACCTTAGAAACCTTAGCCCACAGGTTCCATTTCAGACGTTCTGAAACATTGTGCGTGGTTGTCAGGTCACCAATACCGGACTGGTGACACACAGCGCAGGTAGGCGCACGGTAATCACCCGGCTCCCATGCATCTGGAGCACTGTTGAAATTCCATTCGTTTCCTTCTGTGTTATAGAGATGACCGTGCTTACTGTTGTTAAATATCTCAATATCTGGATGATCCGGACCTAAGTGACAGGATGCACAGGCAGCAGGCTTACGAGCTTCAGCAATGTTGAAACGGTGTCTGGTGTGGCAGACAACACAGTTACCCACAGAACCGTCTGGGTAGCTTGTACCAATACCTGCTGATGGCCAGGTTTCCTTGGTGGGACGATTTTGAGCGTCCAGTTTAATATCAGAGCCATGACACTGCATACAACCGGTCATATCAGCGGCATGCTTGAATTTTTCGATTCCCTGGCCTTCATGGGTCTGGATCAGGGCTCTCATCGACATTTCATTGCGTGAGCCTTCTGCGTGGTACTGAAGACTTGCACGAAAGTGTCCACTTTTGCTGAACTGTTCAACTTCCTGGGAATGACAACGTGCACATGTCTTAGGCGTAACCATCACAGACATGTAGATTTCAGTTCCCTTTACCCCTGGACAGGATTGCGATGCAATGGGTGAACCGGCATCCACCTGGTGACAGTCAATACAGGATACATTGACATGGCCATGGCGGCTTTGTTTCCAGTCCGCTACAATGCCAGGCTGCTTCTCCGCATGGCACTCGATACATTTCTGCCCGTCAGGTGATAGACCACGCTCCACCTTGAGTGTTTTGATGTCACTGTCAACCGCCCAGGCTGTGGAAGCGAGCCCAAGGGTTGCAACGGCTGCGACCAATAAACGCATATTCTCCTCCTCTTAATTATAAATGAGCTTTAATGTTCTTATGCCCAACATGTTCGTGGCAATGGATACATGATGTAACTTTACCGGTTTTAAAATCCCTGTGTGCCAAATAGGCTTTGGGAATCTCGTAGCGAATAGCATCAAGATCATGGCATTTTTGACAGCCATTGGTGTAGGTATACTCTTTACGGCGTTCAAGGTTGCCTACCCAGTCATGTGTATCAGCCCAGAACATTTCACCGAGGACATCTTTTACCCCGGTAATTGCCTTGGCTTTTACATACGTAAAGATGTTGTCATGGGGCAGGTGACAGGTCGCACATTTCGCCTTGGTGCCATTTTTATTGTTGCCTCCATGGACATCTTCCTTCCATGCGGCAGTCACACCTTTCATGGAGTGACAGCTTGAACAAAATGGAGCGCCAGAGGTTTTACTTATCATTTCGGCGCTGCCGATTGACAAAAGCAATCCAAAGATGATTCCACAGATCAGTATCAGGAAAAATTTTTTCATCGTTAGTTGATCTTGTATTTGGAGTTCAGTTTCTTTAGTACCTGAGCCAGGTTGAAGAACTCGTCAGCCTGGTTCATTGAGCAATCATTTTCAAGAAATATGCTCTTTGGGTATCTCAAGGTATCAATTGCAATCTGATTGGGATAGCAGGTTTGATGCCATATTGTGAAATGACAAAGATTCAGCGAGTTGAAATGGTGTGCACAGATAAGTGTTACGCTTCGGTAACTTTGTCGCGCGTGATTGTTACCAAGTGGTAACGCATTGGAGCTGAACAGGATTCTTTTTTGCTGTTCTTCTTTATTGCCTCAATAACAGCGTTTTTCCCGTAACATACTCTCCAGGGAACAGCTTAAGCTTTCGTCAGTTTTTGCTCCATTTCATATATCCTGAGTCAGGCTCTGCTTTTATGCGGTTTGCATTGATCTGTATATGTGTTACCGGTTGGTAACAAAAGTTGGAAAAAGTTTTTTTTCTGGTATTTTTTGGGGCTGTCAGCTGGAAATATAGGCTCGGTGTTACCGAGCAGTAACGTTACTGGGCGCTTTTTGGGGCCGACCCATTGTTGTTTCCGGCTAGAGTACAACCCCGGCTCTATCGTGCATCACGCGCAATGAGGAACTGGAGCGGGTTGAAATTTGCCAAGTTACCAGGTTGCTGGCTGGTGGCGCCAACCAGATAAATAGAGCAGGTCAGAGACATATGCATTGTACATTTCCCAGGTTCATTCTTTTACGCACCAAGTTTATTCTTTTCATTGGCGCCATTATTACGCTGTTTTATGGCTACATACTGTACCGGACAAGTGCCTTTGATGAGGCCATGATCTTAAGGCAGGCAGAGCAGCAGGCCCGCATGTTGTACAAGCAGGTCCTCCTGACCCGCCAGTGGGCATCGAACCATAACGGCTTGTTTGTGTTGAAGCAAAAAGGGACGGAACCAAACCCGTATCTGGATTTGCCAGTGGTGACCGATGGTACTGGGCGCACCTTTTACCTGCACAATCCGGCCATGATTACCCGGGAACTTGCAGAGTATGCCACCAGGGATGGGCTGGGATATTTTCGGGTCACAAGCCTCCATCCGGTGAATTCCTACAATGAGCCGGATGCCTTTGAACGTTCTGCGTTGGATGCCTTTGATAAAGAAGGGTTTTTTGAAGTTACTGATGTGACCAGGACGGAAGCCGGGCGGTTTGTCAGGTTCATGGCCCCGCTTCGGATAATCCCGTCCTGTCTTGGCTGTCATGCCCAGCATGGTTATAAAAATGGGGATATCCGTGGCGGTCTGTCCATTACCATCCCCATAGACTGGGCTGATGATCTGATCAAAAAAAATATTCATTCGCTCATCTTGATCGGGATTCTTTCGGTTTTTTTTGTCACTGCGGCACTTTTTCTCATGTTTGAAACCCTTATCGTGCACCGTATTGCCAGGTTAAACCAGGCCATGGAAGCCTTTCCCGACGAACTGCCGGATAAACCCGTTATGCCGTCATTTTTTAAAGATGAACTTGATACGGTGAACAGCAACTTTCAGCAGTTTTGCGAGCGGTTGCGTCAATCTAGCCGGGATTTACTTAAAGCGCGGAATCAGGCCCATCTTGCGGAGAAAATGGCTTCCCTGGGCATTCTGACTTCCGGGATCGCCCATGAGGTAAACAATCCCCTGGGGGGGATGCTCAACTGCGTCAAAACCATGCGCGAAAATCCTGGAGATGATGAGCTGGTGACCCGATACTTACCACTGCTTGATAAGGGCTTGCGTCAAATTGAAGCGATCATGCGCCAGTTGCTCAACTTTGGGAGAAACGAGCCCTTACAAATTCGACAGGTGGATGTTGAGGCGCTTTTTGTTGAATCTATCGAGCTGCTTTCCTATAAACTCAAGGGGATCAGTTTAGAGACAGACATCGTGGTGAAAGAGCGGTACCAGTTGGATGCCGATGCACTCAAGCAGATCATCATCAACATCGGGCTCAACGCTATCCAGGCCATGGGTGGTGCCGGAACGCTCAGTATCAGCTGCAAGGAGGCGGGCAAAGAGCTGATCATGGTGTTTGGTGATACTGGTAATGGTATCTCTGAAACCGACCTAGCGCATATTTTTGATCCCTTTTTTACCACCAAGGATGTGGGCGAAGGTACTGGACTGGGACTTGCCGTAACCTATACCCTGGTGCAGCGTATGCAAGGCACCATCAGTGTGGACAGTACCCAGGGGAAGGGGACGGTCTTTACCATTACCATCCCGGTCTGTGAAGAGAGTGATCTGCTGACAAGGCTATAGCAATTATTTGGAGATAGACCATGGTCAAGATACTGCTGGCAGAAGATGACGAGATTATGCGTATTTCTGTCTCTGACAAGCTGAAGAAATTTGGCTATCAGGTGGATGAGGCACCAGATGGGCTTGCGGCTAAGGAGCTTTGCAATAAAAAAATGTATGATGTGGTGATCTCTGATATCCGCATGCCCGGGCTGGATGGACTTGAGCTGCTCCAGCACGTCTTAAAGCAGAGCCCGACCACAGATGTAATTATCATGACCGCCTACGGCTCGGTGGATGATGCCACCACCTGTCTGCGTGAAGGTGCTTCGGAATACATCCTTAAACCATTTGACATGGATGATTTGATCATCAGGGTCAACCGTTTAATCGATATCCAGAAGGTCCGAGCCAGGTGTACGATCCTGGAAGAAAACTGTTGTCAGGAATACGATAAGGAACTGATTGGCTCAAGCATGGCCATGCAGGAAGTGTATTCCATCATTGAGCAGGCTGCGCCAACCAATGCAACGATTCTGATCACCGGGGAATCTGGAACAGGGAAGGAGTTGGCTGCCCGGGCGATTCATCGCAGAAGTACCAGAAAGGATAAACCCTTTGTTTCCATTAACTGTGCTGCCATCCCTGAAGGATTGATTGAGTCGGAAATTTTTGGCCATGAGCGGGGTGCTTTTACCGGAGCTGACCGGCTGCACCGGGGCAAGTTTGAGCTGGCCGACGGGGGCACCTTGCTGCTGGATGAGTTGGCTGATCTGGCAGCACCGTTACAGGCTAAGTTACTGCGAGTCCTGCAGGAGAGCTGCTTTGAGCGGGTTGGTGGGAGTAAGACCGTGAACGTTGATGTGCGGGTACTGGGGTGTACCTCAAAGGATTTGCACAAGGAGGTGGAAGTGGGACGGTTCAGAAGTGATCTGTTGTACCGCTTGCAGGTCATCCCCATTGAGATGCCAGCGCTCAGAGACCATCCTGAGGATATTGACGAATTGTGCCGCCACTTCCTGGCGGAGTTCAACCATGCCCATGGTCGTTCGGTCTCTATTTCAGCCAAGGCAGTGGCCTGTCTTAAGCAGTATAGTTTTCCTGGTAACATCAGAGAGCTGCGCAATATTATTGAGCGAGCGATGGTGCTGTGTAGAGCATCTGAAGTAGGGCCGGGTGATTTGCCGCGTGAGCTGAATAATGTTGAGCAACCGGATGATGAACTGAATCTTGCTCAGGCGTTGGCAAAAACAGAGTATCGCTGTTTGTTGAACGCGCTTTCAGCAAGTCAGCGGAACCGGACCAAGGCGGCAGAGTTGTTGGGGATCAGCCGTAAGAATTTATGGGAGAAGCTCAAGGCGCATAACATTGCGTAGCGCCTCGGGCTGGCCTGAAAAGGTATGTATCTCATCCAAGCCGTTTTTCTCGCTCAAGAAGTTGCTGCTTTCGCTCCACGCCCCACCGGTATCCCGTAAGCGTACCATTTTTTCCTATCACCCGATGACAGGGGATAACCACAGCCAGTTTGTTTGCCGCACATGCTGCAGCAACCGCTCGGGCCGCTTGAGCATTACCCAATTTTTTGGCAACCTCTGCGTAGCTGCGTGTCTCGCCTGGCTTGATGTGGCATAAAATCTCCCAGACCCGCTGTTGAAATGCTGTACCCTGAATATCCAGGGGCAGGTCGCAATCACCTTGTGGGGCTTCTATACACTGTACCACCTTGGTAACAAGCTCTGCGCATTCAGGGCCTGCTTTGCTGATGATTGCTTTGGGGAACTTCTCTGCAACCAGTTTGGGCAGCATTTCCCTGTCATCATCAAATGCAATAACGCAAATTCCACGCTCGGTTGCTGCGACAACCACCCAGCCAAGAAAACATTTGGCCGTACCATATTGGATGGTTACTCCCGCACCTCCAGCCTTATACTGTTTGGGTAGCATTTTTAGTTGAACTTTTTTTGTGTAATATGCACCATTGGCCGATGAAAAAACAATGTCTTAACCCAAGTTTGAGGGCGTGATTTTTTTTCACTATAATTACAGTATGTTATCATCGTGTCGCTTTCGACTCTGGCGCTACATCTTTTCATTTTGCCGCAATTGTCGTTTTAACGGACTTACCAGGATAGCATTGAACACCAAGAATTGCATATATTTTTTTCTGTTCCGGATCAGGCTCCACACTCTTCCTGACATGAATCGTACTCCCATCTTTGCACTGCATGGAAACCGTGGCCCGATCATGTGGCAACAGCACATTGCGCAATGTAGTCCAGGAATCATGTACGCAGCCCTGTTTCAAGCGCAACCGGATACAATGCACCAAATGGCAGGCCAACACGCAGATAAATAAATGGCCAGACACTCTTTGGGCTATCTGATGATAGACCGGCCGCAGGCCAAGCTCAGATTTCAAGGAACGAAATACAGCCTCAAGGTCGGTCAACATGGTATAGGTATCCCACAACGTAGATTCATCCCAATCCCCTTGACTTGTGCGCAGGCAGTACACCCCGGGATAAGTATCTGTTGTCTTTGGCGCGGGTTTTCGTTGCCATGGTATTGTTTTTGCGTTACCGGTCTTGTCATCTTTTTCAACCTGCACGCTATAAAGCCTGGCCGCCTTGGAAAACTGCTGCTTGAGACGCCCGATTTTTTCAACGACCTTGTCGTATTTTTTCAGCCGCCTCTTCATACCCAGACCTTGCTTGAGGTACTCAAGGGCCTCCTCAAAACGGGTTGCAAACAATTGATTGATAGCTGTTTCCTTCTTTTCACGCTGGCTGGAGTGGCAATATAATACAGTTTCACCTGTATCCGGATCATGGACTTTCCGTGCTGTAACCGTGCAGTCAGTATCATCCATGACCACAACGGCTCCGTTCTCGTCAAGCTCACGATGCGCTTTTCGGCTGACCACGAGATAAGGCAAACTGTGCTCCTTGAGGTAATCGATATTCTCCTCGGTGGCCTGCCTGTCTGAAAGAGTATTATGGTGTAGATCGCTGATCATCTCAGCAAAGGTTGCCGACTCATTGACATTTCCCTCATAGACCCGGCTGCGTTTGGGAAAACCACTGGAGTCCAAAACAAGGGCCAGAGTAACCAGCGGACAATCGGTGCGCTTCTCTTTTGAACATCACCTTTTGGCCAGGCTGTTGCCACGGCACTCACCTTCAAAATAGGTGTTTGTCAGGTCATACAAGGTGATTGTTTCACCAAGCGAAAAAAGCGTACATTCTTTTCATACAGGTGGTGCTCTATGGCGTCCTTGTGTTTGAGCAGCTGGTCGGAAACCGTATATATCCTGTTCAGGCCAACCTGTTGGAAATCGAAATCTATCAA
>PDWI01002842.1_pt1 | contig 30440 bp, 22 predicted proteins | sample 1430891 | NCBI WGS metagenome assembly PDWI01 (sample SAMN01162508, study PRJNA174530) | Oral metagenome, whole genome shotgun sequencing project. | biome: Marine environment; feature: Marine mammal; material: Swab sample of the gingival sulcus; isolation source: swab sample of gingival sulcus... | reverse complement strand
ATCTGCCCAAGGCGCTCTATCCTTTTAATTCGATCAATTTCTGCAATCTCGTACCGGCCTGCCATGAGTGCAACAGCACCTACAAACTCAGCAAAGACCCGGCACACAATGCCACCGGACGCCGCAAGGCCTTCTATCCCTATGCGAACCGTGCCTTCGGTATCGAAATTACTGTCAAACTCAACAATCTGGATATTGATCGCATGACACCCGACGATATCCAACTCACCTTCGGTCCGGCTGCCGTCCACGAGGAGATTGAGACCTGGAAAGAGGTGTATGGCATCGATGAGCGTTACAAGGCCAAATGCTGCGATGCTGGTGGAGGTTTGTATTGGCTAAAACGTATAATAGAAGAATCCGAGAACTATGGTCTTACACCTCAGAGAATGTTTGCTGCCGAAGTACAAAGTGCCAAAACCACCCCTTGGTCGGAGTCGAACTTCCTGAAATCCGCTTTTCTTGAAGGCTGTCAGCGGGCTGGGCTTTTTGAAAAGGTATGTGATGAGCAAAGCGAGAAGGTTCTGAGAGGAAATGTATGGTAGACAACAAGAGAACAAAGAAGGCTGATAATCCAAAAGAGACTTCAATGGTTCGTTCCTCGGCGGCTGAATTTCTGACTTTTGTTGCGGCTACCGGCAAAGGCGGCGTTGAGGCGATATATGCTGATGAAAATATCTGGTTGTCCCAGAAGATGATGGGCGTGCTCTACGACGTGAACGTACGCACAGTGAATGAACACCTGAAAAAGATCTTTGCTGACAGCGAGTTGCAACAAGATTCAGTTATCCGGAAATTCCGGATAACTGCCGCTGATGGTAAAAACTACAACACCTTGCACTATAATCTCTCGGCTATTATTGCGGTCGGTTATAAGGTCAATTCGGAACGTGCCGTGCAGTTTCGTAAATGGGCCACTACCATCATAAAAGTACACCATCAAGGCCTATGTGATGGATGACGAACGCATCAAAAGCGGCAGCTCTCTTCTGACGGGAGAGTATTTTAAAGAGCAGCTGGATCGCATCTGGGAAATACGTCTGAGTGAACGCAAGTTCTACCAGAAGATCACCGATATTTACGCGAGGTCCATTGACTATGATGTGACCGCACAGGCCAAAACGTTTTTGGGCCACCGTACAGAGCAAACTGCATTGGGCCATTCATGGGCAGACGGCTGCAGAATTGATCTTCGACCGGGCTGATCATCAAAAATGTAACATGGGGCTGACGACCTGGAAGGACGCCCCGCGGGGAAAGATCCAAAAGTTTGACGTCAGTGTTGCCAAAAACTACCTGACTGAAAATGAAATGGCGCAACTGACTCGGCTGACGTAGCCGAGGATATGGCGCTGCGCAAGATGCCGATGACCATGCAGGATTGGGAAACACGCCTGAACAAATTCATCGAAGCCACTGACCGGAAGATCTTGCAAGACGCTGGAAGGGTTACGGCGGAGATTGCCAAAGCACACGCCGAAAGTGAATTCGAAAAATACCGCATTGTTCAGGATCGACTCTTTGAGAGTGACTTCGATCGTTTGCTGAAACAGATTGAACATAAGGAGGATGAATAATCTATCCTGCATAACGCCACGGAGCTGCAACAGAAGCTTGCGACAGGTTCACGACATTGTTTGCGACATGGCCACTTTCAGACTCGAGTTTCCCGAGTGATCACAGGAGGCCTCCGAACGGGAATCGACCCTACCCCGTTTTTTTAAGGGAAATGGAGAGCATTCAATGTTTCCTTGCGTCTTCGGCACCTTGAAGCAGCAGATTTTTTTGTCAACCTCCTCGCTAGAGGCGAAAAGGGGCAATTTTTACGAGTCTTCAAGGTGCCTGCATTCTACCGGAGGCAGTAGAGGATCAATACAAAAGAGCAATCATCCCTGCTGGGACCGCAGTGTTTTTTACTCCGAACCCTTGAGGGTAAAGGAGAGGGTTCCCATAAGAGACAACTTGTCTGCATCGGGGTTGTCCTTGAGTTTTGCCTCGGTGCTAACCGCAATCACATTTAATCCCTGGTTCCGAATGGTTATGGTGGCGAACCCTTCTGCATCCGTAACAGCTGAAACCGTACTGTCCAGGTTGAGGAAGTCTCCAATGACATTTGCCTTTGGAAGGGCCTCTCCATTGTACTTCACCTGAAGACGAAGAGTGTCGCCTGCCTTCAACTGCAGCGGATCCTGCTGGGGAATAATAACCAGTGGGATTGGAAAAGATTCAGGGAGCTTGTCAAAATGATCAAGAATGGCCAGACCATTTTTCATATAACGACTCCCCTGTTTTGCGCCCTTAACCTGTGTTTTGGGTAGATTATGCCACTTCCCTTTCGCGTCCTGACACCAGAATCCATTATCAAAATCAATTACGGCAACTGCAGTCCCGTCGGCAATATCAAACGGCACATAGCCTCCTATTGCCTCTTTTACCCCTGAATAGAGCGCTTTGCCATGAGCGTCATAGGCTGCTGTATTTTTGATCTTTTCTGGTGCATAGGCGTCATCGGATGGCCCATGGCCATAGACAACAACGATGTTATCATGACGCTTTTCGAGCCATGCTCCATGTCCCCAGGCTGTCGTTGCGAGTAACATCAATACCGGTACAGTGACTACAGCTTTCAGCACAGTTTTTTTAAGACCTTTCCTGACTTTCATTGCACTTTCTCCTCTTTTGATGGAGTGGATACGTATCTGCAGATTTTTGCGACCTATTCGCAGGCGACGCGTTATGCAACGTCGCCGGGTACCATCACTGCAGACAAAAAAAATCCCCGCTTTCAAAATCATTGAAAGCGGGGACACCGTTTTTATCCCATTCACAAGACACTGTGTGTGACCGTTTCATTTTCCCGGAAACATATGCCGTCACTTCATGCAGGCAGGTCTTCTGGCTCCACACACTCTCAGGCGGTCTTCCCACTCAAGAAAAAGAGCAGTGACGCAGATTGCCTGAAAGCTGGTCTTTTACATTAAAGGGTACCTTGAATACGCAATCTTTTGCTCATCTTCTGTGTTGCATTTGAAAAGAGAGCCTTGGAGCAAAATCCATATGCCAGAGGTCAATTTTCTGCTGTGCCTTGATGATGAACACATTACAAGATTATCCAATGTACTCTGAAAACAGAACCGGTGTGTTACAGCGGCGGGTCCGCTCCCGATTTTAACGGGATTCCCTGTTAGGTCCTTTCGGACACCCACGGATTACAATGTATGTGTATCTATTTATTCTTTTGTCTCGGGAACATACATGCTTTCAAGAGAGTTGTCAACGCAATGCTTTCCTCGAAACCTGAGATTGGTTATGTTATGCTTGGCATAGTTGGATGAGCGGAACTCATATCCGTTTTCTGATTAGAGAAAAACCCGAGCATGAGATTGCTCCAGCTCCTTTAAATACAACAGGTTATCTGCTATGCAAATCTTTGTTACCTGAAATAATGTACTGTGACTGAGAACAGGATTTTTTAACAAGGGGAAAGAACGTAATGGATGCCATGTACGTCGTAGATGTTTCTTATATGGTCTATATAGGTGAAAACGAGGTGGATTTTGAGCAGGCCTGTGAGCAGGAGATGGTTTTCAAATCAAAGCAGGAAGCAAAGGATGCGGCTCGAGCATACGATTTGAAGCAACACAAAAATGGCCTGGTGGATCGGGTTACCCGGTTTGCTGTCGGTAAGGGCAGGGTCGCAGCAGATGTTGTAACCGTGGAAGACGGCGATATAACCGACACCATAGTGATAAAAAGCCTTTCCTGTACCATGGAACATGGTAAGCCTGTGTGGGTTGAAAAGTGATATTTGAGGATGAAGTGTTTTGTGATTACCCCGTATCGACATTCCCAACGTTTCAAGCTAACAAGTTGTTGTCACGTCTTTCTTTAATCAGGTGGGCGATCTGTTAGAGCTGTTTGGTGCAAGCGAGCAATGAAATTTCTCCATACCTCAGACTGGCATCTGGGCCGCAGGCTCTATGGGCGAACACGCTACCAGGAATTTGCCTCCTTTTTAGAGTGGCTGGCTGCGCTTATTGAAGAGCAAGGAATTGATCTGGTCCTGGTTTCCGGTGATGTTTTTGACACCACCACCCCAAGCAACAGGGCCCAGGAGTTGTATTATCGTTTTCTTTGCCGGGTGGCTGGTGGCAATCGTCATGTCGTTATCACTGCAGGCAATCATGATTCTCCCTCCTTTTTAAATGCACCCCAAGAGTTGTTGCGGGCCCTGAACATACATGTGGTGGCGCAGCCTGGCCAGCCTGAAAAGGAGCTGGTGATTCTCCCTGAGCTTGGTGCTGCCAAACACAGCGCAATTATCTGTGCTGTGCCCTACCTGCGGGATCGGGACATTCGTAGTGTGGAAGCCGGGGAGACGCTGGCTGAAAAAAAGGAGAAGCTGGTGACCGGAATTCGGAGCCATTATGAAGCGGTTGGTTCAGCGGCAGAAAGGCAGCGCACTGAGCTGCTTGGGGCAGGGAAAGCAGAAGCAGCTTCACTTTCCATCCCTATCATCGGGATGGGGCATCTCTTCACCAGCGGGGGGCAAACCGTAGACGGCGATGGAGTACGTGAGCTCTACGTGGGATCATTGGCCCACGTTGGAGAAGACGCTTTTCCGTCCAGCTTTTCCTACCTCGCCTTAGGCCATCTCCACGTGCCGCAGCAGGTGGGAAAGAGCGGCACAATCCGTTATAGCGGCTCACCCATTCCCATGGGGTTTGGAGAGGCGAACCAGGAAAAGTCCGTTGTTATTGGTACGTTTACCAACCAGGAACTTGAACTGGTCCTTCACCCTGTTCCCTGCTTTCAAGAGCTGGTTCGAATTACCGGCGATGTGGAGGTAATCCTTACCAAGCTCGCCCAGTTGAAAGAACGCAACAGCTCTTGCTGGCTGGAGATTGAGTACACCGGAAAACGAGTAGTTACCAACCTGCGAGAACAGGTTGCACAACTGCTTGAAGGGTCAACCATGGAGGTGCGACGGATAAAAAACACCAGGATGATTAACCAGGTTTTAGGCGCCACCAGGGAAGAAGAAACCCTGGACGACCTTTCTGTCTACGATGTTTTTGCTCGCTGTCTTACAGTATCTGAAGTGCCTGAAGAGCAACACCATGCGCTGAAAGCAGCGTATAATGAGATTGTCAGGCAGGCGCAGGAAGAGGATATCCGCAAGCAATGAAAATTTTGGAACTGCGGCTGAAAAATCTCAACTCACTCTATGGCGAGTGGGGTATCGATTTTACCCACCCGGAATATGGAGCTAACGGCATTTTTGCGCTCACTGGCCCCACTGGAGCAGGCAAGTCCACCTTGCTTGATGCTGTCTGTTTGGCCCTGTATGGAGCAACCCCCAGGCTGGGGAAGATTACGAAAAGCACCAACGAGATTATGTCGCGCGGTACCGGTGAATGCTCTGCTGAGCTGGTGTTCAGCGTGCAGCAGGGTATATACCGGTGTCACTGGGGACAACACCGGGCAAGGAAGAAACCAGGCGGGGAACTCCAGGCACCCCGCCACGAGATTGCCTCAGCTAGTGGAGAAAAAAAGGTTATTGAGCATCAGCTTAAGCGCGTTGCCAGAGCAGTTGAAGACCTAACCGGGATGGATTTTGACCGCTTTACCCGCTCCATTCTCCTGGCCCAGGGTGGGTTTGATACCTTTTTAAAGGCTGAAGTTGATCAAAAATCAAAAATTCTTGAGCAGATCACTGGCACCGGATTGTACAGCAGGATTTCAGTGCTGGTTCATGAACGTAATCGGGACGAGAAAGAGCAACTGAGCAAGCTCACAGCAGAAATCGGGGGAATTACCTTACTTGATGTTGCGCAGGAAAAATGTCTTGTCAGGGAACTCGCCGCAAAACAGGATCAGGAAAAGGAGCTGACAGGCAGGCAGGAAACCATTGTCGCAGCTATTACCTGGCTGCAATCCATACATGGCCTGGAAAAAGAGCTCTGTCAGCTTGATGAGCAACAGCAGCTCCTTAAGCAAGAGCAGCAAGAGTTTAAACCAGAGCAGGAAAGGCTTGCCGAGGCGCTGAAAGCAGCAACCATTGAACCCATGTATGCCACCCTTGGTGCTGCTCGGAAAAAACACGTCCAAATAAAAGAAGCACTTTCCCTGGCACAAAAACAGCTTCCAGATCATGAAGCCGCGCAAAGCAAGGCCCTGGTGGATCTGGAAAAAGCGATAAAGCAAACCCAACAGATCAAACAGCAGCAGGAAAAGATACTGCCGTTGCTGAACCAGGTGCGCTTGCTTGATCAACGGATCGCAGATGCTCGGAAAAGTCTGGCAAACGAGCAGCAGGAAGCAACGAAGATAACCGAGGCACTGCAACAAGAACAAAAGAAGCTTCAACAAGAGGAGCAAAAAAAGCAGCAACTCATCCAACACCTTGAAACCGCCAGAACGTACCTGAAAGAACATTCGCAGGATAAACAGTTGGAAAAAGAGCTGAAACTGCTTCGCATGTGGCTTGACCAGTTGAATGAAGTCAGTCGGGAGCTGGAAAGACTGCATAAAGAACAGCAGCAGCTTGCTGCTATGGCCAAAAAACTTGCAAAAGGAAATGAGCAGAACACAGCTCGCCTGCTGGTTCTGGAAAAAGCAGCCTTGAAAAGGGATGAGCAGGTACAGGAGCAACAGCAGGCCAGGAAAACCTTACTGGCTGGTCGATTGCCACGGGAACTCCAGGCAGAAAAGGAACAGTTGCTCCGTGAATCCGCTTTTCGCCAGAAGATTGTTGACCTGGAAGCTGAGCGCAACAAACTCCTTGCCGGTTGCCCCTGTCCCTTGTGCGGGGCAGAACACCACCCTTATGCACCGTATGAAAACGGTGCTATTCCAGAGCTTGATGGTGTAGAAACGAGAATTCATCAGCTTAATGAGCAGCTTCAGGCCCTTGAACAGTTGGATGCTGTGTTGCAAAAAAATGCTGAAGAGGAAGCAAAGGATAAACAGCAGGTTGCTGAGCTGCAAAAGCTGGCTGCAGAAAAGAGAGCAGAAACACAGTTTGCCGAGAAGCAGATCGCTGAGATCGACAAGCGTTTTCATGGGACACAGCAGAAACAGAAAGAGCAGCAGCAACGTCTGGCAGGGCAATTTGAACAGTTTGCGATACTTTTTGATGGTGAAAATGGAGAGGAGGCCTTGAGCAGGCTTGAGGTTCGGCTGGAGCAATGGCAGCAGTTTCAGCAGCAAACCCAGGCAGGAGAACAGCAACAACAGGAGATTGACACCAGCTTGCAACTGCTTGCAACGGTTATCCGAGAACGTAACCAGGCGCTGGAAAAGAAAGTGGAGCAGGTGGACGGCATCAAGGCAACCTTGGATGAGCTGAGTGGGCAGCGTAACGTGTTGTTTGGAAAGAAGAATCCTGATGTCGAAGAGCGTCAACTTGCAGCCAGGATCAATGCGTATGAAACAGCAGAAAAGCAAGCTCGCCAAAAACAGGAGCAGGCTGCAAAGCAGCTGAATCAGTCCCATTCCCGAGTGCTGACCCTGGAGGAACAGCTAGCTGCAAACAGTAAGGAAGTTCAAGCTTTAGAAAGAGAGTTTGATGCTCAGCTGGATGAGCAGGGATTTGGTGATGAAAAACAGTACCAGCAAGCTTCGTTGCCAAAGCAGGAGCGTGAGCATCTTAGCAGCAAAGCCCAAAAGTTAAGTGACCGGGGCGTCGCCCTTGAGGCAAGGAACAACGACCTTGCAGAGAAGCTGCGGCTGGAAAGAGAAAAGCAGCTCACAGACCAACCAGTGGAAGAACTTGAGCTGCAAAAAAATGAGCTTGCAACACATGTAAACCAGGTAAAAGAGCAGGCCGCCGCCTGCAGGCATCAACTCAGCGAAAATGAAAAGGCCAGGGCACGAGTAGAGGCGCAGCAGCAGAACATTGAGCAGCAGAAAAAAGAGTGTCAGCTTTGGGAACAGCTGCACGGGTTGATTGGCTCCTCGGACGGCAAAAAGTACCGCAACTTTGCCCAGGGCCTCACTTTCGAGCTCATGGTTGCCCACGCAAACCGCCAGCTTGCCAAGATGAGTGATCGCTACTTGCTGGTGCGCGACACCAAAGAGCCTCTGGAACTCAACGTGATCGATAACTATCAGGCTGGAGAAGTGCGCTCCATTAAAAATCTCTCTGGCGGAGAATCGTTTCTGGTCAGCCTGACTCTGGCCTTGGGGCTCTCCTCCATGTCCAGCCAGAAGGTGCGGGTGGATTCATTGTTTCTTGATGAGGGCTTTGGCACCTTGGATGAAGAAACCTTGGAAACTGCCCTGGAAACCTTAGCAGGGCTTCAGCAGGACGGTAAGCTCATTGGCGTTATCTCCCACGTTGCCGCCTTGAAAGAACGTATTGGCACCCGGATTGAGATTGTCCCGGACACCGGTGGCAGAAGTACGGTGAATGGCCCTGGTTGTACCGCTGTGAGTACCTGATTTTTTACTCCCCCTTTGTTCCTCTAACTCCCTGCTTGGAGAATTTTTTATACCATGCTAAAATAGTTGCAACTCCTATTAATACTTAGCTTATTGGGAAAGACCTATGCGGCACTCCACCCTGCGTTTATTTCTTTTTCTGTCCTGTTACCTGGTGCTCCAGCCATTTGTTCCTTTTTCCCACGCTGCCGAGGTGCCCCAATCCCTCAAAGAATGGGTACCGTGGGTGCTGGAAGAACACAAAGAGTATCAGTGTACCAGAATTTTTGGTTCCACCGATAAGGTGTGCGCCTGGCAAGAGCCACTGTCGCTTGAACTTGATGATAAGGGCGGCAGTTTTTCCCAGCAATGGCAGCTTGAGCAGGGAGGCTGGATTCTGCTTCCCGGCGATCATAGCCACTGGCCTCAGGATGTAACCCTTAACGATGAGCGTATTTCCCTGCTCAGCAAGGATGGCGTGCCTGCTTTGTTCATGAAAAAAGGCGGTAGCTATAAGGTGAAAGGACATTTTACCTGGTCTGAAATTCCAAAGTCGCTGGCAATAGCTCCTGGAACACCACTTATCAGCCCGCTCGTCATCAATGGCCATGTTCAGGACACTTTGGAGCGCAACGGTAACACGCTGTGGCTGGCAGGAAAAACACAGATTAAGCAAGAAGAGCAAAATTCCATCGGACTCCAGGTATACCGCCTCATCAGAGACGGGGTGCCACTTGAGATGGAGTGTCGGCTGGAAATACAAGTTGGAGGGAGTCCAAGGGAAATTGTTTTAGACTGGCAGCCGCCAGCTGATCAAATTCCACTGCATCTGAGTAGTGATTTACCGGTCAAGTTGGACCCTGACGGGAAAATTCGTGTTCAGGCCCGAGCAGGACGTCATCATGTGAGGTATATGTCTCGCAGCAATGGTCCAGTGCATGGGGTACAGCTTGAAAATGGTGCCAGCGGACCGGAGATCGAATACTGGAGTTTTGCAGCCCGCCATGAGCTGCGAGTGGTGGAACTTTCCGGAGTCACAGCAGTTGATCCAAGCCAGACCTCTATTCCTGCTGGTTGGCGCAAGTACCCAACCTTTAGAGTGAAAAAAGGTGAAACCCTGTCCATAAAAACCGTGAAGCGCGGGAATCCTGACCCTGCACCAAATCGAATTTCGTTAATTCGTCACTTCTGGCTTGATGGAGACGGACAAGGACTGACCGTTAAAGACCAGTTGTCCGGTACCATTTCAGCCGATAATCGGTTGGTCATGCAGGAGCCTGCAGCACTGGGCAGAATGGTGGTGAATGGTAAGGATCAGCTTATTACCAGGCTGGAACCAGGTGGCCCGCCAGGTGTGGAGGTCAGGCAGGGACAGCTACAGGCCGAGGCGGTCAGCAGGTTGGTGGGAACCTTGAGTTTTCCTGCTGGTGGTTGGTCCACCACTATCAAGCAACTGAAAGCGGTCCTTAATCTGCCACCTGGGTGGAAGGTATTTCATATTCAGGGGAGCGACTCCGCAGCCTCCTGGGTGTCCAAGTGGACCTTGATGGACTGTTTTGTTGTCCTGGTTATTGTGTTTGCAACCTTTCAGTTGCTTGGTGTACTCAAAGCGTTGGTGGCGCTGGTGCTTTTGGTGATTATCTATCATGATTACAATGCACCCATTTATATCTGGCTGGGTCTACTGGCCTGTATTGCCATTCTGCGGGCTGTTCCATCATCAAAGTTCCGCGGGATGATGAACGGGATACGGGCGCTGCTCCTGGCAGTTTTGGTGCTGCAAGCGCTCCCCTACTGCGTTGATCAGCTTCGGGTTGGGATATTTCCGCAATTGGAAAAGGTTTATTCCTATCATCAGCCCGTGGCGTCGATTCCATATGAAACGGCGCAATCTGATATTTACAAGGGTGGCAGATCGGAAGTACTGCTTGATAGTGTTCCAAGCATGGTCAGCAGGAGCATGGCGAATAAGCAGGCCCACCAATCCACGCTGAGAAAATGGCAATATGGCTATGATACCAAGGCAAAAATCCAGGCAGGTCCAGGTGTCCCTTCCTGGCAATGGAACCAGGTTCGGCTGAACTGGAATGGTCCGGTTGAGCCAGGGCTCCAGCTCAAGCTCATCCTTTTCTCCCCGCTGGTCAATATGGTACTGGCTTTTGTGAAGGTTATCCTTTTGCTGTTGCTGTGCTTTTTTATGCTTGAAGGAAGGGGATTTGAATTGGGATTGAAAGAGTTGAAAAAAGGCGTAGTGGCTGCATGTATTACGGTTTTATCTTTTTTTGTACTGCAACCGCAGCAGGTGCAAGCGCAAGCCTTTCCTGATCAGGAGTTGCTGAATACTCTTCAGGAGCGTTTGCTGAATCCGCCTGAGTGCTACCCCTATTGCGCGGATTTGCCCGAGATGGATATCAGCATGGAAGGTAATAGCATTGGGCTCCAGATTCAAGTGAGCTGTGCTGCAACAGCAGCTATTCCTCTTCCTGGTGGTGAGCAGTTTCATTGGCATCGTATCAGAGCAGACCGTAAAAAAATACCTGTCTACGAAAAAAATGGCACCCTGTGGGTTCCACTTACTCAAGGATATCATACGCTTTCCATTGAAGGAAAAATTGATGGCGGTGACGTGCAGCTTCATTTTCCCTTGCTACCGCATAAGGTGCGCTTTAATGGGGCAAACCAGTGGACTGTTCAGGGGCTTAGTCCAGCCGGAGCGCCGAAAAAACAACTCCAGTTTATTCGCAGGATCCAGCAGGAAAATGGGCAGGAAGAGTTTAACCCCACTGTGCTGCCATCTTTTCTCCGGGTTGAACGTATTCTGCATCTGGGCTTGCAATGGCAGGTGGAAACCATTGTGACCAGGATGTCGCGCTCAGCTCAGGCGGTCTACCTCGCTATACCCATGCTTAAAGGGGAAGCGGTGAGTGACCCTGAGCTGAAGATCAAAGATGGGGCTGTGCTGGTGCAGCTTGGAGCCAACCAAAAGAGCAGGCGTTGGACCTCGACCCTGGCTTTGCAGCCAGAGCTCACTCTCACTGCCCCGGAAACAGATAAGTGGGTAGAGGTGTGGCGCCTTGATGCAAGCCCTGTCTGGCATGTTACATTAGACGGGTTGGTCCCTATTCACCACCAGAGCAATACAGGTGTGTGGCAGCCAGAATGGCGTCCATGGGCGGGTGAGATTGTTGGTGTCAAAGTCACCAGGCCTGAAGGGGTGGCTGGGCCGACCAAGGCCATTGATTCAAGTGTGCTGAAAGTAACACCAGGAGTACGTTCCACGGACATGCAGCTCACCTTTATGCTGCGCTCCACGCGTGGGGATCGTCAGCATGTTACCTTGCCACCAGGTGCTGAGATCCAGTCAGTGCGTATTAACGGGCGTGAGCAACCAATCAGCAGTACGAATGGGCAGCTTATCCTCCCGGTAACGCCTGGTAAGCAGGATGTTGCAGTTAACTGGCGTACTCCTGGTGGGATTGGCACCAAGTTTCAAGTCCCGCAAATTGATCTGGGGAGTGCAGGCGTTAACGCCAGTGTGGAAGTACAGGTTGGTAAACGCTGGGTGTGGTTTGTGTATGGGCCACGCATGGGGCCGGCTATTTTATTTTACAGCGAAGTGTTGATTATCCTGTTTGTTGCCATTGTGCTCGGACGTTCCACCCTCACTCCCATGGGATCATTCATGTGGGCTATTCTTGGACTAGGGATCAGTCAGAGCGGTTTGATTACCGGGCTCATCATTATTGCCTGGTTTGGAGCACTTGAGCTGAGGCGGAGAAAAGGGGATGAACTGGAGGGGCTCACTTTTAATGCCTTTCAGGTGGCACTGGTGGTGCTCACCGTGGCTACCTTTGGTGCGTTTATTTATGCCATTCAGAGCGGTTTGCTGGGGCATCCTGATATGCTTATTGCTGGCAATAAATCAAATTCATATTTGCTGAGATGGTACCAGGATCGCACAGACGGTATGCTGCCCCAACCACTCATTATATCTGTGCCTCTCATGGCCTACCGGGCAGTGATGCTCATCTGGGCCTTGTGGCTGGCCTTTAGTTGTATCAGATGGGTAAAATGGGGTTGGGGCTGTTTCTCCGAGACTAAACTGTGGTCTGCGGTTGAGCTGAAGCCCTTGCGCACCCAGAAAAAGGAACAGCAGGGAAAAGTATTGGAAAAACCAAAGAAAACTACTTCTGGAACGGAAGATCCGGAAAGGAAAGAGTAAAACGACTATCCCGGCAGTACTTAACGTGCTGTCGGGGTAGTAGTTTGAAATAATTGACTTTTATCGGGTTAGCTCTATGTTCTACGTCAACCAAGAATAGCGTAAAAAGTAAGCATGGAATTCGATAAAGAAAAATACAAAGTATGGAAACTACCACACCCAATGTTGCTCCATTGGGTTATCAATCCGGGACTTGCATTTAATGAATTAATTCTTGGGCAGAGAATCCCTAAGGTAACCCTAATAGACAAAACTAGTGATGCACCTTTAATGGAGAGGCAGTACGTTCCATGCCCAGAATGCGGCGCGCTAAATGACGGTAGGCTGTGGTCTAAAAGCAATGCGCTTGGTCACTGGTTTGGCTATGTATGCCCAGAATGCCACCGAAAAATACCGTGTCTTTGGAATATCACCAGTTTAATTTTGCTTGCCCTAACGTTCCCAATTTGGATTTGGCTCAAAATATTCGGTGAAGCGAAATGGCTTGAGAAAGAAAAAGGCCGCTTTGCCGAAGTTGTGTCAAGTGAGCTTCCAGAGGCCAAGAAAACTCATTGGCTCAAAATGGGAATAATCTACGGAGTATTAATGTTTTGCATTATGGTGCTACCAAAGATATTTCAAAATCAGTTACCCCCTAGCGCAATTGCCATTCAGGCCGCTATTTGGTTAGGCGGCGGTTTGGTATTCGGTTTGGCAATGAAGTTATTTCTAGGCCGCAGAAAGTGAAACGTAGAACAAACCGTTTAACAGCGACGCCCAACCTCCCCTTCGTTCACGCATGGCTGCCGCCATTTTATGCGCTCCACTACGCTCACGGTTGGGGGCGCGTTAACGGGGCGCTGGAGCACAAGGAAAAGTTGATCATAATCGCAGGCTGATAAGGTGCTGAGCAGGAGGAATTGGACAGCTGGGCAAAGCTTCCTTTTTACCAGAGTTGCCAGCTTTCCGTAAGAATAATATAGGCTGCCAGGGCAATGTTCGTGACCCCGTGGGCAATAATGCAGGCGAGAATATCTTTTTGTTTTATGAGTAACAGCGAGAGCAGTAGACTGTACGCAATGGCGGCAGGCCACTCTGCCACTGTGTGCCCAATCATGAACACGAAGGTCGAAATAAGCACCGCAGCCCATGACCATTGTCCAGGTTTAACATCGTTAATGGATCGCTCATGCAGGACAGTATGGAGTGGATCCTCATCACCTGAAGTCCTGCACAGGTCCCACTGAAGGGCTAAACGGAAACCAAATCCGCGGACCATCAATTCTTCAAATACCGGAACCAGCAAACCTGCAGCGAACAGGCGTAAGATAAACTCCGTAAAGGACCAGGGAGAACCGTCTTCAGCGTTGGTGAAGGGCAGGAGCAAGCAGATCCAGAGCACGCAGCCGATAAGGCCAAAAAGCAGCCCGCTTATCAATGACGAAAAAAACGATTTTTCACCACGAAGTGGAATGTACCACTGCCAACCCCAAAGAATCAATCCCGCTGTGACAATGATCCGCAACAGGTAACTGAGTTCCATGGAGCTTACATCCTGAAACAGTGATGCAAGCAGGACGTAAGCAAAGTAGGGCGCTACATAGGGCAGCAGGAGATGTCGGTTATAGACCTTCTCAGTCATCAGGGAGTATTGGAATGAATGTCTTCTTTGTCCGATTGCTCCTCTACCTGCGTCTGAGCTTCTTGTTGGTTACGCATTTTATATTCCCGTTCACGTTTACGGGTTTTAAAGAAATCCCAAATCGCCCAGGGAATCAGAATTCCACTGGCAACACGATTAAACATGAGGTGTTTCTGCATTTCTGGATCTGTGGTGAACCAGCCGTCCCAAAAACACCAGAGGCCAAAAAATGCTAGAATTGCTGGAAAGATAAAGGGGCTTATTTCGGGAGGTTTGCGTTTTTCCATATTGACCTAAAGGTTTTGTCGAAAAGGGACTCAAAAGCAATTTTTTAAAAATACGCTATGTTAGAGCGTTATGCTACTGTAGATGCTTTAAGTCTGCAAGTGGTGAAATACCAGAATCAACCATTTTGTAGAAATGTTGGTGAAGGGGCAGGTTGTCCTGGCTCAAGAATTGGATGAAGGCTTCAAATCCCGGTATCGTATGTGGAAGACACCGGGATTTGTATGAGGGGCGTGGATTAAGGTTTTACAGGAACCGGCTTTTTTTCCTTGTTGATGTATTTTACAAAAACCGGGAAGATAACAAAGAACGCTACACAGATGAGATACTCAATTCCTTTAATATGGGTGTAATAATCCACTGAAGTGTAGATTGATTTCATCATACCTGTGGCAACCATGTATTGGCGCATCAGTTCACCAACCTGCCAGTTCACCTCAATAAGATCTCCGATGAATGCAGCAGAAACCCACAGCATAATCAGGCCAGCAAAAGCGAGGATGATTCTGGTTGTGACTTTTTTTGATGTGGTAGATGTGGACACTGTTTCCTCCTTTTCTCTTTGTTTATTTGATTACGTTAATTTCCTAAGATTGATGAGATAAAACCCTTTACAAACGCTCCTGCTCCACTATTTGTCAATCCTCCGACCAAACAGGCCGTCGCCCATACACCAACCATGCTAGTTGCGGTAATAACTGCGATGTGGGGGAATTTTGAAGTTTCTTGACCAATATCAACCTGAGTATCTTGCTTCTTCTGTACTTGAGTTGTCATGGCGTTCTCCTCGTGTATATGCTCTCTGGATGTTGTATTCTTCTTTCCCTTTTGTGTTGCATGAGTAATGCCAGACTGTTTTTTATGGTACTGTTTTTTTGTTTTCTATCTAACCACTTGAAAGTCTATGTAAAATCATGGCTATTCTTGAGGTTATAAGACCTTTTTGGGTGTTGCAACACTTCTCGTAGTGTACAACAGTTTGTGTCGCAGATGTGTTGCAAATCGTCATAACGCTACATTTGTGTAGAACGAGAGCTGTGGTGTTACTCGCCAAGTGTGGCAATTTTGATGTGTTTAAGCACTTCTGAAGGGAAGGTGCCAGGGAGACAGTATGTCGTGTTTGTTTACCGCTTACTTCAATCGTGAAATACATGAGGGAAATCAACGAAGCTCAAATTTAGACAAAGGTAAGTGCTATCGTATGAGGTGTGCCTGGGGTTTCACCAAGGCAAAGAAGTTGCCCATGATGTTGTTCGATAAGTTGGGTGCAATATTCTATGGAAGGCCATACTGGGTGGTTAGTAAAAAGAGCAACATCCCAGTAACCTTCGGAGTTGCTGAATTTGATTGAAGCACCAGGGGGTTCTTGAGCAGATTTGCATGTGAGAGTAATTGATTTTTGCTTGACCAGTTGTTCTTCTTTGCGAAAACCAATCATGGCCCGGTCTATTTGAATTAAAGTCAAGGTGACGAGCCATAACACACTGGGTGGGACAGCAATTGTGTGTTCATTTTCACAAGTTATATTCAGCGTAATCCCCTGACTGAGCAATGGTTTGGTGAAAACAGTGGCAATACCTTTACAGAATTGACCAAGCGGGGTCACCAGCCCACGTCCATGGTAGCGTCCGGTTGAGTGGACCATATTTGCAATAAGTTCACGTATTTTCTGCTCTTCAGTGTGAATTTTTGAGGTAATTGTACTGTAGTCTGCATCACTGGATTCGACGGCAGTCATATCAATTAACTGCTGAGTGTAATTGATGGTACCATTGATCAGGTTAGTCAGTGAATTTGCTGTTTCAGTACAGATTACTCCAGCGGCGATGTAGCAGTAGCGCTGAAAAAGATGGTCAATGGAGGGGACCATTGGACCATCTTCTTCTGGTTCAGAAAGAGGGGCAGAGCAAAAAATTGTATTAAGGGAAACGCCGAGATACTCAATATATTGCTGTGGGAAAGGATCTGTATTAGGGCTGTAGAGCGAAAGTACGGCCCATAAGCCATTGTTTGTATAAAGAGGGATCGAAATGGTCGTACCCACCTGGTGATTACTCTCATCAAAGGAACCAAGCTCAGTAGGGAAAGAGGGCGTTGAAAAGTGCCGTTGTATTGGCTTGCCAGATTGAGTAGCCAGCCAGGCAGGATACAAGATATTCTCTTCATTATCGCAATGCACTAGCATCTGTCCAATCGCCTTAAGCCCTATATCTCGTGCAACAGCACTTTCGCTACAACTCAGCGGTTCAAGGGTATACTCTTCAGAAACCTTTCCAATCCAGATAAAATTAAAGTCAGGATTCGTGCGTAATACATCACAAATATGTTGTTCAAATGCGTGAGTAAACCCTGGTTTTGCAGGGATTTTGTTAATTTTTCGTAAAGAATCAACTACCTGACTGAGCTGTTGCTGGGTGGTAAGCACCTCATCGATGGTGTCTGCAAGCTCTGCAAGGGTAGTACGGTTTTGATTGTATTTGTGTTCTGGGGAGCGGGAAGTACTTTTAACAAGCCTGGTCAGAGGGCGGCCAACATGTCTTCCCATGGTAAAAAGCAGCAATAAACTGAAGACAAACAGCAGGCCAAGTGTACCAATAATAAGATTATGCAACCCTTTGAGGATGATTTGGGTCGCATCGCTTAAGGAAATACGAAAGCCTAGTATTCGGTTGTGAATGGAGTTGATTTGCTTAATAAGTTCGGTTTTATGTTGCGGTGTTGGAGCGTCTGTATCAGGAAGCTTTTGTAAATCAGCAAGAAGAGATATAAAGTCAGTTCGAGAAATCAGGTTATTTTTTAATCCAGCAGGAATGAGGGGGTTAGCCTGCAATTCCGCGTTCATCTTGTTCAGTCGTTCAAATTCGTCATTGAGTCTAGGGATGTTTACCTGGCTGCCACTGGTCAGTGCTTCACTTAAATATTTTTGTAACGCCGTGAACTCAAATAATAATTTATCACTTTTAGCAACAGCCTGGTTGCATTGGTGATAGAGAAAATACTGTCGTACTCCCAATGCAATAACCACGGACAAAAGAATAAGGATACACCCTGTTACCAGAGGGAATATTTTTTTTATCGGGATATTGGAAAAGAGTGATGCGTTCATAGGCTTACTGCCAGATAGTTTCTTGAGTGGGAATCAAAAATAAAACCCGGAGCAGATAATTCTGCTCCGGGCAAATGCGACCAAAATTATTTCTCCCCTTGCCATTCATAAAGAATCGGCAGCCGATAGAGTATCGCACGGTAAACGATGAAATAGATGCCAAAAATTGTAAAGGTTATCCAAACTTCCTGCCAGCGGGGTACTTCCTGATACAGTTGCCAGTTGAAGCAGATCAACGAGGTGTTTAACCTGTTCCATACAATCCCTGCAACGCTGATAAATCCAGCAACGCGAACAATCCCTGCGCGTTGGTTTTTTACTCCAAGGGTGAACATGATCAGTGGCAGCAGTGCACCGATGCCAAGTTCAGCAAGGTAGTACTGTCCCCAACCTGTAAATAAATATAGCCAGTCGTTATCGTGAGCAATGGCAATCACTTTAATTACCAGATAGGTAATCAGGGCATAGGCGCAACCTTTACCAAGTTTGATGGTGATCTCATCCAGGTTGCTCAGAAAACGAGTATCGCAACGCCAGGTCATGAAATGTTTACAACAGGTGGAGACTACAATTACCATGGAAAGACCTGCAAAGATAGCTGAGCAGAAGAAATGAATCCACTGGAAGTTCGTCGATAGCCACAACGGATGGACTTTGGTCGGAGCGTACGTAAACAATGCTCCAAGTGCTCCCTGGTGGAGAGTGGAAAGGATGATTCCTGCAATGGTGAGCCCAATGGTAATAGATTTGATCCAACGCTTGCCTTTAAGCCAGCCAATCCATTCAAAGAAAGAGGGCAGTACCTCTGCTATCTGGACTGAGAGGTAGGTGGCAACGTGCCATGCCACGAGAAAAAGTACCGCAGCAGGACCGAGGGAAACAAACATGGGGTAATACAGGCGCCATGGCATCCCTAAGTCAACTTCCAGGTATACAACCGCAAAAAAGTAGCCGAGTAAACCATTGAGCAGGGCAAGACGCTCGATGGGTACAAAGTCTTTGCGGCCAAAAATTTCACAGGTGGTACCCAGTAAAAAACCAGAAGCTGAAAGCGGAACCATGCCAAACAGCCCAAAACCAAGAAACAGCCCCCAAGGGTAGTCGTTTGAAAAGTGGGTGACTGTATCAAGGCCGAAAAAATAGCGCATAAGAAGAAGTGGCACACCCACTGCAAAAAGTACGAACAAGAACCAGTTAACCGGATTGCGTATTATCAGGGTCTTGTATTGAGCAGGCGTTAATCCTAACAGCAATTTTTCTTTTATCTGCCACAGAACGCCTTCGCTGCGGGTGTGGTCCACAATCGGCAGTTCCTGGGAGTTTTGAACCATAGTTTTCATTAGTTATCGTCCCCCTCTGTTTGCTGAGCTTTTTTTAAGTCATCTTTCCGTGTTGCCAGTAAATGGATACCAGCAAACAGGGCTGGCCAAATAGTGAGAACCATTGGAACTATGGCAAGAAAATCTTTTACAAAGTTGAGGATCGGTTCTTTTGGTACACTGGTATCAAACCCGACTTTATCAAATTCAACTGGGGAAATATACATCCAGGAGGTCCCTCCAGCTTCATGTTCACCATAGATATGGTCAACATATTTTCCTTCATTTTCACGAATACGTTGCCGGCCAACGCGGATCATGTCGTCACGACGACCAAAGGTCAGTGCTTCTTGAGGGCATGCTTCAACACAAGCAGGAGGTTGTCCGTTTTTCAGTCTGGTATCATAGCAGAATACACACTTCATAATCCGTGGTTTGAACGCACTGGAATACCTGAAAGTAGGAATGTAGAATGGACAGGCAATCATGCAGGTTCGACAACCTACGCACACCTTGGGGTCATAAACAACAGCACCTTCAGGTGTTTTGGTGTAGGCGTTAACAAAGCAGGAGGTTAAACAGGCCGGTTCCTGGCAATGGTTACATTGAATTTTACGAAAGAGCGGGTGGTCAATTTCAGGTACATCATATTTATTAACCACGGTGTAGCGGGTTTCATCGGTTCTTCGTTTTTGACCATGATGCATCTCATCAAAAACTGAAAAATCGTTAAAAGGCTTTTTGGGAGTTGGCAGCCCTTGTTCTTCATTACACGCAGCTTCACAGCTCCTACAGCCCACACAGCGGGAAAGGTCTACCAGTACGCCCATGGAATCGGGGTACCCTTCAAAGTCATGAGAAGCCGCAGCCTGTTTTGAGCGGCCAACGGTTGCTACCGCTGCAGACCCTGCCAAACTGCCTTTAAGAAAGGTTCTTCGATTTAGCAATTTCTTCATTGTTTGTTACCACTTTTTGTAGTTTCAGCGTGTTGCCTGTATATTAGTCGTGACCGTGTTTGTTCCCTTTGGGAGGGACAACATCGGTTCGAAACAGTTTCTCACCTTTTTCTGTTATTGCATGACAGTCCTGGCAGCCGGTTGGTCCGTCCATTTCCTCATGACAGCCAACACAGTTGAGGTGATAAGCTCCTTTTAGGCCTGGCTTATCAATATGGTACAGTTCAGGTTTGGCTCGTTCTGCAAGATCCTGGGGTGAGAAGCGTTTTGCAGCATGGCATTCAGCGCAGGAGATGGCATCTGCTTCGCCGGAGTCTGCATGACAACGCAAACAGTTGGGGTTGGTAGGCTGCTGGCCAGTGGTGTGGTGGTGACATTCAACACATTCTGAAACTTCCATATGCATTGCATGGTCAAAAGCTACCGGTTCGTAGAGATCGGAAAGCATGTCGATTTCTACTTCCTCTGGGGCATCTTCAGCCTCCAAGGCACACGTTTGATTAGGGAGTAGGGCACCAATAGCCATCATGAGTATGATGGCTAGCGTTGCCGCAAATGGAGAGCGCATTAATTTTCCTCCTTTAAAATGGTATACTTTCAAGGGGTCACCTCACCCCTTGTTCCTGACGGTTGGAGCTCGATTTCACGTTCTCGCAGGTAAGCGAGGCCGGCGATGGTAAAGATTAGCTGGCCAAGCTCTATTTAATCTCTCATCTCTAAGCTACCTGGTGCTCTTCACAAATAGTATTCATAGACAGTGCATTGATTGTTATTGAATGATTAGAAATGAACTGTTGCACAGCTAATGCCACAGTTAGCCTTTTACCTGTCATTTCGACAGCGAAAGGATACAAGGAGGTGTGCAGTGTCTTTTTCTCGCAACTTGTTAAATTAGTGTGTTTTTTGGCTAAGGTAGCTGCGGGCTTAGGGCGGGATTAAGAGGTATCGCAACCCAACAGAGGATAAGGAAAGGAATTAATGCAACATGTTTGTTGTTTTTTTGCGCAGATGTGTTGCTGCACTTATGTGGCGTGACTGGACCGTTTAGATCTCTAATTGGGAAAGATCAAGGTTGTATTCCTTGATCTTTCTATACAGGGTTGTCCTGTCAATTTTGAGTAATCGCGCAGCTTTGGCCTTGTTACCGCCAGTTTTGCGCAAGGCTTCCATGATACGTTCCTGAGGTGATCCCATTTGCTCAGGCAAGGACGAGTAAGGAGGTGGAGCAACAGCGGGTGTCTCCTGCAAGATACGCCTGGGCAGCTGTTCACCTGCAAGGGCGGTATTATGGGTGACAATTTCAGGGGGAAGCTCAGCCGTAGAAATGGAAGGGCCGTCGCAAAGTACGCAGGCGCGTTCCATCACATGCTTTAGCTCCCTCACATTTCCTGGCCAAGGGTAGTTAAGAAGCTTTTCGACGGCCTGATCAGAGATACCGTTTATGGCTTTCCCGACCTTTGGTGCTATATTTTCAATAAAGTACTGAGCAAGCAGGATGATATCCTCACCCCGTTCACGCAGTGGGGGGAGCATCACATCGATAACCCGCAGTCTGAAATAGAGGTCTTCGCGAAATTCACCGCTACGAACTTTTTCTTTAAGATCAACGTTAGTTGCCGTGATTACCCGTACATCTACCTTGATGGGGGTATCCTTGCCCACTGGGTAAAAGGTGGATTCCTGTAAAAAACGCAGGAGTCTCAGCTGCATCATGGACGAAATATCACCAATCTCATCTAAAAACAAGGTGCCGCCATCTGCCTGAAGAATTCTCCCCATCCGGTCGCGATCTGCTCCGGTAAAGGAGCCTTTTTTATGTCCAAACAGCTCACTTTCAAGCAGGTTTTCAGGGATGGCTGTACAATCCACTTTCACAAGAGGACGATTGCTGCGATGGCTTTCATTGTGAAGCGCCTCAGCAGCAAGCTCCTTGCCGGTTCCAGATTCTCCTGTGATAAGAACAGTCAGGTCCACCCGACCTACATTTTCAATCATGGTATAGGCAGCCTGCATGGCATCACTGCTTCCAATGAAGCGGTGGAAAGAACTGTGTTTCATATGTTCCCGATTCCTCGGGTTGGACATATCCCGGATCACGATCACCACACCATCCGGAGTGGTAGTGGCACCCTGGAGCGGTGCATTCAGGATGCTCAGTACCTTCTGGCGCCCCCCTGTAGTTACTTCCAGGCGGTGTTGGGTTATTTCTGCACCGCTCTTGATGACTTTGAGAATGTCCTTTTTCAAGGATTCAAATTCCCTCTGTCCACATAAGGAAATCAGCGAATAAGCATCAACAGGTCCAGGGCCAAGTTCGGAAAGCAGTAACCGTGCTGATGGATTCATATCCATTATCTGCAGATTGGTGTCCACAGTGATAATGCAATCTGTAACACTTTTAAAAACCGTTTCCAGAAAAATACGATAACGTCTCTTTTCCTGCAAGGCTGCTTGTTTTTCCTGCTCCAACTGGTGCTGTTTAAGGGCAAGGCGTGCGGTTCTGAGCAGAGTTTCCTTCTCCATCGGCTTGGGGATGTAGTCAAAGGCGCCCAGGCGGACTGCTTCAGAGGCTGTTTCCACATTTGGATAGCCCGTGATCATCACCACAGGACATTGGAGGTTTTTTTCGCGCACGATACGCAGAAAATCAATCCCTGACTGGCTGCCCAGAACAATATCGCTGATGATCAGATCAAAATTCTGCTTTTCTATTTCAGCAATGGCTTCATCATACGACTGGGCGGTGATAACTGGAGCGTATCCCTGATTGCGAAGAAAAAACTGGAAGGTATCGCGAAGAGATTCTTCGTCATCCACTATCAGAATGGCTGCCTGTTGCTCGTTATTGGGTAACATTGTACGATCCTCAGTTCGTTACGTAGCGAAAGGTGGACAGCTTTCGAAAAACAACCACTGCACCAGTGCAAGTGACATTAACTTTGATTCGGCAAAGGAAATGAAGGGGGTTGTACCATACTCACTCGTCATGGTTATGGTGCCACCAAGTTATTTGCAGATCAGGTTTTGGGTAATCTTTAAACCAAAGGATTGACTTCGTTCCTGGCAAAAGTATCAGGCAAACCAGTCCCCAAATTTTTGATCGTCAACTTTATCATATTATGAGAACCTAAGCAAAGATTGAGCAAAATGGTTCCAGACTTGCCTTATGGGAAGCCGTGCTTGATCAAGCTCGTGCGCCCATGTTTTTTGTCTTTACTTGACATGCATTGATTGAAACGTATTGTTTTGGCACGTTATGTAAAAAATATTTCCAGGAGACGTATATGTCAGAAAATACACATCAGTTCAGGTTTAATACCCGGCAACTCCATGCTGGTCAGGTACTCGACAGTGTCACAGGCAGCAGAGCAGTGCCACTGTATCAGACAACCTCGTACGGGTTTAAGAACAGTCAGCATGCGGCCGACCTTTTTGCCCTCAAAGAGGTCGGCAACATTTATACCCGTATCATGAATCCTACCACCGATGTGCTGGAGCAGCGTATCGCTGATTTGGAAGGAGGGCTTGGTGGGCTTGCCGCGAGCAGTGGGCATGGGGCGCAGGTCATGACCTTTTTTACCCTGTGCAACAGTGGCGATCATATTGTAGCCAGCTCCAGCTTATATGGAGGTTCTTATAACCAACTGCGCTATACCATGCCAAAGCTGGGGATTGAAGTGAGTTTTGCAGATCCCGAAGATCCACAGTCCTTTGCTCGAGCTATTCGTCCCAACACGAAGATTATTTTTGGTGAAACCATTGGTAACCCAGCACTCACCGTTTTTCCATTTGAGGCAGTTGCACAAATTGCTAAGGACGCTGGCGTTCCACTCTGCATCGATAACACTGCTGCAACACCGTATCTGTGCAGGCCGCTGGAATTAGGGGCAAATATTATTACCCATTCCACAACCAAGTTCCTAAATGGTCACGGCACAAGTCTTGGCGGAATGATTATTGATGGTGGCAGTTTTGATTGGCGTAGTGAGCGTTTTGCTAACTTTACAGAGCCGGATGAGTCATACCATGGGCTAGTGTATGCAGATTTGGGGCAGCTTGCTTTTATTGTAAAGGCGCGTGTGCAGGTGTTACGCGATGTTGGAGCTGCCCAGTCTCCTTTCAATAGCTGGCTGACCACTCAGGGCGTGGAAACGCTTAGTCTGCGAATGGAGCGTCATGTTGCTAATACCCTTGCAACAGCCCGCTTTCTTGAACAACATGATAAAGTGAGCTGGGTGTCCTACCCTGGACTTGAGTCACACCCGAGTTATGACCTTGCGAAAAAGTATCTTCCTCATGGAGCCGGAGCCCTCCTCACCTTTGGCATAAAAGGCGGGAAGCCGGCAGGGCAGAAATTTATTGACAGCTTGCAGTTGCTCAGTCATGTCGCCAATCTTGGTGATGCAAAAAGTTTAGCTATCCACCCGGCCAGCACCACTCACAGTCAGCTCAGTGAAGAGGAGCTGAAACAGACAGGCGTATATCCAGATATGATCCGGTTGAGCATTGGCCTGGAGGATATCGAAGATATTTTATGGGATATCGATCAAGCTCTCTTGTCAAGCTAACCTGTTTATTGACCTACTTGTGGAGCAGAGTCCGGTATGAGGAGTTCTGCTCCATCTTCACAGTTGCCCTCTGTTGAACAGCCATCCTCACTTCTTTCCTGCATCAATGAAACCGAACTTGACTGTGAGGAAAAATCCTCATCGTTACTTTGTGCTTGCTGTTTTCCGGCTAAACTCCTGATTTTATCGTGAATCGCGTATTCACCTGTAATAACGATTTGTTTATTTTCTGATACCTGTAACAGGACCGGGATCTGTGTTATTCCCAAGCTCTGGAGGAATGCCTTATTTGCTTCTGGTGAGCAGTTTTGCAGAGGTTCCCTGTTTTCAATATCCAGCGAGGTCACCTCATCAATGGGATTAAAGTGGACTGTCAGGCTGGGTTCAAGTGCTAAGGTGTCAATGACATTTTCACAGTGAGGGCAGGTGGAGGAAAAAAAGAGATACAGCTTTGGTCTGTTAATGTGGCCAGGTCGCGTCGTTAAAACGCCAGCTTCATACGATGTACCTCCATCATGAGCTGGGGTCCCAAAATTAAGACTGAAAAAGGCTGCTGCAACGACTAGAAACACTACCAAGCCACGAAATACCTGAGCCCCACCTGCTAGGAAGTTGAGGAGTACGATAAAGGTGAAAATAACCAGGCAGTACGAGCACCACTCCTGGGCTATGAGGTATTGGAAGCTGATAAGGGCTGCTTCAGCACCCATGGCTGCAGTCAAAAGGGTCAATACGGAGGAACGCATAGCGTGTGAGCCCTTGTTGGCCAGCTTTACGGCTATATAAATGGTTAGAAAGAAAAGGAGTCCTGCTCCATTAAAATAGAGTGGTGGAACAGTAGTGAGCTGCTCTACTATCCCACAGCCTTCGTTGAAGCAAAGCGTATCACCTGCGTAAAAAGTATACCCGATTTGAGCACCAATAATACTGCTTGCAAGCAGTGCCAGGGAGGCAAGAACAGAGGGAAAAGTTTTGGTAGTGGAATACATGTTTTTTGTAACTGAGTGTGAATAGTGCAGTGTGCCTGTCAAAAATGCTCTTTAAACAAGGCAAAAGTGTTAAAAATCAAGCTCCTTAGAACTTTCTAACATTATAGGGTGGATAGAGAGGGATGCAATGGGAAATGAATAATCTTTTATCAATAGATAAAAAAAAAGAGTATTTGGGATCGTTACTTGATTTTCTTTGATTTCTTATGCGATAATGCACAAATAGACAAGTGAAATGAACAACACGTAAGAGTAATTCAGCACTAATAAAGGCAGAACCATGCGTTGTACAAAATGTGGATATATTTCCTTTGATCACCTTGAACATTGTAGAAAATGTCGCAAACCCATAAATGATGCAGACTGCGGAATAAGTGGGACTGTTTTTGATACTGTAGTTCCCACATTTTTAAAGTTTGCCGTCCAGGAAGAGGCAGATGATGCCCTTATTGGTGATGTTGATAATTCTTTTGATGACCTTGGTGATTTTGAAGATGATTTTGGCGACGCTTTTCTGGCCGAGGAAGAAGATGGTGCTGAAGGTGCGGTAGAACTTGCAGATATCATTATTGAGCCTGATGGAGAAGATTCGGACGATGACATGGCTTTTGATCTCGATGATTTGGATGACGCTGCTCCACTGGAAGAGTTTTCATTAAATGCGGATATTGACGAGGCTCAGGAAGAAGTGAGCGAAAGTTCTCCCATCGATTTTGGTGATCTTGATATTTCTGATCTTGCTCCCCCGGAAACGAAAGAAGAAAAAGAGTTGGCTGAAGAACGTTCAGAAGATATAGATGGAGCGCTGGATAGCCTGGATGTAGATTTGGAAAAAGACGTCCCGGCTGAGGTTGAAACTCCTGCATCTGCAAAAGAAAGTGGCCCTGGTATGGGTGGCCTTGAAGATTTACTCGTTGACCAGCTTGATCTTGATAATATTGATAAACCTGTTCTTGGAAAGCGGGCTGCCAAATCAGTTAAGACAGGGACCGCGCTAGATAACTTTGATATAGACCTGGGTGATTTGTTTACAGAAAATAAGTAAAAAAATGTTGACAGCCTACCCCGATATCTGCTAAAAAATTGGCCGCAATATCGAGCGTGCCGGGATAGCTCAGTCGGTAGAGCAACGGACTGAAAATCCGTGTGTCCCTGGTTCTGTAACGCGTCACTTGAACACAGAATTTTTTGCAGATAACCTCAGAAATTTTCTTTTTCTTTTCTGTAGTTCTTTGTGTGAGGTTTGAGCCCTGAAATGGACATCTCATATTGACAAAAACAGGGCTTGTAAATGTCTCTTTGAGTATTCTACAATCAGGCTGTTTTGTAATGCGAAATGTAGCCTGCCGCGAGATTTGAACCCAACTAACGCGAGATTTGGACCCTGAAAAACATTGCTTTTTTAACCTTTTTTAACCCTGCTTTAATGGCCAGTTAAAAACTCAGTTTTTGGTATTGGGCGTTGAAGGTTAGGAAATAATATTTGACTCCATTTATTGAACGTATCGAGATCTCGATATTCACAGTAGGATGATAGCGCTGCTGGTCCAGAAACTACCTTGAAATATACCCTAGCAAGGATAAGGTTGATCTCCCCTGTTTTAAAGATCAATTCCGCGCCACCAAACTCGATTGACAACGCTCTTTTGATCACTGGCTGTATCACTTGATTAGGGCCTTGTAGCTTTGTTTCAACATCCTCTTCCACTTCAACATCCTCTTCCGCTTCTTGTTGATGAAGCAGCAACGCGCGATAATTAGACAACGACCCCTGCTCCGCGCCCGTTGCCTCATCAATAACTGTTATAGGCTTACGGGTTGTCTGTGGTGGCAGATCGACCTTACCCCCACTTTACCCATCTCTCCACGGTTTGGCAACCTCCTTACCAGCCTGATATTCGAGGATGATTGCCTGGTCATCCTGGTTGAAAATCAGGCCAACCCCCCACCAGTTGACTACTACCCACAGCAGAAATAACACCCAAAATACAATTTGACCTATCAGTTTCATACCTATTCTGTTACCTCCAAGCTCGACATTGCAAGCAACGACGGGGTGTCTGCATCATAAATTGCATTGGTGGCCCCGAGTTTAAAATAATGGTGGTACCCTGTACTCATATCACAGGCCACAGTGGTTGAGGTCGAGCTGGCCACCGCGACCAGGTTGTCGTTGCCAGGGGTAAAGTCAACTGCATCACCCCTCCAGATTGCATAACCGGTCGCGCCTGAAACAGTAGACCAGGCCAAAGAGACACCACCAGCCAATCTATCCACCAGGCTGAAGTCTGCAGGAGCTGCCAGTACCGGTAAGGTAACGCTTACAATGGAGGGCGCTACCGCGTCGGCATCCCCGATCACCTCCAGCTTGAAATCGAACGTGTTCCCCACGCCTGCAGCTGCGAGATCGGCTATGGATTTCGACATGATCGTTGCTGTGGTATATTCCGCTCCTTTGTCGTTACCTTCCATATCCAGCAAGGTAACGGAGTATCCTGTTGCACCGGTTACGGCCGTCCAGGACAACGAAACATTCGTTTCGGTAACCACTACATCAAGGGCAGGCGCAACCAGCAGAGAGAGTGTTTTGGTTATAGCCTCGCTGGTATATAAGGTGCCGCCAACATAGGGGGTTACTTTTACGGCAACAGAGGTGGAAGATGAGGTAATTGTGACATTGGAGGAGGTGTGGTTGTCGGCTACCAGTATATATCCGTTCCCGTCCTGATGATCAGCCTCGATCCTGAACGCAGAGGCCCCACCGGCCCAGGTACAGTAAAACGCGTAATCCGCGCCACTCTCACCAGTATACTGCAGGTTGACAAAGGCCAGATTTACTGCCAAGGAGGGTAATTCACCCTTAGCCGGGGCCTCGCCCGGAGGGTCGTACACCTCATCATGGATAATATCTCCTATAATGGTGATTTTATCCTGGCCACGAGGGCGAACAGCAAGCAGCCGAATGTAGCACAGTTCTTCAGATGCTGGACCGAACAAATATGCAGCCCCGACCATTCCATCGTCTTTGATGGTTTTTGTGCTGGCTGGTACAGGCCCTTCAACTACTCGTGCATGAGAGGTCGGGGTAACTGGAATCGGCCCTAGAGCAGCCCCATTAGTACCAGTTATAAAAAGCTGTCCCTCTGGTTCGCCGTTAAACCTGACTGGTTCGGAGAGCAGCCATTGTGTGCCGTCAATATCCAGTACCTTCCCTGTCTGCCCCCAATCGATCATATTTGAGGATAAGAGCAGCTTCGCTCCGGGTTGAGGCAAATGCCCCTGGAGGCCGGTTTCAAACTCAACCGCCGTCCGATTCAGCATTTCGTCTTTATATCGATACCAGGCTATCTCGTAGGCGTGTTGGCGGTCGGTACATCCCTGCAACTCAACCGTGTACGGGCGCTGCGCGCTGCCGTTTACATCAAACACCATTATCCGCTCATCTTTCCATGTGTCGGGGTCGGTATAAACGATCTCGATACAGGTCGGGGTATCGTTAGTTTGAATGTTATGGGAAAGGTTTAGACTGCCAGCGGTATAATCATCCTCCGTGTATTTTACTGCGGGGAGAGCCTGTTTTTTGTCCTGAATCAGCGTAAAGAGCCCGCCTGGGGTGTATGGAATTGCACGGGCAAGGGCCGCCATCTTCTTGCAAACTTCCATGACACTCGATACCGTTGTGTGTCGCCAGTCGTAGTGATAATTTGCGGCTTCCAGTGTGTTTCGTAATTCTGCAAGAGCAGCCCAGTCGAGAATGCCGGCATCCTGCCTGCCACCATTTTCAGTGGTGACGACATATGCCACGGCGTCAACAATAGAACGACTGGCTGTTTTGTCAGTGGCGAATCCTGTAGCGGTCACAGCGTGGAGTTTACGGGTAGCGACAACATTTATCCGGTTGGCTATGGCCCCGTTCAGTGTGTCAGATGCCCTGACCCTGCACTCAAACATGGTTACGTTGCCATAATCAGGGTGATCACCACCGTAGACGCGTGCTCCGGTTACCTGTACTCTGTCAATGGTTCTGCTTTTTTTGCTTTGCTCATTTGTACGACGCACCCTGAATTCATAACGCCCTTCCCCTAATGGCGCGGCCAACCGATGAGAAAAACGCAATGCCTCAATAGTGGCATTGCTGTACGTCTTGCTGGTTAAGGTTGTCCAGTCACTGGTTGCGTTGCCCGCATCGTCCACCGTGCGAACTTCGGTCTCAACCGTCACCACTGCGTGACGTTTGCTGCCGTCATCATTAAATTGAGCCAGCCCGGAAGGGAAAACAATATCATACTCAATGTCTGTTCCGGCTGTGCCAGAGGTCGTCAGGACAGCCGGAAGCCAGTCGGTGGTAAGCTCTTGCCCGGAATAGGTATCACATGACCAGCACAGGCGCGGTACCAGTGCCGGAGACTCGCCGGGGGCAATGATATTATATGCAGACCCGGCATACGCCGACATTGGCGTATCATCCACATACACACCCTCTATATCATACTCACCCACTCCGATAACACCGAGCATATAGAAATACGCATCCCCAAATCCTGCATCAGTGCTCTGCACCGTTTGAGTAATAGACTGGCCGCTCTCGTGGGGTATGGTTACCAGGGTGAGGGCGTATTGCAGGTTTTCCAGATAGGTGAGCGTTGTTTCTGACCCGGAATCTTCGTAACTGGTGTATGGCCGTTGCACCAGATCAGGAAAACATATCATCCGGCCAAAGTGTTCGGCAAAGGGCGCCCCGATCCTCAGCTGATTGTTGTCGGTGCTGATGTCGTAGACCGTCTTTTGCTGCCCGGCATCCAGGGGTGATGGCTTTTGGGCCGGAAACATTGCGTTGACCAGCATGGACCCGACGCCCATGACAGCAGCCGAGCCAACAGCTCCCAGCATACCACCGCCCAGCGCACCGGCGGCCCAACCTGCCACAGCAACAATCGCTATCATGGCTAT
>PDWI01002115.1_pt1 | contig 30449 bp, 32 predicted proteins | sample 1430891 | NCBI WGS metagenome assembly PDWI01 (sample SAMN01162508, study PRJNA174530) | Oral metagenome, whole genome shotgun sequencing project. | biome: Marine environment; feature: Marine mammal; material: Swab sample of the gingival sulcus; isolation source: swab sample of gingival sulcus... | reverse complement strand
GTCAGCTCCCGCTTGGCGCTTCGGAAATTTTTTGTCCTAAAAAATTTCCTCCAGATGCCCGCTTCGAAGACAAAACACGACGCCTTTTTAAGAATTGTTAAAAAAAAATGGGGTGATTCCAAAAAATTCAAAATTCTAAAAATGTTTTTTTTTATGATAATATAATTGTAGTAAAGATTATAAAATGACATAAATAAAAAGTGTTGAACTATGAGTAATGCAAAAATATCTATCCGTTTTTTTGACGACCGCGAAGTACGTGCTATTTGGGACGAAGAAAATAGTAAGTGGTGGTTTTCGGTATTGGATATTGTTGCTGTGCTTACCGACCAAGATGATTATTCTAAGACCCGTAATTACTGGAAATACTTAAAGAGTAAATTAAAAAAAGAAAAAAGTGAAGTGGTTAGTGCTACTAACCAGATGAAATTTCTTGCACCCGATGGAAAAAAGAGATTGGCTGATGTGTTGGATTATAACGGGATAATTTCCTTAGGAAAGCAATTTCCGAGTAGAAAAGCAAACCGTTTTATTGAATGGTTTACTTTTAGTGATGAAAGTATTGACGGCAAAAGTAAAAAAAAGGCTTATGCACTATTTGAAAGTTCTTTTATCAACAGCATAGAAGTTGGTACAACTAAAGGATTGCAGAAAATACACGCTTATTTATTTGGGGGGCTATATGATTTTGCTGGACAAATCAGACAAAAAAATATCTCAAAAGGAGGTTTTCAATTTGCAGTTTCTCACTTCCTTGGTAGCACTCTTAAGCAAATAGAAGAAATGTCTGAGAATACTTTCAATCAAATAATAGATAAATATGTAGAGATGAATATTGCACATCCATTTATGGAGGGCAACGGTAGAAGCACTAGAATATGGCTTGATTTGATTTTGAAAAAACGTTTAAAAAAATGTATTGATTGGAGTAAAATAAAAAAAACTGATTACATGAACGCAATGATGTTGAGTCCGACTCAAAGTAGTACCCTAAAATTACTTTTGGAAAAAGCACTCACTAACAAGATTTATGACAGTGAAATGTTTATGAAAGGGATTGATTATTCATATTATTATGAAGAAAATGACTAATCAAAAAAGATAAATATTTATGTACTTTCTTGCAATTATTCAAAATTTTTAATTTCAAAATCCATAGTCTTAGCTTTATAGGGTAAATTAAATTGTTGTTGTCATTATATGCCGGTAAGTAATAAAAAAGCCAATATTAAATCTTTTGTTTTTTTGATTAAAAGTTCCTGTACTTGATAAGTTATATCTCTTGAGTTATCATCCTTAAAATAAAGCCAAAATGCATACTTCAAATCTTTTTGGCATTAGAAAAAACAAGGAGGCAGGATGGGTACGAAAATTCAAGTTTGTGAAGTGGGGTTAGAAGAAGGCACAGCTGTTTTTAAAGATAATGTATTAAAAAAAGATCTTAATGGTAAAGTTGGGATGTATATTCAGTTTTATAGTGAAAAGCATATATATGTTGGGCAAGGGGATCTCTTTAAGCGTGCTTTGAAACCTCATCCAGAAAATGCGAATCATTCAAAAGAAAAAAAACTCACTCTTGAAAGAGTTTTTGTTGTTTATGGCAAGAAGGATTTTTATGATACTCATGCTATATGTATGGAGTTTTATTTGATTAACTTTATTAAATTAGGGCTATTGATGTTGGAAGAAGGTTACTCTAATATTAATAAAAATAAGCCCTCTACACTAGAAAAAGACCCAAAACAAATGGCTCAATCTCGATCTATTCTGAATTTGGTACTTAATAAAAAGGAAATTGATCCTAATCCTTTTAAGTCTTCTAAGTCTTGGGATATATTGGATATAGATTTTGAAAAAGTTAATGAGAAAATAAAAGACTTGGAAAGAAATAAAGACAAAAAAACTAAAGATAAAGATTATCAAAAAACAATTAACTATTTTCAAAGGATGCATCACATCTATATGAAAGGGGGAGAGCAGGTATTTCCGTTTATTAAAGAAATAATAAATAATGTACTTAAAATTAAGCCCAATATATTTAGAAATAAAAGAATAGAGAAGACTTATATAAATATAGTGGAAAAATTTAATGAAATATTAGGAAACAAGAATAAAAGAAACATAAAGTTTAATAAAAAAGAAGTTGAGAAAATAATGGATGAGGTCGAGTCGAATAAGGATCCTAAAAAAGGTGTTTTTCGTAAAGAACACAGATGGATTAAGTCTTACAATGATAATCTTGAAAAAGATGAAGAATTTTCTAAGATATTAAAAGATGAAGAAATTTCTAAGATATTAAAAGATGAAGAAATTTCTAAGATATTAAAAGATGAAGAAATTTCTAAGATATTAGAAAAGAAAGAAATTTGTAATATCTTAAAAGATAAAGGAGTTTCTGATATCTTAGAATATAAAGAAATTCTTAAGATATTTCAAAATAAAGAAATTTGTAATATCTTAGAAAATAAAGAAGTTTCTGATATCTTAGAAAATAAAGAAGTTTCTGATATCTTAGAAAATAAAGAAATTTCTAAGATATTTAAAATATAAAAAGAAATTTCCTCGGGAATTAAAATATAAAAAGAAATTTTTTGAGACATTAAAAGATGAAGAAACTTCTAAGATATTAGAAGATGAAGGAATTTCTAAGATATTAAAATATAAAGAGAAATGTGAGATATTAAAATATAAAGAGAAATGTGAGACATTAAAAGATGAAGAAATTTCTAAGATATTAAAATATGAAGAAATTTATGAAGTCTTAAAATATAAAAAAGGATTTTCTGAGATATTAGAAGATGAAGAAATTTCTAATTTCTTATCTATGTTTGGAGAAGAGATTAAAAATAGGAGCGTAGATATAGATGACGTAAAGAGTTTATTAGTAGGTCTGTTGAAAAAAGAAAAGAATAATCAAAAAAAATATATTTTTCCAAATACAAAAATAACATGGGAAAAATTTGAAAACAATAAGAATTTATTGGAAAGTCTATTAAAAGGAGATAAGAAAAAGACTTATGAAGAAAAAGAGCATGAAAAAAGTTATGTTTTTCCAAATGTAAAGACAACATGGAGTCAGTTTTTCTCCTATGATAATCTTAAAAAGAAATTTTCTAAACAAGATGAGGGTTTTGAAGAATTATTGGAACAATTAAAAGATAAAAGAAAACAATATAACGAAGAGATAGATTCCTTTATGAAAGGAAAGAAAAAATTAAATAAAGATATTTTAACCAATTGGTCGTTACCAAAAGAAGAAGAATTGAGGTCAACTCTTATAGGCAATAAGTCAAGCCCTGATGATTTTTTATTTAATTTCAAAGAGGAATTAAGAAAAATGAAGGAAGAATTAATTGAAAGTTTGGGCAGTCAATTACAATATGTAGAAGAGAAAATTGAAGAATTAGAAAAAGAAGGATTAAAAAAATTCGAAGAAGATAAATTAACCAATAAGTTTGTTTTTCAAGAGTTCAAAAATTTTATAAGTAAATCAAATAATGAAAAAAAAAAATTAGAAAAGACAATAAAGAAAATTAATAATTGGAAATTTGATGGAAAGAGGCGGCAAAGCCAAAAAAGCAAAAAAATAAATAAATAATATTTATGCACTTTCTTGCAATTATTCAAAATTTTAAGTATAATGACAAATCCCGTTACAATAATCGTTGTGCAGAATTATTAACAGCGATGTATATGCTCTATTATGTGAGGTTATGAAATGAAATTAAATGAAAGAAACAAGACTTATTTACCAAAGAAAGATGATATTGAAAAGAAGTGGTGGATTGTTGATGCTCAAGACCAAGTTCTTGGCAGAATGGCAACCAGAATAGCCAATGTGTTAAGGGGTAAAAATAAACCCGGTTATACTCCTTTTATGGATACTGGAGATTTTGTTATAGTTATTAATGCTGAGAAAGTAAAGGTTACAGGAAAGAAAGACGAACAAAAAAAATATTATCATCATACCGGTTATCCCGGAGGTATAAGAGAAGTCGGTTATAAAAGAATGCAGGAAAGAAATCCGGACAGGATAATAAAAGCTGCAGTAAAAGGAATGTTGCCTAACAATAAGTTGGGAAGAAAAATGATTAACAAACTTAAAGTATATAGGGGGACTGATTATAAGCAAGAAGCTCAGAAACCTGAAAAACTTGAAATTTAGGAGGGAAGTGTGAGTATAGTTCAATACTATGGCACAGGAAGAAGAAAAAACAGCGTTGCTAGAGTCTTTTTAAGACCTGGTAATGGAGAGGTTAAATTAGTAGTAAAAAAAAGAATTAGAGCTTTTGAAGATTATTTTGGCATGAAAATGCATAAATTAACTATATATAAGCCTTTAAATCTTACTAACACAAAAGATAATTTTGATATGTTGATTACTCTTAATGGTGGAGGTGTCGCTTCTCAAGCAGATGCGGTGCAACTCGGTGTGGCAAGAGCCTTGATTGAGTATAGTGGAGAGTTAAGGTCTCCTCTTAAAAAAGCAGGTCTCTTAACAAGAGATGCTAGAGAGAAAGAAAGCAAGAAATACGGTCTTCTTAAGGCCAGAAAAGCTTCTCAATATCATAAGAGATAATAGGAGATTAGAGAAATGGTTACGGTTAATATGCGTGAAATGCTTGAAGCAGGCGTTCATTTTGGTCATCAGGTAAGAAGATGGAATCCTAAAATGAAGCCATATATTTATGGTAAAAAGAATGGTATTTATATAATAAATCTTCAGACTTCTATAGAGATGTTTAAAGATGCTTTGAATTTTGTTTCCGAAGTTATAGCATCCGGGAAAGATGTTTTGATAGTAGGTACAAAGAAACAGGCACAGGGGATAATTGCCGAAGTCGGAGAAAATTACGGATTGCATTATGTTAACAGGCGTTGGCTGGGCGGTTTGTTGACAAATTTCTCGATGATTAGAAAAAGTATAGATAAGCTTTTGGAATTAGAAGAGATGAAGAAAGATGGTCGTTGGGATGTTAAGCCTAAAAAAGAGCAGTCTAAAATGGAAAAGGTTTACAAGAAACTCCATAAGAACTTATGGGGAATGAAAAATGTAAAAGAACTTCCCGGGGCGGTAATTGTAATAGATTCTACTTATGAGGATATAGCCGTTTATGAGGCAAAGAAGTTGGGTATACCTTTGGTTGCTATCGTGGATACAAATGCTAATCCTGAAGATATAGATTATCCTGTACCGGGTAATGATGATGCAATTCGTTCGATTAAGCTTTTTGCTACAAAATTTGGAGAAGCTGTAAAGATTGGTATGGAGCAAAGAGAAGAAAATATTGTTGAGAAAATGGTGGAAGAGGGAGAAGAGGAAAATATCTCTGATTCTTCTGTTCAGGAATCTGAAGCGAAGGAAGAAAAACAACAGGTAGAGGAGCAGTAAAATGGCAGTTGATTTAAGTTTAGTTAAGAAATTAAGAGAGCAAACCGGTATTGGTATGTTAGAGTGCAAGAAGGCTATTGAAGAATCCGGTAATGATTATGCAAAAGCTGAAGAAATATTGAGAAAAAAAGGTTTTGAAAAAGCAAAATCAAAATCAGGTAGGCAAACAAAAGAGGGTGTTTTAGATTTTAATGTTGATAACAAGGAGTCTAAAGCTATTATCTTAGAAATTAATTGTGAAACTGATTTTGTTGCAAAAAATGAAGATTTCTTAAATCTTTCAAAATATTTATTAAAGCAAATAGAAGAAAAAGAGCCTAAAGATGTAGCTGATTTGATGGGTCAGGCATCTTGTTCGGATGATAAAATTACAGTGGAGAATGTTATCTCTGAGGCAATACATAAGATTGGTGAAAATATAGTTGTTAAAAGGTTTGATACTTATAATACCTCTAAAAATTCTTATATTGGTTCTTATTTGCATTCAAATAAAAAAATAGCTGTTTTGGTAGACTTGGAACTTTCTAAAGAAGTTGAAGAGAATGAGGACTTAAAGAATGTTGCAAAAGATGTAGCAATGCAAGTTTGTGCTTTAAATCCTTTGTATTTAGATGAGAAAGATGTAGATGAAAAGGCTATTGAAAAAGAGAAAGATATCTATAGAGAACAAATGAGAAATAGTGGTAAGCCGGAAAATATTATTGAAAATATTATTCAGGGTAAAATGAAAAAGTTTTATTCTGAGAATTGCTTGGTTGCTCAAAAGTTCTTTAAGAATGATAAAACTACTATTACACAATTAGTAAAAGAATTATCCGATAAGCTTGGTGTTGATGTGAAAATAAAGAAATTTATTCGTTGGCAGGTAGGTGAGGAAGTATAAATATGAGTGAACTGTCGGTGTCTTCGCTTTATAAAAGGATATTGCTTAAGATTAGTGGTGAAGCATTGCAGGGAAATTTATCCTTTGGTATTAGTCCGGAATTTATTTCCGGACTTGTAAAGGAAATAAAAGAGATACTTGATCTTGGTGTAGAGATAAATTTGGTTATCGGGGGCGGTAATTTTTTTCGTGGAGTGAGATCTCAAGAGCTTCATATGGGTAGAGCAAATGCCGACTATATGGGAATGCTTGCAACAGTACTTAACGGGATAGCCATAAGAGATGCTTTGGAAAAAATTGGTGTTGAAACAAGATTAATTTCAGCATTAGAGATAAATAAAGTGGCAGAGCCTTTTGTGAGAAAGAAAGCTATTAGTTATTTGCAAAAAAATATGGTTAATGTTTTTGTCGCAGGAACAGGTAATCCTTATTTTACTACTGATACAGGGGCAGCATTAAGGGCGATTGAGACTGAATGTGATGTCTTGATAAAGGCAACTAAGGTAGATGGTGTTTTTAGTGATGATCCTATGAAAAATCCTGAAGCTAAAAAATATGATATTATAACTTATGATGAAGTTTTGAATAAAGGGTTGCAGGTTATGGATCAGGCGGCAATAATACTTTGTAGAGATAATAAAATACCACTTAAGGTGTTTGATTTAACTAAAAAAGGTAATATAATAAAAGTTGTTACAGACAAAAAAATAGGGACATTGGTAGTAGAGGGATAAAAAATGTTAAAAGATTCTATGAAAGAGTTAAAAAAAGATTTATCTTCAATTGAAGGCGGTTTTAAGAAGCAATTAAGCAAATTGAGAACGGGTAGAGCTTCTGTTTCTATGTTAGACGGTATTAATGTTGATTATTTTGGTGTTCCTACACCTATTTCTCAAGTTGCTACAATTTCTATTCCTCAAGGGGATTTAATTCAAATACAGCCTTGGGATGTTAAAATGATACAGGAAATTGAAAAATCGATTATAAATGCAAATATCGGAATTACACCTGTTTCAGACGGAAGGTTATTGCGATTGAATATTCCTCAATTAGATGAACAAAGAAGAAAAGAGATTGTTAAAACCTTAAAATCATATACCGAAGAGAGAAAGACAGCTATTAGAAATGCTAGAAGAGAATATAGGGATATTGCCAAAACTTTAAAAGACGATAAAGAAATTTCTGAAGATGAAGAGAAAAGATTTTACGATGAGATTCAAAAGGTTATAGATAGTAAAATAAAAGATATAGAGGAAATCGCTAAAGATAAAGAAAGAATAATAATGGATAATTAAGAGTTGTTAAATATTTTAAATAGAATTACTCTTTTTTTTCTTATTTTATTTTTTATTTCTTGTTCTGCTTTTAGAGGTAAAAAAAATTATTGTCAAACAGATAAACCCTTAGATTTTATTAAATTCAAATTAAAGATTGAATATGTCAGTGGTAAAGAAAAATCTAAATTTAGGGCGATTTTAAAAGAGAGTAAAAAAATATCTTCTTTAGTTTTTCTTACTCCTTTAAACAAAGTTGTTGTAAAGATTGAGTTTTTAAATTCTCAAGCATGTGTTATTAATTTAGATAAGAAAAAATATGCTATTGATTGTATAGATAATTTGCTTTATGATTTATGGGGTTTGCATATAAAATATAGAGATTTTCTTTCTCTCTTAAGAGGGAATAAGATTGAGCTTGAAAATTTGGATTGTATTTTTAGTTCTAATGGTAAGTTAAAGAGTATTGTTTTTAAGAAGGAGAATATTTATTTAAAAATAGATATAATTAAGGTTAAAAAAATTAGAGCTATTATGCAAAAAAGTAGGTTGGATAATTATAAAATGGTGGATATTAAAGATGTCTTTAGGTAAATTTAATTTAAAATCTTATGCTAAAATTAATTTAGGATTGCAAGTTTTAGAAAAGAGAAAGGATAATTATCATAATCTTAATTCTATCTTTCAGACAATAAATCTCTTTGATGAAATTGATATAGAGGTTTTTGAAGGAAAAGGTTTTGATATAAAGTCTGATTGTAAAGAGCTTGATTGGAATAAGAACAGTAGTGTGAAAAAAATTTTTGATTTATGGGAAGATAAAAAAGGAATTCAAAATAAATTTAATATATATATAAAGAAAAATATTCCTCTCGGCGGAGGTCTTGGTGGTGGAAGTAGCAATGCAGCAGTAATATTAATGTTTTTGAATAGAATTTACGGAGATGTTTTAAGTAGAGAGGAATTAATCACTATAGCCAAGCAGGTAGGTGCGGATGTTCCTTATTTTTTATATGGTGGTAGTGCTGTTATTGAAGGAATAGGAGATATTATAACTCCTATAGACGATTTAGAAGAGAGCTTTGTAGCCTTGGTAACTTCTCCGATAAATATTTCTACCAAAGATGTTTTTTCACGCTTGGTATTGACAAAACACCATAGAAAAAGTAAAATAGACTTTAATAAACAAGCCGGTGATTTTATTAAAGCTAAGAATGATTTAGAAGAGATAAGTTTTAAATTATATCCCGACCTTAAGGAAATTAAAAAATCCTTAAAAGATTTAGGTTGTTATTACAGCTTAATGAGTGGGAGTGGCTCTACAATTTATGGCTTATACAGAGATGAAAGTCTTGGTGGAGTTATAAAAGAAAAAGTCAGCAATGTTAAATTAGTCGGTTTTGTAAATAGAAAAGATTATATTGATAATATTGGGGTGTCGCCAAGCGGCAAGGCATCGGTTTTTGGAGCCGACATTCGGAGGTTCGAATCCTCCCACCCCAGGAGTTAAAAAAATGGCAGAAAGAAGAGAGTTAGTTTTTTCAGGTTCATCAAATCCTCAATTAGCACAAAAAATAGCAAACAAGTTAGGTGTAGAGCTGGCTAGTGCTAAATTAGGTAAATTCTCTGATGGAGAAATTAGGTTTCAAAGTTTAGAGAATGTAAGAGGGGAAGATGTTTTTATAATCCAATCTTTGTGTGGAGATATTAATTTTCACATAATGGAGTTATTGATTATGGCAGATGCCTTAAAGAGAGCTTCTGCCAAGAGAATGACAGCTGTATTGCCTTATTATGCTTATGCACGGCAGGACAGAAAAGACAGACCAAGAGTTCCGATTTCTGCCAAACTTTTAGCTGATTTGCTTGAAACGGTAGGGTTTGCACGTATCTTAACTGTTGATTTACATGCAAATCAGATACAAGGATTTTTTAATATTCCTGTTGATAATTTAATGGCACTTCCTATTTTTATACATTATTTTAATAATAAAAAATTAGATGACATGGTTGTTGTTTCTCCGGATGCTGGAGGTGCTGAAAGAGCCAGAACATTTGCCAGAGAATTAGGTGTTGATTTGGCAATAGGGGATAAGAGAAGGGCAGAAGCAAATGTGGCAGAGATTATGAATATCATCGGTGATGTTAAGAATAAAGTTTGTGTTATCGTAGATGATATTGTAGATACCGCAGGTTCTATGACCAAAACAGTAGAGGCTTTAAAGGAACAAGGTGCTAAAGAGGTAATTGCATTGTGTACTCATGGGATTTTTTCGGGTAAAGCTGTAGAAAGATTAAAAGAAGCTCCTTTGGATAAAATTTATACAACCGATACTATTCCTTTAAGTGATGAAATGAAGAAATTACCAAATGTACGACAAATTAGTGTGGATGAACTTTTTGCTCAAGCTATAGAAAGTATTCATTCTGAAACATCAGTTTCAAAGTTATTTATATAAAGAAGAGGTGATAATAATGGAAAATATTAAGGAAATTCAAGCTAAATCAAGACAGAAAAGAGGTAAAAAATTTGCTAAACAATTAAGAAAATCAGGAATGATACCGGCAATTATTTATGGAGGAGATAAGGAAGCAATACCTGTTTCGCTAAAATTAGAAGATGTTAAGTCAATTTTAAAAACTGAAAAAAAAGAAAATTCAATATTAAGATTTAATAGAGATGATATCTTTCTAGATGCTATGTTAAAAGAGCTTCAATATGATTATTTGGGCGATAATATAATTCATGCTGATTTTATTAGAATAGATTTAGAAAAAACTATTGATGTGTATGTACCAGTGGTATTAACAGGAACAGCAGTTGGCGTTAAGATGGAAGATGGTGTTATGGATTTTGTGACAAGAGAAGTTCAAGTTCGTTGTCTTCCTATTGATATTCCAGCAAAAATTGAAATTGATGTTACAGAAATGCATTCAGGAGATAGTTTAAAGGTATCTGACTTAAATATAGATAAAGATAAGATTACATTCTTATCTTCCGAGAATACTGTTCTTTGTTCTATTACTGCACAGGCAAGTTCTTTGGAAGACGAAGAGTCTGAAGACGAAGAAGCAGGTGAAATTGAAGAAGAAGCAAGTGAAGAGTAAAAAGGAAGAGGTTTAGAATAAAGCTTATTATAGGTTTGGGTAATCCTGGTATAGAGTATGCACGAAGTCCGCATAATGCAGGCTTTATGGTTTTAGATTATTTAGTAACGGAGTTGGGATTAAATTTTGATTTCAGTAATTTAAATTATATGAAAGCAAATTTAAGAATTGATGACGAAGATGTTTTATTTATAAAACCTCTTACCTATATGAATTTATCCGGTAAAGTTTTGAAAGATTTTATTCCTTTTTTAAAGGATAAAGATATCTTGCTTATCTATGATGATTTGGATTTGCCTTTGGGTAGAATTAGAGTCAGAAAGAAAGGCGGGAGTGGTTCTCATAATGGAATGAAATCGATTATTGCTTGTCTTGGGAGTATTAATTTCCCTAGGATAAGAGTTGGCGTTGGTAAAAGTGAGATTACTCATACTAATAAAGTTGATTACTTGATTAATGACTTGGATTCAGAGATTGAAAATGATTATTTATTAGGAGTTGAATACGCCACAAAGGCTTTAAAAGAATATTTAAGTAATGGTTTTAATATAGAATTAATGATGAATAAATATAATATAAAAAATATAACTGCTTGCTCCCTTAAAGAAGAGGGGGCTGTAAACCAAAAGGAGGAAATTAATGAGCAGAACTTATGAGATTGGCTATATAGTCAACCCTGAATCTACTGAAGAAGAACTTAAAAAAGTTCAAGATTCAGTAACTACCCTTATAGAAGAGGGAAAAGGCAAAGTTGAGAAGATTGACTTTGTAGGTCGTAAAAAATTCGCATATGTGATTGATAAGAAGAATGCCGGATTTTACACTTATATTAACGCAGATGTAGATGGTTCTGTTATAAGTGCTATAGAAAGGAAATTAAGATTGAACGAAAAGGTAATGAGATATATTACCGTTAGATTGGACGATAAGCTCAAAAAGTGTAATAAGTTGGATAAGAAGTGGGCAAGACAGGAGAAGATGCAAAGGAAGTTCAGAGATATTGAAAGAGCTACAGAAGAGAGGATGAGACGTAGAGAAGCTGCTCATTCTGAGGAGGCAAACAATGAATAGGAACAGACCCGATAATTCAAGAGGCAAAAAGATGTTCTTTAACAAAAAGAAAAGTTGTTATTTTTGTAAGGAAAGAATACGTTATATCGATTATAAGAACGGTGGTATGTTAGAAAGATCTACTTTGGAAACAGGAAAAATTTTACCCGGAAGAGTGACAGGAACCTGTGCTTATCATCAGAAATTATTGGCAAAAGCTATAAAAAGAGCCAGACACATGGGTATTTTAAAATTTGTAGAGCCAAAGAGAGGTTAGCATGAAAGTTATATTAAATTCTGATGTAGAAAACTTAGGTTATATAGGTAGCGTGGTAAATGTTAAAAGAGGTTATGCAAGAAATTATTTAATCCCTAACAAACTTGCTTTATATTTTAATAAACATAATTTAGATATAATGGAAGCAAGGAAAAAGAAAATTGAAGCACAAATTAAGGAAAGTACTGTCACAGCCGAAGATTTAAAGGCAAAGATAGATGCTATAGTTTTAGAATTCCATAGAAGAGCGGGAGAAAAAGAGAATCTTTTCGGTTCAGTTACTATAAGTGATATCCTCGAAGAATTAGATAAAAAAGGGATTAAATTAGAGAAGAAAAAGATTCAACTTTCAGAAGCTATAAAGAAATTGGGCGAGTATAGTTGTAAGGTAAAGCTTTTTAGAGATATAAGCGCTGAATTTAAAGTAATTGTAAAATCAGAAGAACAGGTGAAAAAAGAAGCTGAAGAAGCTTTAAAAACTGAAGAACAAGAAGAATCTCTGGAAGAGAATAAAGATTAATAAATTTTTAGGGTAAGTTCTTTTTTTAAGGACTTACCTTTTACTTATTATGTTAAATAAAAGTAATAAAAATAAATTATTGCCCTATGACAATCATATAGAGAAAGCATTATTAGGGGCTATGCTTCTTGATAATTCTCTTATTAATAAAGTTTTTTCACAAATAGACTCTCAAGATTTTTATGTTTCAGGACATCAAATTTTAGCTAAATTAATTTGGGAATATTCCGATAAATCTCTGAGTGTAGATCCCGTAAAAGTAATTAGTGTACTTGAAGAAAGAAAGCAGTTAAATTTTGTAGGTGGTCTTGATTACATAAATTCTCTTATGGACGGTATCCCCACAAATATTAATGTTGAAGAATATACTGAAATATTAAGGGATAAAGCCTCATTAAGAAAGGTTCTCCAAAGTTTTTATAAAACTATTGATGATGGTAATAGAGAGGGATTTAATAATGCCGGTGAGATAATAGATTCCTTGCAGGAAACTTTAATCAGGCAGAGTGATTTACGTCAAAAGGTTGGATTTGTAAGTGGCGAAAACTTATTCCCCGAAACTTTAGATTATATTGAAAAAATCCAAAAACATGGCGATATAGACGGTATTAAAAGTGATTTTATAGAACTTGACGATAAAACTTCTGGTTTTCATAAGAGTGATTTGATAGTTTTGGCTGCAAGACCCTCAATGGGTAAAACCGCCTTAGGTTTAAATATGGCATTGAATATGGCATTAAACAGTAAAAAAAAGATTGGTTTTTTTTCTATAGAGATGAATAAATTACAAATAGCCATGAGATTAATTGCCATAAGAGCGGAGATTGACTTAAAGGTTTTATTCTCTGGTAAACCAAAGCTCAAATCTCCTGAAAGAGAAAGATTGAACGAGGCAATAAATGAATTACAGAATGCAGAGATTTATATTGATGATTCTCCTTCTCTTTCAGTTGTTGAGATGAAGACTAAGGCAAGACGTTTGCAACAAGAAAAAGGTCTTGATATAGTTTTTATAGATTATTTACAATTGTTAAAAGTTGGTTTTGGCAATAGAAATGTTAAATTTGACTCAAGAGCCAATGAGGTTGCCTTTATTTCTTCCTCATTAAAGGAAATGGCAAAGGAGTTAAATATCCCTGTTGTTGCATTAGCACAGCTTAACAGAGCACCAGAGAGCAGAGGAAATAGAAGAAGCGAGTCTCCTAAATATCAATTGTCTGACCTTAAAGAGAGTGGTGCTATTGAGCAAGATGCCGATCTGATAATATTTATACACAGAGAGGAACAGCAAAATCATGATACAGAAAGAAAGGGAGAGGCGGATTTAATTATAGCCAAGCAGAGAAACGGTCCTACAGGAAGAATAGTTTTGGCTTATTTAAGTCAATACACAAAATTTGCCAATATGGCAAGAGATGATGCGGAGTATTTATTTTAAAATGATAAAGAAGATAGAAACTTTTTTAGAAATAGTAGGAGAGCTAATAATATTTGTTGGTAACTCCTTTAAGCTCTTTTTTAAAGATACTTTTTATTTTAAGAGAGTTGTACATCATATTTACTATGACGGGATTAAATCTTTACCCGTTATTTTATTAACTGGGATTTTTACTGGAGGTGTTTTGGCATTACAGGGATTCTATGCCTTGACCTTATTTAGCGCGGAGGCTTTTGCCGGTAATATGGTAGGTGTTACTTTAACCAAAGAGCTTGGACCTGTTTTAGTAGGATTAATGCTTGCAGGAAGAGTAGGTGCTTCTTATAGTGCGGAGATAGGGACGATGAAAGTTTCCGAGCAGGTTGATGCACTTTTTACCTTTGGGATAAATCCTATTTCCTATCTGGTTAATCCAAGAATTGTGGCAATGCTTACTGTAACTCCTTTGTTGGTAATTATGAGTGATTTTATAGGTATTTTTGGAGGAAGATTTGTCATTGACTTTGTTTGTCATCAAAATCCTTTACTCTTTGACAGACAACTTTTTTTAAGCGTGACTATGTGGGATGTTTTTTACGGTTTAATAAAATCTATTTTCTTTGGCTTTATTATTGCTGTTGTCGGTTGTTTCTACGGTTTAAGAACCAGAGGAGGAGCCCAGGGAGTGGGAAAATCCACTACTATTACTGTTGTAATATCATCGATTTTAATTTTGATATCGGATTTTCTGGCAAGTAAAATATTGCCTTTTTCATTGAATTGACATGATACAGATAAAGAATTTATATAAATCTTTTAGAGACAAAGTAATCCTTGAGGATTTAAATCTTACTCTTAAATCTGGCGAAACACTAACAATTATTGGAGGTAGTGGCAAGGGTAAGAGTGTTTTGATTAAACACATTGTAGGATTACTCAAACCCGATAAGGGAGAGGTATTAATTAATGGAGTAAATATTTGTGATGTTAATGAAAAACGACTCTTTAGTATTCTTAAAGATTTGGGATTTGTTTTTCAAAACGGAGCTTTATTTGATTCTTTAAATGTCAGGGATAATATAATATTCGGACTTAATGACGCAAAACAAAAAAGTGAGGAAGAGCTAAACAGGATAGTATCCGAAGCTTTGGAGAAAGTAGGAATGTCGGGAGTTGAAGATTTAATGCCTGCCGAGTTAAGCGGAGGTATGAAAAAAAGAGTGGCTATAGCCAGAGCAATAGCCAAAAAGCCTAAGATTATTCTTTACGATGAACCTACTACCGGTTTGGATCCTATTATGTCTGATGTTATAAATGAATTAATTATCTCCGTGAATAGCCCTGATGATATAAGTTCAATCGTGATTACTCACGATATGACAAGTGCTTATAAAATTTCTGACAGGATTGCCATGCTTTATGAAGGAAAAATTTTGGAAGTGGGAAGTGTTGATGAAATAAAGAACTCCAATAACCCTATTGTAAGGCAGTTTATCGAAGGAAGAAGTAAGGGACCAATTAAGATAAGGTAGGAAAGATGAGAAAAGAGGTTAGAATAGGATTATTTTTTTTAGCGGTTTTTGTTATTTTTAGTTTTTTTGCTTTGAAGACAAATTCCCTTACCAAATTTTGGAAGAGTAAGAGTAGTTACTCGGTAAAGAGTTATTTTGATAATGTTTCAGGGATATTTACCGGTTCTCCGGTTACTTTATCCGGTATTAAAATAGGAGTGGTAAGTAAGGTAAGACTTAAGAATAATAAAGCCCTTTTAACATTACTTATAGAAAATGATTATAAGGTAGCCGATAATGCACAATGTACTATAGTAACAGCCGGTATTGTAGGTGAGAAGTTTGTTGAAATCAGAATCCCTAAGGGAGAAAAGTCGCAAGGATATTTAAAGGACGGAGACGAAATAAAAAGTTTTAAGGCATTTGATATGGATGCTTTAACTGAAAAATTAAATAGATTATCGAATGAATTTGAGAAAGTGGCTAAATCAATATCAGATAATTTTGGCGATAAGGAAAATAAAGAATCCATAAAGGGATTATTAAAGAATTTGAATTTGGTCGGCGAAAAACTAAATACGATGACAGAGGATAATGGAGATTTAAGAAATCTTATAAAAAATTTTAATAATCTTTCCAAAAGACTTATTGTCAATTCCAAGAGTTTAGAAAAGATTATCTCTAAATTGGATAAAAATTTGTTAAGCGGAGATGATTCTCTTTTAAAGGATTTAAAAAATTATCTTAAAAATCTCGATAAATTAACAAGCGAAATAAGAGAAATCACCAATTCTATTAATAAAGGTGAAGGCAGTGCGGGAAAATTAATCAAAGATAGTGAATTGTACGATGAAGCTAAGAAAAGCATAGAAAATATTGAAAAAATCAGTACCGGGATAAGAGAGAAACAAGCCTCTCTTAGTACTTTGTCGGGCCATTATAATGCGGAATTAAAATTCAGCCCCAAAGAAGGAGAGTTTGGCTTTTCTGTTTTGGGAGGTTTAGATTTTTCCGATTATTCCTTGTTTGGCAGAGCTAAAGAGAGAATAGGAAAGTCGGGCATAAAGTGGTCGGGTGTGGTTGGCAGGAATATCGGTTTATTTACTCTTTACGGAGGTGTTGTTGATTCTCGACTTGGTGTGATTGCTTTGGCAAAAATAATTGACAAAAAGGTAAATATGTTTGTTGAAGTGTCAGATTTTGCCAAAGATGAAGGCAATCCTAATTTGAGTACTTCTTTTTCTTTACAATTAATAAAGGGATTTAATTTTATCGCCGGCTTGGAAGATTTCTTAAGAGAGGAGAACAGACGATTTTATATCGGTGTATCTCTCGCTAAATAATTTTTTATATCAACCATGAAAAATAATTTTCTCTGGGGAGTGGATCTTGGAGGAACAAAAATTGAGATAGTGGTCTTGGAAAGCCAAGATAATCCCAAGGTTATAATAAGAGAAAGGAAAAATTATGACAGAAATTGCGGATATGATAATTTATTGTCTGAAATCAAATCATTAATAAATAAAGTATCAGCCAAAATAGGTCATGCTCCTGCTTCTATAGGTATAGGTTGCCAAGGAAGTTATGATGAGAATTATATTCATAAGAACAGCAATACCGTATTTATGAACGGCAGAACTTTTTTCTTGGATTTAAGGGAAAAATTGAAAATACCTGTTTTTATGGCAAATGACGCCAATTGTTTTGCACTTGCCGAATATAAAATGGGTGCTTGTAAAGATTTAAAATTCCGGGGTGAAAGTTTTTTTGGCGTAATCATGGGTACGGGAGTAGGAGGAGGATTAATAATAAATTCTTCTATTGTTAAAGGATTGCACGGTATTGGCGGAGAATGGGGGCATAATTTTTTGGATGAATCGGGCGGAAAATGTTATTGCGGTAAAACAGGCTGTGTTGAAACAATACTTTCAGGTCCTGCATTGGAGAATTATTATTTTGATTTAAGTGGAGAAAAAAAATCGCTGAAAGAAATATATAAATGTTCTGTTCAAGGAGAACATTATGCAATTTTAACAATAAATCGTTTAATAGAGTTTTTTGGAAAAGCAATAGCAGCAGTGATTAATATAGTTGACCCCTTTGCCGTTGTTCTTGGCGGTGGAGTAAGTAATATAGAAAGTCTTTACGATAAAGGTATCAAAGAGGTAGAAAAGTACGTTTTTAGCAATAATTTTCAGACTAAAATTTTACCACCTAAACTGGGCGACAGTGCGGGAGTGTTTGGGGCGGCTTTTTTAAATGTTTGATAAGGAGTTTCAAAAAAAAGTTATGAGTGTGGCTCTTAATCAGGCTAATTTGGCAGAAGAAAAGGGAGAAGTTCCTGTGGGGGCTGTTATGCTATATGAAAATGATATTGTTGCCAAGGCAGGTAACTCACTTATTGCCTGTAATGACCCTACAGCTCATGCCGAAATTAATGTAATAAGAAAGACAGCCGAATTAAAAGGAAATTATCGCCTTAATTCATGTTCTTTATTTGTTACCTTAGAGCCTTGCATAATGTGTTATTCCGCTATTGTCCAGGCAAGATTGAAGGGTGTTTACTTTGGAGCCTTTGATATTAAAACCGGAGTTTTTAGCACAGATTCTTTTGAAAGGATAAAACATGTTTTTAATCACACTCCTTATGTAGAGGGCGGAATAATGGAAGATGATTGCAGTGTAATTCTGAAAAATTTTTTTATAGAAAAAAGGAAGAGGAGTAAATAAAATGAGTGTTGTAATTGGAATCGATAATCTTTTAGAAGAGTTTGATTACCTTTTAAAGGATAAAAAAATAGCCTTAATATGTTCTTCTTCCAATGTAGATTCAAAGGGTAATTTGGTTTGGAGATCTTTAAAGGAAAAATCAGGTAAAAATTTTAAGGAAATTTGGTCTTTACAACACGGATTTTTTGTTGATAAACAGGATAATATGATATTATCGGATTCTTTCTTTTGGGAAGAAGAGAAAGTTATGATAAGAAGTTTTTATGACCATAAATTATTCCCTCAAAAGGATATATTGGAAGATATTGATGTAGTAGTGATTGATATTTTTGATGTGGGTACCAGAGTTTATACTTTTGTGAACCATGTTTTAATGATTATGAAAGAATTGTCCGGTCAAAAAAACATTGAGTTTTTAATTTGTGACAGAGCTAATCCTCTCGGAGGAGATATTTTAGAAGGCAATTGTGCAAAAGAAGAGTATTTTTCTATTGTGGCACAACTTCCCATTCCTATGAGACATTCTTTGACCGTTGCCGAATATCTTTATTTCGGCTTACATTATTATAATATAGACTTACCTTTAAAAGTTGTCAGGTGCGAAGGCTTAAGACGTAGCTTTGCATATGAAGGACATTGGACTTATCCCTCACCTAATATGGGATATTTGGAGACGGCATTTGTTTATCCGGGAACGATTCTTTTGGAAGGGACAAATATTTCTGAAGGCAGGGGAACGACAAAACCTTTTTTGCTGATGGGAGCTCCTTATATTGACAGCATAGATGTTAAGAATAAAATAGAGAAATCTTTGGGCAAGACTTCTCTTGTGGAACATCATTTTAAACCGGAATTTTCAAAGCATAAGGGTAAGATTTGTCACGGTTTCTTAATTTTAGAGCCTTTTAAAGAAAAAAGTTTTGCTTTGATTTATGAATTTATCAGAGCCGTAAAACATTTATATCCCCAAGATTTTTCTTTTAGTTCTCCTCCTTATGAATTTGAATACAAGAGACTTCCTTTTGACATGATAAACGGTACTGATAAGATAAGATTATATTTAGAGGATAATGTATCTTATAAAGAAATAGAAAAAGAAATTAAATCCGAACATGAAAAATTTATTGATACCGTCAATAAATATTTGATTTACAATTAAAGAGAGCTTTTTTTAGTTATTTTATTTTTTTCTTTTATAAAAATGAATTGAATTATTAAAGGTACTTATATTTTACTTTAGATAAGGTATTTTTTTTATTAAGTATTAATACCTTTTTTTGATTTTACTTATTAATTGATTTATACTATATTTAATATTTAGAAAAAAGGTGAGGTGTTTTTATGCTATTTTCATCAAAAAAGAAGAGATTGGCTGAAGAGCAAAGAAGAAAGGAAGAGGAGATTGCAAGGCAGAAAAGAGCCGAAGAGGAGAAGAAAAAAAATTCTACTCCAAAAGAGTCTTTAGTATCTAAAAGTGATAAGAAAAAAGAAAAAGTAAAAATTTTGCCTGTTAAAAAAGATTCTGTGAGAAATGAGAACTTGGGAAATGCCATAATTAATAAAGGAACATTTATAGACGGGGAAGTTGAAATAGAAGAGAATTTAGAGATTTTTGGGAAAATCAAGGGGAAAGTAAAAGTAAAAGGAGATTTGATTGTAAATACGGACGGGGTTTTGGAATCTTCAAAAATAGATGCCGATTATCTTAAAGTTATGGGAAAGGTAAAAGGAAATGCCAAGGCAGAAAGATTTTTTCTGGGTTCTAAAGGCAGTTATGAGGGAGAATTAAAGTGTGAAAACCTTGTCGTTGAAGAAGGGGGATTTTTTAGCGTTAAGGTAAATATAGAAGAGAAATCAGAAGAAAAAAAGAAAGAAGAGAAAAATAAGTCAGTCAAATAAAGTTTTAAATGTTATTTTTTTCTTGACTTGATAAACTTCACTATTATAAAGTTCTTTTTTTATATTGAAAATAAAAGGAGAGCCGGAAGAAGAATATGAAAGATTGATATATTTCTTGGCTCTTGTTAAAGCAACATAAAAGAGTCTTTTTTCTTCTTCAATATCACACTTACCGTATAATTTGCAAGGTATGATATTACTTTCACATCCGGGTATAAAAACAGTTGAGAACTCCAAGCCTTTTGCTCCGTGGATAGTAAGCAAAGAAACACCTTTATTGCTCTTGACGGCTGTATCATCGCTCCTGTTTATAATCTGAGAAATTTCGTCAAAGTTTTTATTCCCTTTGATAATATGCTTTAATATTTCTAAATTTTCTTTATTTTCAAACTCAATAAATTTATCTTGTATTAATATTTTTAATATATCCAAAGGATTTTTATTTGACAGCTTTTTCATAAAAATAATGGTGTCTTCACTGATTTCATATTTATTTTTTAGAAAATCAGGGGGATTATATCCTTCTTTTATTGACAGTAAAAGATAGAATTTCATAATATCCTTATCTTCATTTAAGGTAGGCATACTTTTATTATATGGAATACCTACTTTTTTTAATTCTTGTTCTATGGGTGGCATTAAAGATTTTAATCTGCAAAGAATTGCAATATCTTCTAAATCTCTAATATCATTATCTTTTTGACTGTATTCGGCATTACTGTCTAAAATAAAAAAATTTTGTCCGCCTATTAAAGAGGATATTTTCTTGGCAATCTCTTTTGCTTCGAGTTTGGCATTTTCATATTTATCCACTTGTAATTTTATATTTGTTTTTTTTCCTCTCAAAATATTCTTTTTAATTTTTAATGAAGATTGCACGGCATTCAGTATTTCTTTTGAACATCTGTAACTTTGATTTAAAGTGTATGTGTTATAATCTTTTAATCTATCCAAAAAATTATTGACCTCATTTAAATCACTGCCTCTAAAAGAGTAAATAGACTGCATGGGATCTCCGATTAAAGATATTTTACAATTATCGTTTAATAATTGTTCCAATATCTTTATCTGTTGCAAATTGAGATCTTGATATTCATCGACCATAATTTGTTTGTATCTGTTTTTTATTTTTATACTCCATTCATTTTCTCGGCTTATTTTTTCCGTAAAGAAGTATAAAAGACCGTTAAAATCAAGTATTCCGTTTTCCCACTGATAATCCCTTATTTTCTTCATCTTATCTTTAATCTCTTCTTTTTCACTTTTAAGATTAGGGGATTTTAATGTTTTAAGAAGTTCTTTTTTTTCTTTTGACGGTATATCAAATAAAATATCTATAATATCTTTAATCTCTTTTTCTTTAATAATTAATATTTTATTTTGAGGAATTATCTCTTTAAGAGAATCGTAGGCAAAGGCATGTATGGTTTTTGTATTAATATTGTAATTATAAAAACTAAGCCTTTCTCTCATCTCTCTGGCGGCTTTATTGCTGAAAGTGAGCAGGAGTATTTCCTCTTCTTTAAAGAGTTTGTTTTGTAAAAGGTAAATTGCCTTTTCTATAATAACTCTTGTTTTGCCGCTTCCCGGCCCTGCCTTGATTAAAGAATGAGTTTTGAAGTTTTTCACTGCCTCTTCTTGATTTTTATTTAACTTTATTTTTTGAGGTTTTTCTTTCTCTTTATTTTCTTCTTTTGCTTTCTTTTTTAGTATATTAAATTCTTCCACAGAAAAATTAATCATAAGCTTTTCTTTTGCTTTTGGTTTATCCTTTATGCCTTCAATTTGAAAAAGGGTATTTTTAGAAAATTTCATGGCTTTTTCTTTTTCACTAAAAAGCTTGATAACTCCGTATTCTCCGTCAAAGCCCTCTTTAATTATAACTTCTCTCTTCCTCATTCTTTCAATTGCTTGTGCCAGCACTTCATTATAATTATCTTCTATGTCTTTGATACTTTTTTGTATTAAAATGTCGTTTTCACTGCCTAATCTTGAAATTAAACTCATATATTCTTTATGAATACTTTTACTGTTTGGCCCTACTCCTTTTATTTCCGACAATATCTCTTTAAGAGGAATGATTGAAGTAAAATCTTTTAAAAAAGGTCTTTCTTGATAATTATCTCTCTTTGCCAGTTCGCTTATTCTGTGGCAGACACCAAGCACCAAAGGTTTTTGGCATTTTGGACAAAGATTGTTGTGCTTCATGCTTTCCAAAGGATTGAAACACACTCCGCATTTCCTGTGTCCGTCATAGTGATACTTACCCTCTTGAGGAAAGAGATCAATAGTTCCTTCAAATGTTTTATCTTCTTTATTTGATAATGCTTTAATTATGGAGTCGTAACTCATATCACAATTAAATATATTGGCATTTCTTCCTATCTTTTGGGGTGAATGAGCATCCGAGTTTGATACTAAGTTATAATCGTCAAGAAAGGTGCAAAGAGAATTTAAGGCGGGGTCAGTGGACAGACCTGTTTCAACTGCTTTAATATGAGGAGTGAGATCTTCAAAACACTCTTTAATGGAGTCAAATCCCGATTTACTCCCAAGCACCGAGAACCACGGTGTCCAAATATGTGCTGGTATAAAGAAATTTTTGTCCGATGATTCCAAGGAAATATCCAGCAAATCTTTGGTATCTAAACCGATTATAGGCCGTCCGTCAGAATCTAAATTGGCATTTAAAGCCTTAAGAGATAATCTGATTTTTTCCACTGATTCAAAATCGGGAGAGAGAATAACTGAATGTACCTTTCTGACTTTGCCGTTTTTTTTGTAAATTGTGCTTATTTCACTGCTTAATATAAATCTGACCTTTTGATTAAGTAAATTTTTGGGATATAAATCTTTTAATTTATATTGGTCTTTTAGTTGAAATAATCCCTGTTCCTCTGCCGGCTCCAAATATTCTTTAAGCTCATCAATCCAGCCTTGATGAGTAAAATCTCCCGTTGCTATAACATTAATTCCCTTTATGGCTGACCACAAATCAAGGAATTGAGGAGTAAGCTCTTTAGAAGTTGCCAAAGAAAAATGTGAATGAATATGTAAGTCCGCATAAAATTTCATTACTCATTATAACATTGTTCTTTTATTTTGTATTATCCCTTTCTAATATAATAGTTATTATTTATTTTTTTGCTCTGTAGAACAAATATCCGTCAATACTTGTAATCCTGATACTGTCTTTTCCGGGGTAATAGTATCCTCTAAAATCATTGATTATCATTTTATAATTTTTTCCTTTAATGACTATAGCTTCTCTTTCTTTTTTCTTAAAATATGGCATCAAAGTTTTTCTGATTGGAATAAGAAAGGTATTTTTTTTGTCAACGATAATTTTTATAATATCGTCTTTTTCTTCGGAATAAAAAATCAATGCTTTTTTGTTGTGGCTATTATAAGTAAGGTCATAATATTTGTAATCAATCTCTATAAAAGAATTATAAGCCCTTATATTCCTGACTGTTTCCCTCTTTTTTGTTTGCAAAATATTGTAAGCTATCCATTCTCTCTTTTCTATTTTATTCTTGTAGTTAATCCCCCAATCTATTTTTTTTAAGAAGTCATAAGAATAATCGGGAACCCTGTCTTTAAAAAAGGTTTGTACACTTTCTCTTCCGAATTTTTTATATAAGTATTTAAAAATACTTTTCATTCTTTTTTTTTCTTCTAATTTGAGATTAGATATTATTGTGCCTGCTTCTTTAAAAGAAACTTTTTGGTCTAAAATTTCATTTGCTTCTTTTACTAAAGATTTGTGAGTAATATCAGCCACACCCCAAATGCTTACAGAAGCAGTTAAAGCAATAATTAAAGGAGAAACAAATATGTGTTTAATACTGCGACCTTTGGTAAAAAACAGATAAAGATAAATAGCGTAGAACCATAAATTTAAAAGTAAAACATAGCCCCTATTGATAGTAATTCCATAATCTCCTATTCTTCTGAAAATGCCGATTGACATCAAGAATAAAGGCGGGAGAACAATAAGTCCAAACCATCGGTAAATAAAATTGACTATCTTGTTTTCCGCTTTTTGGCTAAGGGAATAAAGTGAAATCATAACCCATAAACCGCCAAAAGCAAGGAGTGAAACAAAAGTGGACACCCAGCCTTTGGGTAAGTTCCAAGTAATTATAATTTTGAAAAGATAAATATATAAAATTACCGTATAAATTGCTAAAAGTGGTGTAAGAACATATAATGATAATTTATTGCCGACTTTCATAATGTAAGAATCTTTATTGCCGTAATTGTCTTCTTTCTTTGGTATATTTGACATGAAATAAATTGGAGCGAATAAGACAAAACAAATTATCGATAAATTTGCACTTAATCTATGGGTTGAGCCAATATTCCAAACTAACTTATCAACGGCATACAATGCTAAAGATAATCCAAGGAAAATAATAAAAGAGACGAAATATGAAAAGGCTAAACCGGAGAACATTTTATAGATAAAATTTAAAAAGATTCTGTCTTTGTTCTTTCTCCAAAAAGGGATAAAAAACATCATGCAAGAAATTGTTACAATAAGCATCCAAAGTTCTATGTTTTTTGCCGTTGTTATATCATTCATTCTTTTGGGAAGGGAAAGACAATAAGCTCCCCAAATGAGTACCGTAAAAACTGAAATAAGATGAGATTTTATTGTTAATTTAAAATAATTTTCTGAAATAAGAGTAATTATTATCCCTATAATGGCGGCTACAGGGGTAAAAATAAAATATACATACCAAATATCATGTCTAATGTTTTGATAAGTAAAGCATAGACCAAAAAGCACAGAAAAAAGCAAAGTACTGACAGGAAAACGCTTTAAGGAATTTAAAAACATTTTGATCATCGCCTGTGAAGAGAAAATTTCCCCCGTTATTTTGAACTTTTGACCAATAAAAAGCATTATAATAAAAATTGCAATTAATAATAAAGCACCAAGCATAATAAGTTTCTCCTTAAATTAAAGAAAGAATAATACAGCTAAGTTGATTAGTAGTAAAGCAAGAATATAAAAAATAAATTATTAAGAAAATATTAAAAAAAATAGCTTTTATTTTTCGTATATATGCAACTCATACATAAAATTGAAATGGTTTTTAAGATAAGTTATAATTAGGCTAAATGAAAATAAAAATTTTTTTTGTCATATTTTTATTATTAATGTTTAATTCTTGTCATTCTGTCAAGAAAGAGGCACCGAAAAATTATAAAACAAATAAAATTCCCAAAGAAGAAAGAAGAAATCTTCCTAAGAATAAAGATGATTCCATAATTTTAAAAATATCCGGTAATAATTATTATAATAGTGAATTTAACACATATATTAAATTTAGATATAAAACTTTTCTTAAAGATATAAAAAAGAGTGTGCTTAAATCTCTTTATAATTCTTTTGTTGACTATTCTGTCCTTTTATATCTGGCACAACAAAAAGATAAAAAAGCTCGTCTTGTAAATAAGAATGATTTTTCTTTAAAGGATAAATTTATTAATTCTTACTTGCAAAAAGAGGTCTTTAATAAGGTAAAAGTCAAAGATAAAGAGATATTTAATTATTATGAAGAAAATAAGAAAAAAATTTATACAAAGAAAAGAATTATTACCTTGAGTCAAATATTATTAAAAGATCAGATAAGAGCAGATGATATAAGAAGAAAGCTTATGACCAGTCCGGGTCTCTTTGATGATTTTGTGCAAAATGAATCTAAAAATAACAAGACTCAGAATGGCAGAATGGGAAGTTTTGAGAAAGGAATGTTACCCAAGGCAATAGAGGAAATTGTATTTTCTTTAAAGAAAGGTCAGATAAGTCCTGTAGTTGAATCAAGATATGGTTATCATATTTTTAAGGTAATAGATTATAAACAGCCCGGAACATTAACTCTATCTGAGGTTAAAGAGGAAATTTCCAGAAAATTATATGCAAATAAAATCAAAGATAGCCAATTGGATTATTTAAGAAAAATGAAAGTCTCATTGTCAGTAGAGACTTTTTTTGATAAAGTAAAAGTTATTGCTACCAATTAAGAAAGGAGTTTTTATGTTGAAGAAATATTTTATTGCTTTATTTGTACTCATGGTTCTAATTTTAAATGTTAGAGCCGAAACCATAGAAGGCATATGTGCCGTAGTTAATCAGGAAATAATAACATATTCCGAATTAAAATATGCAAAGAATCAGTATCTCAAAGAAATGTATCAAGCTTATAAAGGTGATGAACTCGATAAGAAAATAAAGAATGCTGATGAGACTGTTTTTAATACTTTATTGGAAAATAAAATTTTATTATCAGTGGCAAAGTCTAAAAATTATGATGTAGATGCTGATGTAGATTTAATGATTAAAGAGTTGAAGAAAAGAAATAACTTTGCAAGCGACGAAGATTTAAAGAAAGCCTTAAATGAAGCTGGAATAAGTTATGGAGATTTTAGGAAACAACAAAAAATGCAGAGAATGCAACAAAGGTATGTTTACGAAGAGGTTTATTCCAAGATCACTATTAATAATACCCAAATTATGGATTATTACAAAAAAAATAAGGAAAAATATACTAAGCCAGCCACAATTAAATTAAATGCTATTTATCTTAAAAAGGGAGACGAAGCTCAAAAAGTTGATAATATAAAGTTAAGGGTAGATGAAGAGCTTAAATCTGCTGATTTTATAAGTGTTGCCAAGAAGTTTTCTCAATTAAGTGATTCTTCTGATGAAAGTAAATATGTTTTGGGAGAGTTTAAAATGGGAGAATTGGATAGTGTTTTAGAGAAAGCGGCAAAAGAACTTAAAGAGGGAAAATATAGTGCTTGGTTAGAAACAGAGCAAGGCTGGTATAGATTGCAATTGGTAAAATTTGTTAAGGAAAGCCCTGTAGAGTACAAAGAAGTTAGGGACTCTATTGCCGAGGTTTTAACCCTCGAAGCCAGAAAAAAAGGATTTCAAGATTTAATAGAAAAATTAAAAAAAGAGTCTTACATCAAGATTTATAAAAAACATACTTAGACTTTTAAGATTTCACTCATTATTTTTATTCCTTTATAGCCGTCTTGAAAACTTTGTGATATATAGTTCTTTTTGTTTTCTAAAGCTTCTAACAATTCATAAAAAGGTCCGCTATAAGTAAGGTTCTGATGATAATTTTTAAATAAATCCTTAGGAGTTTCTTTTATTATTAAATCATTATATCCTTTATAAAGCTTGCTTTTTTCTTTTTCTGACCATTCAAGTATCCCATTCCCGCATTTATAAGTACCTTTACTGCAATTAAGACTTAATGAGAAATGGAAGTACTCTCTTTCTCCGCCGACTTCAAGAAAGATAGGCACATCTTGAGGTGTAAGAAGAAAAGCAACAGTGCTTTTATCTATAAGTTTCCCCCTTTTAACCAAAGATTTCAAAAGTTTTAATTCTTTAAATATGAAAAGTAAAATATCTATCATATGGGTACCGTCATGAAACATGGTACCGCCGCCTTCTAACTTGAGAAATTCTTCTTCCCATTCTTGTGGAATGGAACCGAGTAATACCGAGGCATGAACTGATTTTAATTCACCAAGAACTTTATCTTTTAAAAAATTAGGAATATACATGTACTTTTTATCCCAGCGTCTAACATGGTTGACTACAACAGGTATAGGTCTTTTTTTCCATTCTTTATACATCTCTTCTGCTTCTTGAAGATTTATAGCAATAGGTTTTTCTAAAATTATTCCTTTAACACTCTCTGTTTTTAAGGAGTTTATAAAAATATCTTTATGACTATTCGTCCATGTTGATATGATAATAATTTCAGGTAAAAGCTCTTTTAATGCTTTTTTATATTCTTTAAAAATTTTTGCTTGAGTAGCAAATTTATCTTTGGCTTTTTTTGCTCTTTCTTCTTTTATATCGCATAATCCTATTAGTTTATATTTAGGATACTTTAACATACCGCCTATTAATGAGGCTGGTTTATTCCTTAATTCATCAAATTCATGCAAAACTCCTGCATTACCGCACCCAATAAGAAGGGTTTTTAAACTTTCCATTATCTGAATATATCTATAAAAAATAATATTGTCAATTTTTTATGCTGTTAATTATATCCAAATATTTTCTTGCTGTTTGTTCCCAAGAAAATATTTGTTTTTCCTCTTTAAATTTATCCAAATATTTTTTTGATTGATTAAGATTTTCATGAATAGAAATAAGTTTATTTCTAATTGTTTCCACTTTGGCATTATCGATAAAATAGCCGTAGTCTTTGTATATTTCGCTTAAAGAGGAGCCTTTTAAAAGCAAGACAGGTGTTTCGCAACAAAGAGCTTCCAAAGGGGGAAAACCAAAACCCTCATAAGAAGAAAGATAGGCAAAAAGATTTAAAGAGGAGTAAAAAGGTATAATCATTTCTTCTTCTAAGCGTTTGATTCTTATAATACTTTTATGATGAAATAGAGAGTTTATATCTTCTTTATAGGTGCTGTTACCGATAATTATTAATTGAGAGTTCTTAAATTTTTTATTAAACTCTGTAAATGCCATTGCAAGCTCTTTTAAGTGTCTCCTCGGCATAAGAGTTCCTAAATAGCCTATAATAAAATTATTTGGATTAATTTTATATTTTGACATAAATTTATCCATTACGACTTTATCCGGTCTTTTAAAATGATTTTCTATGCCGTGTTTTATTGCTTTTACTTTTCCTTTACTTTGAGGATAAAATCTTTCAATTTCTTGTTTTGAAAAGTCTGAAACTGTTAATATATTAAGTGCTTTTTTTATTGATATTTTTGTTCTAATATCTCTGGTGAAAGCTTCTTTAAGAGAAAAGTCTTTTTTACATGCTTTCCATGAGACATCATGAATTGTCATAAATGCTTTGTTTTTTATCCTAAATGGCAGGCTGTGGTTAGGGGAGAAAAATAGGGATTGGGGATTTTTCTTGAGGAAGTTTATCACAACACTGTTTTCCCATTTTGTATGGGATATCTTAGACGGAATAATAACTTTTTTAACTTTTTCATTGATTGTTTGGTCTTCTCTAAGCAATGCCGTATAATTGTTCTCTTTGTCTATCTTGGGTAAATGCTCCAAAATGTTTTTAATAAATCTTCCTACTCCGGTGTAATTTGAGGTATATTCAAAAGCATCGATTATTATATTCATGATAATTCTTTATAAAAATCAAGATGTTGACTTGCTACTTTATGAGATGAAAATTTTTCTGATATTATTTTGCTTTGTAAAGCTTTTTCTTTAAAAAGCTCTGTATTTTGGTCTAAGTTTATAATTTTTTCTGCTATGTCATTGGGATTATTTTTGTCGAAATATATGGGATAGTCTTTATAAAGCTCTTCAAAGACCGGTAATCGAGAAGCTAAAACAATTTTTTGTTCTCTTGCCGCTTCCATTATAGGCAAGCCAAACCCCTCATAATGGCTAGGGAAAATTACTGCTTTGGCTTTCTTGTATAAATAATTAATTTCTTGGTCTTTTAAATATCCAAAATAAAAAATTTTCTTCTCTTTATTCATCAAGGCAATTCTTTCTTTTACCTCTTCTGTTTCCCAGCCTAAAGAGCCGGCTAAAATTAATTTGGTATCACATTTTTTTCTTACAATTTCCATGGCATCCAATAGATTAGAGATATTCTTTCTTGGCTCTATTGTTCCTATGTGTAAGATAAAATCATCTTTAAGATTAAAATCTTTGGGTTTTATTTCTTGAGATTTATCAATAGGACTGTTTAAATAAATAACTTTATTCTTTTTTTTTTCTGCATGAGGAAAATATTTAAAAAAACGTTTCTTGGTAAAATTAGAGTTAAATATATATGCGTCGGCAGAATCAACATATCTTTTAAAATATCTTGAATAGTATTGCTGTATTTGAGGCATTACAAATTCCGGACTGTCCAAAAAACATAAATCGTGAATAGTAATAATCTTTTTAGATTTAGAGGGTAGGGGAACGGGTGTGGGAGAATGGCTTATATCGGGATTTTTCCTCGTCAGAGTTTCTATGTATGGCCATTGATATTTATTCCAAAGATAATCCAAGATTTTTACAGGTATTTTTAATTGTGTCAGGCTATAATCTTTAAATGATTTAAACAGTTCGGGATTAATACTTTCTTTTAAAGAAGATGAAAAAAAAATAAATTCTATTTCCTTGGTAAATTGATTGATACTGTAAAGAAGCTCTTTTAAATAATTGCCTATCCCAGATTGTTTACTTATTAAACACCTTATATCATAGGCAATTTTCATTATTGAATATTTTTTTGTTTTTTTTATAATTGACTAATCTTATCAATCATTTCATTACTGTATTTTCTGTAAAGTATTTCCCATTCTCTGCTTCCTTCAATAACATTTTTGTGAGATGTGGCTTTTTCGGAAGC
>PDWI01003345.1_pt1 | contig 30454 bp, 23 predicted proteins | sample 1430891 | NCBI WGS metagenome assembly PDWI01 (sample SAMN01162508, study PRJNA174530) | Oral metagenome, whole genome shotgun sequencing project. | biome: Marine environment; feature: Marine mammal; material: Swab sample of the gingival sulcus; isolation source: swab sample of gingival sulcus... | reverse complement strand
TTCAACAGGAGGTTTGAGCTTCATACAATGGTGGATCGTCTGGCGTATGTTGCCATGCGCACACCACCGATGCCTCAGCGCCTCCTAAAGCTGGCTGAAATTCGTTGGTAATCACGTTGTTTTTTGTCTTCCCGGATCATCTTTCAGGGTTAAATCTTAAATGTATCCACAATTTTCCTGAGCTGGGCGGCAAGGTCAGACAATTCCCCGGCATTCCTGTGAACCTGTGCAGCGGATGCGGACATTTTGTCTGCGATCCCGTTGACCTCGGCGGTGTCCCCGGATATTTCCACTGTGGCAGTCGAGTTCCGGCTTATGGCATCGTTGACATCCTGAATGCCCTGTGACGCCTGGGCGATATTGCCAGCGATTTCATTGGTGGCTGCAGACTGCTCCTCCACAGCAGTGGTAATGGTTATGACAATATCGTTCACCTGACCAATGATGTCGGATATTTCTCCGATGCCGTTGACCGCATCATTGATGACATTCTGTATGGAAGTAACCTGATTCTTAATGTCCTGGGTGGCCTTGGCGGTCTGGTTAGCCAGCTCCTTGATCTCTCCGGCCACAACGGCAAAGCCTTTACCGGCCTCTCCGGCACGGGCCGCCTCGATGGTGGCGTTTAATGCCAGCAGGTTGGTCTGTTCGGAAATATCACTGATGGTTTCGGTGACATTGCCGATGTCTGTGGCTGCCGTTCCCAGCGCCTTCATCTGGCTTGCGGTTTCTTCGGCACGGCCAACAGCATTTTCGGTGATGGATCGTGCGTTCTCAGAATTATTCGCAATTTCACGGATGGTGGATGCCATTTCATCGGCAGATGCGGCAACCATATTGATATTGGCAGCGGCCTCTTCCATGGTGGATGCGGAAGAGAGGGCATCGGCAGACATCGTTTCAACGGCCGCCGAAACAGTGGCGGATTTGTCTGTTGTCAGTTTGGCATTATCAGACAAGTCTCCTGCAATGGCCAGCAGGCCGGAAGAAGAGGTATTCACACCCAGGGATCTTTCGGCCAGTTCCTTGATGATGTTCTGCAGTTTTTCTATAAAGGTGTTAAACCGGCTGGAAAGCATTCCGAGTTCATCCCTGGAATGGACAGGCAGGCGCATGGTCAGATCCCCTTCTCCCTCAGCAATGTCGGCGAGACTGTCGATCACCCGGTTCAGGGGACGGGTAACCAGGGAATGTGAAAGATAAAAAACAACACCAAAAAGGATGAGCATGGAGACAAGACCCATGAAGATACTGGTGTTTCTCAAGGATACGGCATCTTTAAGAATTGTTTTCATGGGAATGCTTACCCCCATGCTCCAGGGAGTAGTGGTGCCTTCCACGTTAATGGGCACCATGAACTGGAGGGAGGTTTTATTCCCTTTTTTTGACGTGCTAATTCTTTTAAAGACTTTTCCTTCCTGGATGGCTTGCATCATGGCGGATGCAACTTCCGGTTCATCCAGATCCCTGACAGTTTTTCCCACAATTTCCTTGCGGGGGTGGGCAACGAGACTCCCGTCATTGGCGATAATAAAACCGTAGCCGGTCTCCAGGGGGGTGACAGTTTCGTTGAGCTTGGCAAACGCATCCAGGCTAAAGTCCATGCCCGCCAGACCCAGAAATTTTCCCTGGTGTTTGATGGGGACATAGAGGGATGCCATCCGTACATCCTTACCGGCCACCTGGTATACATAGGGATTGGTCAGGATTGCCTTACCGGTATCCCGGGGAACCTGATACCAGGGCTCGGCGTCGAAGTTAACCACGGGTTGCACCTCAATGGGGCCGTTTCCCCTGTGCCAGTATGGAACAAACCGGCCAGTGGCGTCATGGCCAAAGGCATTTTTGTACTGGTCATCCTTCCCATCCAGAGCATCGGGTTCCCAGAGGGTGACGATGCCGATACTCTCCGGGTTCCGTTTAAGGGTTTGTTTCAGGATCTCATTCATGTCGTCCCGGGACGGCGTATTGTTACTGTTTTTCATGCCTTCAAATACATGGGCCACAGTGCGGGCTACATCCATGACCTGATTCATTTCCGACTGAATCTTTCCAGCGTATTGAACAGCTATCTCCTGAGCGGTTTTTTCTGCATTTTGTTGTGCCATGGCAGTGGCATTCATCGTGATATACGTGAGCGTTACCGCGTAGGACACCAGCACAACCAGACACACCGAGATGAGCATCTTGGTTCTCAAACCCAAATCTTTAAACATCAGGTTTCTCCTTTTGCTTATGGACGTGTTTGACTTCAAATTCTATAACTGGATAATTTGAAGTATACATGAAGATGACTGTCAAAACAATAGAGAAGGGTGATGTAGCTATTCTATGACCGATGCGGCCGTTTTTTTTGAGTTGCAGGCTTCCCAGAATGAGTTTCGATCTGATTGTTGTTTTTTATCCCGCCGTGATGCTCAGTGCTCAACCAGGATTCTTGTTCTTTTCGGTCGCACTTATGCGGAAAAGCCCTCAATCTTCAGCTTGTTTTCTGTATTATCGTTCTGTTACGCTACGTTATCCAACAACTCCAATTGGTTAGGACGTTTCTTGTCATTTTTACGCCGACATCCCGCCATCTCAATGAGCAATGGAGCAATCGTCGTAAACGACACACACCCCAATAGTGCATGCTGACTGCGAACCCTCGCATTCTCCAAACCTTCCCGTTTTTTCATAAGATTGAAAGGTCGTTCGCAGTTTTTCCATATATCTATAGCCTCTTTCTCCTCTTCACAATCAATTGGTATTCTCTGGAAATGACCATTATCAAAAGCAACGATACGGTACCCTGGACACAGAGTGGCCCGTGGACATTGGCCAGGTTCTGCTCCACATTTGTACTTATGGCCTTCATTTGTCAGACCTTGGCGTATCATTGGAATTTCACAAAAATCATCACAGGTGACTGAAAGCGTATCAGGGGCAACATTAGTCGGCAGGGACGTTCCAGAAGATACCGGGGTAATAAGATGAACTCCTCTCTTTGCTAACAAAGAACCATCATTGTCATTATAGGCTTCATCTGCTGTAATGAGCTTCATCTCAATACCCAGCGCCTGCGCCAGACCAACCAACGGCTTCAGATATTGGCTGTCATGATGGTTAGCCGGTGCAAGCAAAGATAGAAGAGGAAAGCTATGACCTGTTGACGGGGTAATAGCTGTCAGGGTATGTATGCGATATCCTATCACATATTTTGACAATTCATTGTGTTACATTGCCTTTTTCCTTCTTAGAGGAAGTTTCTATTTAAGCATATGTTTTTATTAGATGTTTCGCATTCTTTTCAGCGCCTTTTATTACTAACAAAATAATGGAGAAACCAGTGACACCAGGGAGATCGTGGATTTTCCAATTGAAGAACCTCTTGACGCGCGACACTAAAGCGTGACATATTGCTGTTGTGCGTTAATGTCGCGCGTCACAAGAAAACTGTCATACTCTCCATTTCAAGGTTGATTTGTATGTCTCGTACTGTACCTAAAGAAGAATTAAACCTGATCGAGCGGGTTATTTCAAAGTACCCGGAAGGCGTTGGGATTTCAGCGCTTGAAACAGCTCTTGCCAACCATCAACTCCACATCAATCGTCGCACATTACAGCGGCGTTTAAAAAAACTCCAGGACGAGAACCGTGTCATTACTGAAGGTGAGAGTATTGCCCTTGTATATAAGTCTGTGCATGACTCCACAGGTTTCAAGCCAGATATTGAAGTGATCGGCAATGACCTGGAATTATCCGATCAAATTCCTGTTTCAAAAGAGGGGGGGATTATACGCAGCTTAGCCCGACAGCCGTTGAGCCAACGGAAACCCATAGGGTATCAGCGTGTGTTTCTTGAAGAGTATGAGCCTGGGGCTACCTTTTACCTCTCGAAGTCTTTACGGGACCAGTTTCATGAGATGGGGCGTACCCCTGTGGGAGAACGTCCTGCAGGAACTTATGCTCGAGAGATTCTGAATCGGTTATTGATTGACCTTTCCTGGGCCTCTTCCCGTCTGGAAGGCAATACCTACAATCGCCTTGACACTGAAAACCTGATCGAATTCGGGCAAGCTGCAGAGGGTAAAGACCTGCTGGAAACCCAGATGATACTCAACCATAAGGCAGCCATCGAAATGCTCATCGAAAATGCTGACCAGATCGGGTTTAATCAATACACTTTTCTCAACCTGCACGCTATTCTATCTGAAAACCTGCTCCCTGATGAAGATGCCTCTGGGCGATTACGCCGTAGACCTGTCGATATTTCAGGGTCAGTTTTTTATCCGCTGGCAATGCCTCAGGTGCTGGAGGAGTATTTTCATCTACTCCTGCAAAAAGCTGAAGCTATTGATGATCCTTTTGAACAGGCTTTTTTCATGATGGTGCAATTGCCCTATCTCCAACCTTTTGAGGATGTCAACAAGCGTGTTTCGCGCCTCGGAGCAAATATTTCATTTATCCAGAATAATTTGTGTCCGCTTTCATTTATTGACGTACCGGATACAACCTATGTGGAGGGTATTCTGGGAGTGTATGAGTTTAATCAGGTGGATCTGCTTCGAGATGTATTTACCTGGGCTTATGAACGTTCATGTCAACGTTACCTCGCAATTACACAAACCGTAGCTGAGCCGGATCCGTTGCGTATAAGGTATCGAGAGCACCTGGTTGCTACGGTGCAGGCAATTGTTCGTGGTGGAAAAGTCCCATCCGCAGAAAATATTGAGCAACTGACGGATGAATTACTACCTGAAACTGATAAGAAAGCCGTTAATAAGATGGTGCTTGATGCTCTCAATGGTTTGCACGAAGGAAATGTAGCCAGGTATCGGCTGAAATTATCAGAATTGCAAACATGGAAAACAATCCGTGACCAGCACAGGTAAACATCAAGAAACCAAAAAACGGAAAAAAACAGCGTGTACTTAAGACACTCATCCAAGAACGTCAGGAGTGGAGTGGTATAGAAAAAGTAGACACTGAAAACGTGCGAATTATACTATGCACCTGGGAAGTGTCACTATGGAAAACAAAGCCAAGAAGAGATATACAAAAGAATTGAAGAAAGAGGCGGTTAATCTCGTAGAAAGAGAAGGTTATACAAATACAGAAGCAGCAAAAAGCCTTGGTGTGAGTGAAGTGGCAATAAGGCAATGGAAGAAACTGTTTGGCTCGGGTCAAAATGGTATAACTTGAAAAAAGATCCGGAAATAAAGCACTTAAAGAAGGAAAATGAACGATTACGCATGGAGTCCGACATCACATACATTTGGAACTCTACAGACTGGCTTTATCTTGCTGTAGTTATAAATCCATATAATCGAGAAATTGTCGGCTGGTCTATAAATGAACGGATTAACTGGCACCTTGTTATCAGGGCGACCCGAATGGCTATTTGGCAAAAGAAACCAGCAAAAGGATTGATTTTTCATTCAGATCGCGGCAGTCAATATTGCAGCAATGACTTTAAATCCTATATTCAATGGTCGCATGAAAAAATTGTCTACTTTGACTTGACCATTCCAGAGAGACATGGTCTCATTTTTTGAACTACCACTTATAAGCTTTTAGATTCATTCCATAGCTCCAGTGAAGCATTCCGTTCCCTCCCCCGCACCCGACGGCAAAACTGAAACGGGAACCACTGCCAGCAGCCTCCTTTTCTCTTTTTGCACATTCCCTGAAAACAACAGCTGACTTTCCCGTAAATCCGTTTTACACTTCGTTGGTACCAACTCCACTTTTTTTATCATCATGAGGTCTCCATGCCCACTCTTGAACCATCCCAAACCATTCAATCAGATGCGCTGAAAGCCAACCTCCAGGAAACCTCCAGTGAGGTGGTCATCAACAAAAAATATCTGCCGCTTCTGGAGATGATCGCCACCTACAAGGGGCTGGCAACCAAGATTGAGCATCTGATGTACGAGATCAGTCATCCCTATCGCAACTGGCGGATGTTGATCCCTGAGCTGAGGGCTTTTGTGCTCAAGAATATGCACCATTACAAAAAGCACGAACAGGGGCCAGAAGCCTTTTCCCTTTTTACCTCGATTTTCTTTGAAGCGCTGGAAGATTCCAACAAAGATGAGCAGATGGTTTCTCGTATAATCGAAGCCATGATTGCCTATACCAACAAGGTGTTGGGTGCCCTTGATACCACGACCTTGCTGGTTTATGAGGACGCCCTCAATGCCTTTTTCCATGCGCTGCATGAGCTTAACGAAACGCAACCCCAGGTGATGATGTTCATTGTTCAAGGGCACCATCCTATCCGTAAGGTTGCCGCAAGGTTGCTGACTCTGTGGCAGCAGATGGAGGAAAAACAGTTTGATCTTGGTGAGCTGGCAGGGCTTGTCCAAACCATTTTGGCGTGCAATTACGCGTATTGGCTGGGGGAGGATGACCCGCTGCCATGGTTTGAAGAACGGTGCGGTGAGTATGTCAAGGATTGGCACGGTGGTGAGTATCTGGTTGCCATTTCCCATGGCCGCATTCGTGAACATCTGGAACGGCTCAAAGCAATTGATGTCGAGGATGATCCTGCAACTGGGCTGGCAACCATGGCGGAACTGCCCAATCACATGGATATTGTGCGGTTATACCGTTCCATTCCTGATCATCTGGTCAAAGATTTTACTGAAGGGGAAGATCTGCAGTCCATTGAAAATCGCAAGCTGCTCTTTCTTTTCCGCATCATGGAGACAGATGGCCTGCGCCTCATCCACGAGGAGACCTTGCGTGAAATCAACCGTTCCCTGGTTCAACTGATTCGGAATCAGAGCTTTGAAGAAATTGAGCGCTTTTTTATCACCACCTTTGAGCTCCTCAAGGCCAATGTCCGTCGCTACCCCCACACCTCCCTGCAATGCATCCAGGTGATTGGCAATGAGGTCTTCAAGCGGGGGAACTCACGCCTGGTTGAGGCTTTTTTGTGGGCAGCGGTCAGGTTCGGTTTTCAGTATGCCAGCGTTCGCGGGGTTGATGAGGATTGGCAGCCCATAGCCAACCCTGCCCACCTGACCAATATTCGCATCTGGCTCAACCTGATTCAGCAGGAACCCAAATGGTGTTCAACCCTGTTTTCAGCGTTGATCATCAATATTCGTCTCTCCAGTATCTGCGTCAAGGATACAGACCTGTTCCAGCGCGACATTACCGACCTGCTCAACCATCCCATCGAGCCCATTTACAACTTGGCCAAGCAATTTACCAAGCTGATGCCCGTCTTTTTCAATGAGATTGGCGCCGAGGGCGAGCTGCGCGATGTCTCCACCGAGCTTGATGAGATCCATAGGCGCAAAGATGTGCTCATTCATTTTTTACGTAAGCAGGCCCATGTGGAGTCGAGCAATTTGATTGTTGGGTTTATCGAAGGGATTTTTACGTTTTGGATCACCCTGGATAAAAGCTGCCTGGAGGAGTTTTTACCTCCTGAACTCTTAGCCACAATCCCTACCCATGGCCCATTTGTTGATGATCAGCACCTTTTAGCAGGTCGAATCCAGGAGCAGCTCAAGTTTAGCCGCATGAACCAGATTCTTGAGTGGGATGATGAGCAGCGTGATGTGTTTCTGGCTCAGCAGACTGATCTGGCCGAACATGAGCGACGTCGTTTCACGCTTCTGGTCAAGATGTATAAGCTGCTTCACCAGAAGTATAACTTGAGCCTGCCAGAGTTGAAGCTCCAGCTCCAACACGCGATCCACAACGGCTTTCCAGAGCTGGCAAAGCTGGTTGAGGTCCTGGAAAAAGATGATCCTTTTGAGTGTTTGGATGCGCTGCTTGATCAACTGGAAAATATGCAGCGGATTATCCTCAGTGATGAGCAGTTTGAGCCCAAGGAGGAAATCTATTACAAACGCCACATTGCCGTAGATATTCCGTCGGTTTATGGCCGTTACAGCGAGCGTAAATTTGACGCACTGGGCCTTACCTTCCGGCTGGAGAGCCTGGCCAATATATACCTTGAGCGGCTCTTTGAAACGGTGAACCTTTCTTTTATTACCCAGGCCACTTTTATCCATATTCTTAAATGCTTACGGTTTTTCTCACGGGCCCTGGAAATTGATGGTATCAACAGTCGCAGGCTCGAAACCTATACCAGCCTGCTCGCCTCATCCATCGGCATCAAGCGGTTTTCCTACACCCAGCATCTGGATATTATGCGCGGGCTTTCTGAAGGGGTGAAAGATATTATATACGCCTACTACACCAATATTCACCAAAATAACCTTTCCATCATAGTGCCCCAGGTGGGTAAGGCAAATTTGCTGGAGAAGTATCATTCGCTGTGGGATGAAGAGAATATCCCTGAAACAGTGCTGCGTATTTCCGAATCCTTTTTCCGTGAGCTGATCGCCACGGCCTTTGGCCTTCAGCATCTGGATAACTTTGTCTCCAAGATCATCCAGACCCTGGAAGCACAAAAAGATATCCTGGATGAGGGTACCCTGGACCTGCTCATGACGTATAATCCGGAAAAGGCAATCAGTTCGCTCCATGACGAAAATAAACAGACCCACAACCTGATTCATCTGGGGAATAAGGGGTTCAATCTGGTCGTTCTCTCCAGGGATGGCAAGCCAGTGCCACCGGCCTTTACCATCACCACCGAGATTTTTCGTTGTTACCAGGCGGTGCGCAAGTTTGACCGTGCCAGGGACGAGTTTATGCGTCGGGTACGGGCCTCTATCACAGAGATCGAGCAGCTCACTAACACTGTTTTTGGCGGCAATGACAGGCCCTTGCTGCTCTCTGTTCGTTCAGGTTCAGCTATCTCCATGCCCGGCATGATGACGACCATCCACAATGTGGGCACCAACGAAGAATTGGTGGAGGAGTACGTGGTCAATCACCCGGATAAAGCCTTTTTTGCCTGGGATAACTACCGCCGTTTTATCCAATCCTGGGGTATGTCCCATGGCATGGAACGGGAAGATTTTCAGGAGCTGATGAACGAGCATAAGCAGCTCCATAATGTGCGGCTCAAGCGGGAGTTTAGCGCAGAAGCCATGCACCAGCTTGCCCTCAACTATCAGCAGGCCCTTCGAATGCGCGGTTACGGCATGCCCGAGGATCCATGGCTCCAGCTCATCGCGGCGGTGGAAGTGGTACTCGACTCATGGAACACCCACAAGGCCAAAGAGTACCGCAGCCTCATGCACGTTTCCGATGACTGGGGAACAGCAGTGATTGTCCAGTCCATGGTGTATGGAAATATCAGCCCACAGGCAGGAAGCGGGGTGTTGTTTACGGCCCATCCGTACCGTAAGGTGCGCCGGGTGGCTCTGTGGGGGGATTATGCACCGGGCGATCAGGGCGAGGATATTGTCTCCGGTCTGGTAACCAGCTTTCCCATATCTGTTGAGCAGTCGGAGATCGATGGCAGGAAGGAGAAGAATAGCCTGGAAGTGAGCTTTCCCAAAATTTATCAGCGGTTGCTGGAAATCAGCCGTGAGCTGGTCTACGACAAGGGGTGGAATCCCCAGGAGATTGAGTTTACCTTTGAAGGCCCCAACCCAGAGGACCTGTATATTCTCCAGACCAGGGATATGATCACCATCAAGAAGAAAGAGCATCTCAACGTCTTTGTGGATAGCGATGTTGCGCACAAAGAGATTCTCACCAAGGGGATTGGAGTGTCGGGTTCGGCCATGTCTGGGCGGGCCGTGTTCAGCGTGGCAAATATCAACCAGCTGCGCAGGGAAGATGAAAAAGCGCAGCTCATCCTCTTGCGTCAGGATACCGTTCCGGAAGATATCCGCCAGATTTCCATGGCGGATGGGGTCATCACCTCCCGCGGCGGGCAGACCTCACACGCCTCGGTGGTGGCGACCAGGCTGGAGAAAACCTGCGTGGTCGGATGCCGTGATATGCAGGTCTATGAAGCAGAAGAGTATGCAGAAATACACGGGGTAAGGATTAACTTTGGCGATCCCATCAGCATTGATGGCCGTCACGGCTTGCTCATCCAGGGAAACCATCCTCTTCGGGAAGAGATTCACATCCTGCCACTCTAGACAAATGTTGAGGGTGCTGTTCTTTTTCTGTGAAGGCGGTACTTCCTTTACCCTTCTTGCACCGTTGTAAAAATAAACCCATGTAAAAAGATGACTTCAGCGCCAACTTCTCCCTTTAGCTTACCCAATATTCGTCTTTTCCTCCTGTTTCGGGTGCTTTTTAACGCACGTTTCTATTACCCGGTGTTTACCATTCTGTTTCTGGACTATGGGCTGACCATTGAACAGTTTGCTCTGCTCAATACGGTGTGGGCATTTACCATCGTGCTCGCTGAAGTGCCGTTGGGAGTTGTGGCAGACCTGATTGGCAGAAAAAGGCTGCTTGTGGGTACCGCGTTATTTATGATCATGGAGATGGCCTTGATCGCCTGTGTTTCGCTGGGTAATGGCATGATTGTTTTTTCCGCCTTTTTGCTTAACCGTATTATCAGTGGGCTTGCAGAAGCCATGGCCAGTGGAGCGGATGAGGCCATGGCCTATGATACTCTGGTGGAGGCCGGGCTTGAGGATGAGTGGGCAAAAGTGCTGGATCTGCAGATGCGGGCGCAGAATTTTGGTTACATGTTTGCCATGACCCTGGGAGCGGCTATTTACGATCCAGGCATGGTGAATGGTTTTCTCCACCTGCTGGGGGTTGACCTGAATCTGTCCCAGCAAGTGACCATGCGGTTTCCTGTGTTCATGACACTGATTCTTGGGGTTCTGGCCTGGGCCACCACCGTGCGGATGCGCGACCCTCAAATACATGGCCAAGGTGGAGAGCAGCAGCAAGAACCGTTAAGCCCAATGGAAATCCTGCACATGATTTTACGGGCCGGAGGATGGATTCTGCGTACCCCCATGGCCATGGCTGTTATCTTGTTTGCCATGAGCTTTGATCATATCCTGCGTATGATCGTGACCATGACCAGCCAATACTACCGGCTTATTGGCCTGCCGGAAGCCAGCTTTGGGCTTATTGGTTCAGGGGTGGCGGTGCTGGGACTTTTGGTACCGCGGGTTGCACGGGCAATGTGCGATCACTACTCGCCGGGGAAGAATCTGGCGATTCTCACCCTCTTGTCACTGGGAACCCTGTTCCTGTTGCCGCTGTTTATCCCTGTTTATGGTTTGCTCCCCATGATGTTTGTTTTTATAGGGATGATGCTGACCTCCTTTTTCACCAGCTTTTATCTTAACCAGATAACCGATTCTGATCAGCGGGCAACAGTGCTGAGTTTTAAGGGGCTGGCCTTTAATGCGGCGTATGGTTTAATCGGGATATTCTATGCTGTGCTCATACAGCAACTGCGAGTACAGCAGAGTGGTTTACAGCCAGGGTGGACAGCGGAGCTGGTGGAGAACCAGGCGTTCAAGCTTTCCATTGGCTGGTTCCCCTGGTACATGATCGCCGTGCTGGTGATGGTCGCCTGTATCTGCCTGCCACGCCTGATGAAAGGCAAACAGGAAGTATAATCCGAGTCGGTGCCAGTTCAGTATTCCTTTTACTGATTTTTGGATGATTGGATGAGAGCAAAGAAAAGGGGGAGCAGATGGCAAAAGCAACTGATCCCCCTTGTGTGAAAGCTTAGAGCATGTGGTGTTTAGGGCTCAACCTTATGCATGTACACATCCTGTTGTGGGTACGGAAAGGAGATGCCTTTTTCATCAAAGGTAAGCTTGATATTTTCTGTAAGATCTAGTCGTACATTCCAGTAATCTTTGGTTTTGACCCATGGGCGCACAATCAGGTTGACGCTGGAATCTGCAAGCTCAGCAACTGCAATGGTGGTGGCAGGCTCTTTCAGAATACGGCTGTCAGCGTTTACCAGCTGCTCAAGGGTGGCTTTTGCTTCACGGATATCATCGTCATAGCCGATTCCCACAACCATGTCGATACGACGGGTGGGCTCAGCGTTAACGTTGGTGATCACGTCAGAGGTGATTGCAGAGTTGGGAACAATGATCTTCTGGTTGTCCGGGCTCATGATGATGGTGCTGAAAATGTCCACCTGATGTACCTTACCGGTCACCCCGCCAGCAGTAACCACATCACCCACCTTAAATGGTCCAAACAGGATCAGCATAACGCCTGAGGCAAAATTTGACAGCGAGTCTTTCAAGGCCAGACCAATAGCCAAACCAGCGGCACCAAAAATGGCAACAAAGGAGGTGGTCTTAATTCCAACCTGGTCAGCCGCAGCAATGACCACCGCAGCAAGCAACGCATAATACACCAGTTTACTTAAAAAACGTGCCAGGGTTTCATCAATTTTGCCTTTTGTCATGGCCTTTCGAGCGATGGAAGAGAACCACATGGCCAGCCAGCGACCAATAATCAAAATGATGATGGAGATGATAATACCTGGGCCATGGTTTATCAGCCAGTCCTTGCCCATGTTCATCAATTCGAGATATTTATCCGGGTCAAGTACCTCCTCTGGATTGGTCAGGTCGATAACTTTTTGGGGCTTTTCAACTTGAGCTGCCGCCTCAGTGGCTTTGTCCGCAGGGGCAGCTTCTTCAGCCGCCTGTAGGGTGGCAACAAACATAACACTTACCAGTAGCAGGATGGTGAGACGGATATTTTTTTTGAACATGTTTCCTCCAATGAGTAAAAGATTACGTATGTCAGTTGATTGCAATTGGTTATGCAACGTTTTTTCTTCAATAAACACTGAACTTATACCACATACTCGTATGTTTTTGCGCTCTTTTTTTACGCTCTCATAGCTTGAAAATAATAAAAAAATGGTAAGCACCGCTAAAGAACTTGGGGGTGAAAGAGGAATGAAAAAAATGAGTGTTCACTGTGCAATGAATTACGTATAAGGTACGGTTTTTAATGCTATCTGACAGGTAGAGGTGTACAATAATCTTGACTTTGATTGGGAACGTCCTATTTTCATGCTATTTCAAATTCTTACATCTTATTTACTTAGCCACCATTATCTATGGACACATCAACAGAACCTCCCTCCCGGGAAGGCGGTTTTCTTCATTGGATAAAGTCTTTCTCGCCCTTTAAAGGCGCACCCGATACTACCGAAGAGCTGGAAAGCGAGATTCAGGAGCTGCTTGAAGAGGGGGAAGAGCAGGGGCTTATTACCCGTCAGGAAGAGCGGCTTATCAGCTCGATTTTCGGTTTCCGCGAGACCCTTGCCTCAGAGATCATGACCCCCTCTGCTGAAATCGTCAGTGCAGAGGAAGGGGCCACGGTAGAAGAATTGGTTCACACCGTCAATGAGGAAGGGTATACCCGGCTCCCCATCTACCGTGAAAATCAGGATCAGGTGGTTGGCGTGCTCCACGCAAAGGATCTGCTGAAGATCTATGGAAGAGGGGAGTCCGGCAGCACGGCGATCCAGGCCTATTTGCATCCTCCTCTGTTTGTGCAGGAGTCCAAGCCCATAACCGAGTTGCTGCGCGATTTCCAGACCAAAAAAAACCACATGGCTATTGTGGTGGATGAGTTTGGCGGGGTACGCGGATTGATCACCTTGGAGGACGTGCTTGAAGAGATTGTCGGCGAGATCGATGACGAGCATGACCAGGAAGAGAGTGAACTGCGGGTGGTGGATGAAAAAACCATCATCGTTGATGCCAAGATAGATATTGAAGAGGTTGAGGCGCATTATGGCGTGAATCTCCCTGAAGGGCCTTATGAGTCGGTGGGTGGGTTTATTATCCACAGGCTTGGTACGATTCCTGATGTTGGGGTAAAGGTTGAGTTTCCTCCTCTGCTGTTCAGGGTTCTTGGGGCTGATAAACGGCGCATTAAAAGTATTCGGATCACCAGCAAGGACGTTGCCAGTCAGGATGAGTAAGCTTTCCACCTTACGGATTGCAGCCAGCAGCCTTGCTACCACCGTATTGCTCTCTCTGGCAATGCCCGGCCATGTAGCGTGGTGGCCGTTACTGTTTGTTGCTTTTACACCACTGTTGTATCTCTGCCTGTATCTACCGCCCAAGCAAAGTGCACTGGCCGGGCTGGGGAGTGGATTTCTTTATCACCTCGTGCTCCTCTACTGGATTGTCATCGTACTGGGCCGTTATGGTGGCCTGCCCCTGTTCATCTCTGTTGTTGCTCTGGCGCTGCTTGCGCTGTACATGAGCTGCTACTGGGGACTGTTCTGCTTTTTACTCAGCGTTTTTGGAGGACGCTCATGGCAGCGTGAACGCTCCATAGCCACGCTGGTGTGGATAGCTCCGGTGCTTTGGGTGGGGCTGGAATATGCACGTGGAATGCTTTTCAGCGGCTTTCCCTGGATGGACATTGGCTACGGACTGTACAAGGTGCCTCAGATGATTCAGGCTGCTGATCTGGGCGGGCATCACGTCATCAGCTTCGTGCTGGTCCTCAGCAATGCTATGGTGCTGGCGATCATCGACCGGCAGCGTAAAGACGTCCGCTGGAATGTACACCTGGAAAGACGGTTACTGCTGTTTGCCGGAGCCTTTTTGATTTTTCTTTTCGGGTACTCCTTTCTTCGTTATGACATTGTAACCCAGGCTGTTAAACGAGGCATGGATGCTGAAATAGCGGTGGTTCAGGGCAATATTGATCAGGCAGAAAAGTGGAGCTTGGAGAAGAAACAGCGAACCGTTACCAACTATGTAACGCTTTCTGAAAGTAAGCTCGGTAATCGTACCACGGAACTCGTTGTGTGGCCTGAAACAGCCCTGCCCTTTTACCTCCAGCACGACCCGCTGGCAAAAAATATCCACCAGTTTGTCACCGCGAATAACACCTGGCTGCTCACCGGGGCACCCTTTTATACGATAAAAAAAGTCCACAGTGATGGACGTCGGGATATGGCGTATTTTAACGCAGCAGTCCTCATTGATAACAGTGGCAGAGTGGCAGGTCGATACAACAAACAACACCTGGTGCCCTTTGGGGAATATGTCCCCTTTAAAGCGTATCTTCCCTTTCTCGCTCCTCTTGTGGTGTCGGCTGGAAATTTTACTCCAGGGACCACCACCGCTCCACTGACCCTGGGCAGGATAAAAATGGGGATGTTGATTTGCTATGAATCCATCTTTCCTGATATTACCAGAAACAGCGTTAGCGAGGGGGCTAACCTGCTCATAAACCTGACCAATGATGCCTGGTATGGGCGCTCCAGCGCTCCCCATCAATCCATGGCCATGTCGGTGTTCCGTGCCGTGGAAACGAAGCGCTCCCTGGTGCGTGCTGCAAATACTGGAATCAGCGGCTTTATTGACCCTGTGGGGAATGTGGTGGCCCAGACCGAACTTTTTGAACCTGCTGCAGTAACGCGTAAGGTCACCTTATGGGAAGAACAAACGGTTTTTACCCGCTCGGGCTATATGTTTGGAGCATGTTGTCTCTGCCTGGCTGGTGCGCTGTTGTTTTTTTGGAGAAAAGAGGTGTAGAAAACCTGCGATATTTCGCTTTCCCCCCTTGAGACTTGCGGCGTATCTGTTTAGTATGGGCCATTTCTTGGAAACAACATCATACGTTTGAATATACATATAGAGGTGAGTTATGCCAGAAATCAGCGAATCAGCCGATTCCAGACAGTTGCTCAACGAGCTTAAGGGCAAAATGCTTGCCCTGAAGGAGCATCTTTGACTTAGAGGCCAAGAAAGAACAGGTTGAACTGCTGGAACGCCAGACCCTTTCCCCGGATTTCTGGAATGATCAGGCTACAGCCAAGAAGGTGCAGCGTCAGCTGGGGCAGCTACAGGATGTGATTGGCTCCTGGGAAAGGAGCTACGGTGATTTGGAAGATACCGAAATGCTCCTTGACATGGCCGTTGAAGAAGATGACCTGGACACCTATCATGAGGTGGTTAGCACTCTGGATAGCCTGAAAAACGCCATTGATTTGGTGGAACTTGAATGCATGTTCAGCGGCGAGCATGATGGCGGAAATGCCATTATTACCATCCATGCCGGAGCTGGCGGGACCGAGGCCCAGGATTGGGTTGGCATGCTGCTGAGAATGTACCTTCGCTGGGCGGAAGATAAGGGCTTTAAAAACGATATTCTCGATGTGCTCCCTGGAGATGAGGCAGGTACCAAAAGCGTTACGCTTCTGATGAAGGGGAAGTATGCCTATGGCTATATGCGCTCAGAGATCGGGATCCACCGCCTGGTACGCATTTCACCCTTTGATGCCAGCGGCAGGCGCCACACCTCCTTTGCCTCGGTCATGGTTCTTCCGGAACTGGATGATGATGTGGAGGTGACCATTCAGGACAAGGATATCCGCATTGATACCTATCGCGCCAGTGGTGCAGGCGGCCAGCACGTGAATAAGACCGACTCTGCCATTCGGATCACCCATCTGGAGAGCGGAATCGTGGTGCAGTGTCAAAGTGAGCGTTCCCAACACCGTAACAAGGACATGGCCATGAAGATGCTTATGGCTCGCTTGATGGAACGGGAACGGCAAGAACAGGCAAAAGAGCAGGAGAATCTCCAGGGGGATAAGAAGGAAATTGCCTGGGGTTCACAGATTCGCTCTTATGTGCTCCAGCCCTATCGGTTGATAAAGGATCACCGCACCAACGTCGAAGAAGGTAACGTGGATGCGGTGCTGGATGGCAAACTGGATACCTTCATTAAGGCCTACCTGCTGTGGCAGCCGTCGTAATGGGGTGCTGCTGAACAGTGACATCTTACGCTGGGGATACGTTTTTACATGTACGCTGATAAGGTAGACCAACAGGAGACTTGGGTGAAATGACGTTCACAATCCGGCAGCAACAAGAAGAACTGGAGCAGCAGACGCTTTCTCCCCATGCCTGTCTGAGTGCTCAAACCAGGGGCCGTTTTTCGCCCGAGCGAGTGGATCAGGCTTGTGATTTACGCACTGCCTTTCAGCAGGATCGTGACCGGATTTTGCACTCTAAGACCTTTCGGCGGCTCAAGCATAAAACCCAGGTATTTCTTGCGCCTGCCGGCGACCATTACCGCACCCGGCTCACCCATGTGCTGGAGGTCTCGCAGATTGCACGGACCATGGCGGTGTGTTTGCGGCTCAATGAGTACCTTACAGAAGCTATTGCCCTGGGGCACGATCTCGGACACACCCCCTTTGGTCATGCCGGCGAGTACAGCTTAAATAAGCTGCATCCCACGGGGTTTAAGCATTATAACCAGAGTCTGCGGATTGTTGACTTTTTGGAAAATGATGGGCAAGGCTTAAATTTGACCTGGGAAGTGCGTAACGGCATTGTTAAACATTCAAAAGGGTACGGCGATATTCTCCCTGTGGGCTCAAAATCGCTGGCCGCAACTCTGGAAGGGCAGTTGGTGCGGGTGGCGGATATCATGGCCTACATCAACCACGATCTTGATGATGCCATCCGGGCAGAGATGGTCAAAGGGCTTGATGTGCCTGCTTCGCTGCGAGAAGTGCTTGGAGAACGTTCATCCCAACGGATTAATGCCATGGTTGGTGATCTGGTCAAGACCACCAGAGAATATGATGATGGGCATCTCCATCTCAGTGAGATGATGACCGAGACCATTACCCGGATGCGATCCTTCCTGTACGATAACGTGTATCGTAACTGGCGGGTTCATAGAGAGTTTGAAAAGGCCCAGCGTATTATTCGCGACCTGTATGTCTACTTTTTAGAGCATGAGTTTCCTGTCCATGGCTCTGGAGCCTTTTGTCCATTGCGGCAGGAGATATCAGGCCAGGTGGAGGAAACCAAACGCCACCGTGAGGTGTGTGATTTTATCGCTGGTATGACTGACAGGTACGCTTTAGGGTTGTACTCCCAGATTTTCATGCCTAAACCGTGGTCTATTTTGTAACCGGTTCAGGCTTTTTTTATGTGAACATTTTAGAATTGAGCTCCGGTATCATTGCCGGTACGGAAAACATGGAAAACCAAACACCACAACACAACGAGAAGTATGACCTGCCCAAAGGGTACGAGTTTGATGAAGTAGAGCAGCGATGGTACCGCCGCTGGCTGGAAGAGAAAAGCTTTGCCGCTGCAATGGAGGAGGAGAAGGACGCTTTTTCTATCGTTATCCCGCCGCCAAATGTTACCGGAGTGCTCCATATCGGGCACGCGCTCAACAATACCTTGCAGGACATTTTGGTGCGTTATCACCGCATGAAGGGGGATAACACCCTGTGGGTTCCAGGAACCGATCATGCAGGTATTGCTACCCAGAACGTGGTGGAGCGTCAGCTTGCCAGCGAAAATCTGACCCGTCATGATCTGGGACGGGAAAAATTCATCGAGCGGGTCTGGCAATGGCGTGAAGAAAAGGGCGGCACCATTATTAATCAGCTCAAACGCATGGGGGCCTCCTGCGATTGGGACCGCGAGCGTTTTACCATGGATGAGGGGCTTTCCAAGGCGGTTCGCGAGGTTTTTGTCCGGCTGTACAAGGAAGGGCTTATCTACAAAGGCGATTATATCGTCAACTGGTGCCCCCGCTGCCATACTGCGCTTGCCGATGATGAGGTGGAGCACGATCCAACCGATGGGAAGCTCTACCACGTCCGCTACCCATACGCCGATGGCTCAGGCCATGTGGTGGTGGCAACCACCCGCCCGGAAACCATGCTGGGCGATACCGCTGTTGCGGTTCATCCAGAAGATGAGCGTTACCAGGGGTTGGAGAATATTGGTATTGAGCTGCCCTTAACCGGACGGATACTACCGGTGGTGCTGGATCACCATGTTCAGCGTGAGTTTGGTACCGGAGCCTTGAAGGTTACCCCGGCCCACGACCGCGATGACTACGAGATCGGCCTGCGGCATGACCTGGAACGGATCAAGGTCATGGACGATAAAGGCATAATGAACGAGGAAGCTGGCAAGTACCAAGGGCTGGATCGATTTGAATGCCGCGAAAGAATTGTCGCGGATCTCAAGGAGCAGGGGTATCTGGTCCAGATCGAAGAGTACCAGCATGCAGTGGGGAAATGCTACCGTTGCGCCACCGTGGTGGAGCCCACCACCTCCAAGCAGTGGTTTGTCTCTGTCCGTCCCCTGGCAGATAAGGCGGTTGAGGCGGTGCAGGATGGGCGGATGAAGATTTACCCGCCCACCTGGGATAAAACCTTTTATTCATGGATGGAAAATATCCGCGACTGGTGTATCTCCCGCCAGATCTGGTGGGGGCATCGTATCCCGGCCTGGACCTGTGAACAGTGTGACGAGATCATCGTTGATGTGGACGATCCGGCTGCCTGTCCCAAGTGCGGCAGTGAAAAGCTCAGCCAGGAAACCGATGTGCTGGATACCTGGTTCAGCTCAGCGCTGTGGCCATTTTCCACCCTGGGCTGGCCTGAGAAAACCAGGGAACTGCAAACTTTCTATCCCACCTCAATCCTGATCACCAGCTTTGATATCCTCTTTTTCTGGGTGGCCAGGATGATGATGATGGGCCTTCATTTCATGGACGAGGTTCCTTTCCACCACATCTACCTTCACGCCCTGGTACGGGATAAGAACGGTAAAAAAATGTCCAAGTCCACCGGTAACGTGATCGACCCGCTGGTGATGATCAAGCAGTACGGCACCGACGCCTTCCGCTTCACGCTCACCGCCTTTGCTGCCCAGGGCCGTGAAATACGTATGGATGAGGAGCGGGTTGAGGGATATCGCAGGTTTATCAACAAGCTGTGGAATGCGGCTCGCTTTGCTCAGATGCATATCAAGGAAGATGACCCGGCCATTATAGCCGTGGCTGAGCAGCCGGAACAGCTTGATCTGGCCCATCGCTGGATTTTAAGCCGTACCAACGAGACCATCAAAGAGGTTCGCAACGCTCTGGATGGCTACAATTTCAATGATGTGGCCTCCACCATCTATCAGTTTATCTGGCATGAGTTCTGTGACTGGTACCTGGAATGGATTAAGGCTGACCTGTATGGTGATGATCCGGTTCGGGTCCGCAATGCCAGGGGCGTGCTGCTGGTGGTGCTGGAGAATATCCTTAAATTGATGCATCCGGTTTCTCCGTTTGTGACCGAAGAAATCTGGAGCCAGCTCCCAGGTCAGCGTTCCTCCATCATGACTGCCAGTTTTCCCGAGGAAAAAGCCATTTGGGAGAACAAAGCTGCTGAGCAGGATATGGAGCTGATCATGGATGTGATCTCCGGGCTGCGTACCATCCGCACCGAGGCTGAGCTGCACCCAACTGCCAAGGTTGAAGCAACGGTTATCTGTGCTGACGACCATAAACGTGAAGTGTTGGCAAATTTTCATGCTGGCATTGCAGCTATGGTCAGGGCAAAAACGGTGACCATTGCCCCTGAGGGAGCGGTTCCTGATGACGCAGGCCACGCCATGACCCAGGGGGTGGAACTGGTTATCCCGCTCACCGGGCTTATTGATGTGCAGGCAGAACTTGAAAAGCTGACCCGCGAAAAGGAGAAGCTTGAAAAAGAGCTTAAGCGGGTGCAGGGCAAACTGGGCAACAAAAAATTCCTTGATAATGCACCTGTTGCCATTGTTGAAAAGGAAAAGGGAATTGAGGCTGAGCTGCTCGGACGCCTTGAGAAGAATCAGGAGTCAACCACCAGGCTGCAGAAGCTGAGCTGATATGGACACCTTCTTGCTTGATCCTGTGCTGGATGGTTTCCTGCGTGAAGACCTGGAGCACGGTGATATAACCACAGACGCCATTTTTACCGCCAAAGACAGAGCCCGTGCATTTTTTATTGCCCGGGAGCCCATGGTGGTTGCCGGTTTGGAAAAGGTGGCCTGCCGCGTTTTTTCCATGCTGGACGAGCGGATTACAACAGGCCGGATGTTTCCTGACGGGAAACGGGCGGACAAGGGGGATATCCTACTGGAAATAGAGGGGCCAACAAGGGTACTGCTTCGTGGTGAGCGGGTTGCCTTGAACCTGGTTCAGCGGTTATCCGGCATTGCCACCATGACGGCGGCCTTTGTTGAGCAGGTAGAAGGGCTGCCAGTGAAGATCACCGATACACGTAAGACCACGCCTGGTTTGCGGATGCTGGAAAAGTATGCGGTTCGGGTGGGTGGAGGCACCAACCATCGTTTTAGTTTAAGCGATGGGGTGATGATCAAGGATAATCATATCGCTGCCTGTGGCTCCATCACCGAGGCTGTTGAGCGGGTGCGCAGGCAGACGCCCCACACCATTCAGATCGAGGTGGAGACCGACACGCTGGAGCAGGTTGAAGAATGTTTAGCCTGCAAGGTTGGGGTGATAATGCTCGATAACATGGATTTGCCAACCATGCGTGAGGCGGTTGAGCGTATTCATGGTCGCGCTATTGTTGAAGCTTCCGGGGGCGTGAATCTGGAGACCGTGAGAGGGATCGCTGAGACCGGGGTGGATGTGATATCCATAGGCGGGTTGACCCATTCGGCAAAGGCAGTGGATATAGGAATGGACTGGAGCTAAGGCTTTTTAACGGCTGTAATAAGCACTCCATTTTTAACCAGCAAACCGAGTCTGCATTACTCTAGATGCCTTGCTTTTCTGCTCAAATTTGAAGCATTGCTGAAAACCTTGGTGCTGTTGTAATCGAACATGAAAAAACGCCTATTTGTTGCTCTTGATCTTCCTGAGCAGGTCGCTGCTCGGGTGGAGCCTTTGTGTAGTGGCTTACCTGGTGCTCGCTGGGTGGATGCTATGCAGCTGCATCTTACCCTGTGTTTTATCGGTGAGGTGGAGGGGAGCGTTTTTCTCGATATTGTAGAAACACTTGATGAGATAGAGCTTGAACCGTTTTTCTTGCAGCTTGATGGACTGGGGTTCTTTCCACCACGACAAAAGCCACGGGTGTTGTGGATTGGGGTTGCACCAAACGAGCAACTCCAACGGTTGCAGCAGAAAATGTATAATCGTTTAACCGGCATTGGACTGGAGCTGGAGAAGCGCAAATTCAGCCCCCATATCACCATTGCCCGGTTACGGGATACGTCTTCAAGCAAGCTGGCAGCTTACCTTGAAGGAAATGCCATGTTTTGCGCTGAACCGTTTATGGTTAGGCAGTTTACCCTCTATTCCAGTATATTGCGGCATCAGGGTGCGGTGCATATTGTTGAGCAGGAGTATAGGTTGCTGGCTGGATAACAGTTCAACCAGAGGGCGCAAAAAAGGGCCACAGCAAATACTGTGACCCTTTTTCAAATCTGGAGGCGACGAGCGGAATCGAACCGCTGAATAATGGTTTTGCAGACCACTGCCTTACCGCTTGGCTACGTCGCCAGATAATGTAGCGGCATCTTATACCACAGTTGAAAAATTTGACAAGAGGAAAACGAAAAAATGGGGACGACACTGAGGGCATTGGTGCAGGATCACGAAGAGGAACTGCAGGAGCTGCAGGAACGGATAGGGTATACCTTCCGCGACCTGCAACTCCTGCAGCTCTCTCTCGTCCACAGCTCCTTTGCCTTTGAACGGTTGGATGACAAGAAACATAATGAAACCCAGGAGTTTTTAGGGGATGCGGTGCTTGATCTCACCGTGGGGTATATCCTGTTTACCTCCTTTCCAGATATGCGGGAAGGTGAGCTGACCCGCATTCGATCCGGGCTGGTCAATGAATCAGGGCTTGCTGAAATGGCCCGCGAAATGAAAATGCCTCTCACGGGCGAGAAAAACCTTCCATTCTTTCCTGCGCCTATGAAGCCCTGGTCGGGGCTCTTTTTCTTGATGGCGGGTATGACGAAGCACTGCGGTTTGTAAAACGGTTTTTCATGCCCCACATCGCCAAAGACCGTGCCAATCTCATCATTGCTGATGCCAAAAGCTCGCTGCAGGAGTTTTTGCAGGATAAACATAATGAAGGCCCGGAATATCTGCTTAAAAATGAGGAAGGCCCGGCCCATGCGCGCATCTTTACCATAGCGGCCTGCTTTCAGGGAGAAGAGCTGGGCATGGGTACCGCAACGAGCAAGAAAGAGGCCGAGCAGCAGGCAGCACGGGCAGCACTTGGAAAACTCAAGCAGGAGGCTGGAGAGAGCGAGTAATCACTCGTTTTTCTCTCCTCACCCATGGCACAGATTGTCCCCATTTTTATCCCCCATGAGGGGTGTCGCCACAGTTGCAGTTTTTGCAACCAGCATGCCATCAGTGGTGCCGCCCAGCGGCGGGTCAGGGCGGCTCAGGTAGCCCTTGAGATTGAAACATGGCTGGAACGTTTTACCCGCGTCCCGGATGAACAGGTCGAGGTTGCTTTTTATGGCGGGAGTTTTACTGGGTTGAGCAAAGAGCGTCAGCTGGAACTGCTTGGTGCGGTGACCCCCTTTCTAACAAGCGGCAAGGTGCATCATGTTCGCCTTTCCACCCGGCCTGATTACATTGACCAGGAGCGTATTGATCTGCTCAAAGCACACCAGGTACAAATAGTGGAGCTTGGGGTACAATCCCTGGATGACCATGTGCTTGGATTAGCTGGGCGGGGGCATACCGCCCGTGATGTCAAGACCAGTGTGCAGCTGCTCCAGGCAAATGGTATGCAGGTGGGCATGCAGCTTATGCTGGGACTTCCTGGTCAAAGCTTCAGCTCCCTGCGCAAAACAGTCCAGCAAACCATTGCGCGTAAACCTGATTGCGTTCGCATGTACCCTGTGCTGGTCGTAACAGGAAGTGCGCTTGAAAAAGCCTATCGCAATGGGAGCTATACCCCGCTTTCGCTTTCCAAGGCGGTACTCCAGGCCGCCTATATGAAAAAACGCTTTGATCAACATGGGATCCAGGTTATACGCATGGGACTGCAGCCAGCCGAATCCTTGACGCAAACCCTTGTGGCAGGACCGTATCATCCATCCTTTGGGGAAATGGTGTTGTCACGGTTGATGCTTAAGCAGGTGCGGCAGTTGCTTGCAGGCCATACAGAACCGGTGCAGTTGTTCATTCACCCCAGGGATATGTCCATTTTTCGCGGCATGCGCTCAGCTAACATGTACCGACTTGCAGAACTGGGCTTGCTGGAGAGCTTTGAGCTGCAAACAGATGAAACCATACCGCGCTGCACCGTCAGGGTAGCGGCGCACGCATAGAGTTACATAGAGAACATGCTCAGTATTAACGAACTCGAACTTCAGTACGGGAGCAAACATATCTTTCGCAATGTGGCTGCCCAGGTTCATGGAGGCGATCACATTGGACTGGTGGGAGTGAACGGGACCGGTAAATCCACCCTGCTCAAGATCATGTGCGGGCTTCAGGAGACTGATCCGGGCATTGTTTCCCGCGCTTCCTGGTTTTCCATCGCCTACCTGCCCCAGGAAGTCACTCTGGAGCTGGAAAACCGAACCTTGTTTGAAGAGGCAGAGACCGCCTTTACCGAGGTGTTGGCCCAGCAACAGGAGCTGGAGCAGGTCAGTGAACAGTTAGCTGTGGTTGATCCGGAAAGTGAGGAGATGGAGCATCTGCTCACCCGGCAGGGAGAGTTGCAGCATGCCCTGGAAGGGTGTGATGTGTTTCGGATTCGACCGCAGATAGAACGTATTTTGAGCGGGCTTGGATTTAAGCCAGACGATTTTGACAAACCGGCAGCAAGCTTTTCCGGTGGCTGGATTATGCGGCTCTTGCTGGCGAAATTGCTGCTCCGCAAACCATCGCTGCTGCTCTTGGATGAGCCCACCAACCACCTTGACCTGGACTCTCTTACCTGGCTGGAGAATTTTCTGCAGCACTATGCCGGTGCCTTTATCATTATCTCCCATGATCGGACCTTTCTTGACCGGTTGACCTCCATTACCTGGGAGCTGAGCCTGGGGCGGCTCACCGTTTATAAGGGCAACTACTCCCATTATTTGGTGGAAAAAGAGCAGCGGTTGGAGCTTGAGCGGGCTGCCTACAATAATCAGCAGGCCATGATCCGCCAGACCGAGCGTTTTATCACCAGATTTCGTTCCAAATCCACCAAGGCACGTCAGGTGCAGAGCCGGGTCAAGCAGCTCGAAAAGATGGAAATGATCGAGCTTTCAGAGACTGATCGTTCCATTGCATTTTCCTTTCCCCCGGCAGCGCCCTCAGGTCGGGATGTGATGCACCTTGATGGGGTGAATAAAGCCTTTGGTTCCAGGCAGGTGTTTCGTGATGTGGGGTTGCAGCTGCAACGGGGTGATAAGCTGGCCGTGGTTGGGGTGAACGGCGCGGGAAAGACCACCTTGCTTAAAATTTTAGCTGGGGTTGAGTCCGCTGAGGGTGAGATTAAGCTTGGCCATAATGTGATCTTGACCTACTTTGGGCAGCATCAGGCCCAGGAGCTTTCCGGTGAACTCACTATTCTTGACACGGTCTATCATGCTGCCCACGACATGACGATAACCCAGGTACGTTCCCTGCTCGGTACCTTTCTGTTCACCGGTGATGAGGTGGAAAAGCAGGTTCAGGTGCTTTCCGGCGGGGAAAAATCACGGGTGGCGCTGGCTAAAATGTTGGTACGCCCTGCAAATCTGATGCTGCTCGATGAGCCCACCAACCATCTGGACATCAGCTCCCAAGAGGTGCTCCAGGAGGCCATGGCCCAGTACGAGGGCACCATTATTGTGGTCTCCCATAACCGTTTTTTCGTCAACTCCTTTGTCAATAAGGTGTTGGAAATTCGGGATGGCCGTGCGACCATCTACCAGGGGAATGTGGATGATTACCTGGAGATGCGTGCAAAAGAGGAGCAGGCACAGGTTGCAGGGCAGTCCGTAGCGGGGGAGAAGAAAAGTGGAGCTGATGGTGATGGCAAGCGCAGAGACAAGAAAGAAGATCGTCGTCAGCGGGCCAGGGAGCGAGAACTGCTCAATAAAAAGCTGGACCCCTGGAAAAAGAAGAACACGGAAGCAGAACAGCAGATTGAAGAACTGGAAGAGCGCAAAGGCAAGCTGGAGGAGCTGATGGCTGATCCTGATCTCTACAGTGATCAGGAGTCCTGGGCTGCCACCAGTAAAGAGTATGCCCAGGTGGAGCGGCATCTTGAACGGGCCTATGTTAAGTGGGAAGAGGCGCAGGCGGCCATAGAAGAAATCGAACAAAACCTGTAACAACTGCTCCCAGGCACCCCTGAAAGCAGTTGTAACAATAAAGGCTCAATACAGCAGGCAGTACTGTATTGTGCAGAACAGTAACATTGAGGAAAAGATATGAATAAGCGAATAGTTACAATTCTTGTTGTGGTTATGTTGGCTGCCGGTGCCGGTGTGTATGGGATGAAATTTTTCAGGTCAGGTGAGCAGGTTTCATACGCAGCCTATCTCCCGCAGGACACCATTGCCACCATCAGCTTGACTCATCTTAAAGAGTTGAAAGCAACCTTTGCCACTTCACCGCTGGGCAAGTTTTTAGCCAAGGATACCATGGCAGCAATCCTGGATGAATTACAAGCTCAGCCAGAGACCATCACAAACTATAACAAGGCTTATGATGATGTGGCAGAAGTAATGCATAATCCCGCCTTCCTCTCCGTATTTGGTGATGATACTTCCCTGGGGATCTTGCCGCCCAACGTCGCTGCCCTTGATGCAACTCCAGAAGAGGAAGTGAAACGCTCGCTGGTGGTCTTTGCCACAACAGCAGCCTCTGGTGCTTTGGAGTCCTTTGCCAAGCTGGTGGTCAGTGATTCGGTGTCCACAGAGCAGGTGGAAGGGAAAAAGCTGACCAAAATCCGAGTGGATGAGCAGGTCACCATTTACGGAGTTGCTGACAGCGGTACCGTGCTGCTTTCCTATAATCCTCAGACCCTTGTGCGTTGCTTACAGATAAAAGAGAGTGGGCAGACCCTGGCAACGACAAGCGCTTTTCAAGCTGCTGAAGCTTTCTGGCAGAAAGGGCAGGCCGGGACGGTGTACAGCCGGAGTTTTGTCAACCCTGTGTCCCTTCAGAAGTTGTTTGAGGGTGCTGAAGCAACTGAGGCCAAAGACATCGCCGCCTATCTCAATGGATTTACCTTTATTGCCTCTCTCAGCTTTGCTCAGGGGGATACCCTTTACAGCGACTCCAAGGCCGGTTTTGTCAAGGAGCAGCTCCATGAGTGGATCAAGGCTGCAATAGATGATCAGGTGGATGCAAACAACACGCTTCACCTGCTCACAGAGTCCAGTCTGCTGTATGACTGGTCCTCCGCCCTTTCCCCTGAAATGATGCTCTCCTCCTTTAAGGCAGGAGATGCCAAGCAGGCCGAGGAGCTTGACCTGATGATGCAGCAAAACCTGGGGGTTAGCCTGGAAGAACTTTTTTCAGCCATTGGGCCTCAGTATGGCTTTCTCATTCAGGACATTGTTAATACCGGAGTTTTCCCTGTTCCCAAAATGGTCGCCTTTGTAGAGGCTCGTGATAGACAGAAAATGCACATGATTTTTGATGCTCTGCGTAAACAGATCAATCACAGTGGTTTTACCCAGGAGCAGCAGCTGGATGCAGGTGGACAAACGGTGTACTATTGGTCGCTGCTGCCCGGCGAGGCAACCCAGCTCTCCATGATGCTGACCGAAAATATGCTCTATGTTGCCAATGGCAGTTCAGCGCTGAAAGACATTGCATTAAGTGGCAGCCCCCATGATAAACTCTCACCTGCAGTGGCAGCAAAGTTAGGCAAGGCGTTCTCTGCGCAGGTTGAAGCAGGTGGCTTTGGAACCCTGATGCTCTATCCTGCCCAGCTGGCTCAAGATCTGCAAGAAGTTGCCCAGTGGCTCTTCAACACCCTTTCAGCAACCCAGGGCGTCAGCGCTTTTCGGTTAGGCCAGGAAATACTCAAGCTCATGGAAGCCTATGAGGTGCTGGGGGTGACTTCCAGCTTAAACGATGAGAGTGCAGAGTCTCAGTTCATTTTGAAAAAACTGCCACAATCAGGTGACGCACAGGAATAATTGGACTCACCGGAATACCATGAGGTGGGCAAGGTGGAAAAAGCTCTTGCCTATCAGGCTGTATTCAGGGTAATGATGGTGTTTTGCGGCTTGGGTAACAGCTTTTTTGTGCAAGGAGGAGCAGTGTCGTGCAAAAAAGCTGTTTTTATGAGGGATGAAAAAGGAGGAGCATGTGGTTTTTGACAGCGATAAACAGCAATGGCTTTCCGGTAACGAAGCAATAGCACAAGGCGCCTGGGAAGCAGGTATCACGGTTGCTTCCGGGTATCCGGGAACACCTTCCACCGAGATAATGGGCAACTTTGCCCGCTACGAAGGGGTGTATGCAGAATGGGCACCCAATGAAAAGGTGGGGCTTGAAGTGGCAATTGGTGCCTCCTTTGCGGGTTCACGAGCTTTAGCAACCATGAAGCATGTGGGGCTTAACGTTGCTGCTGACCCATTGTTTACCGCAGCCTATACTGGTGTTCGCGGTGGATTGGTTATTGTGAATGCCGATGACCCGCAGATGCACAGTTCACAAAATGAGCAGGACAACCGCAACTATGCTTTTGCAGCCAAGGTGCCCATGCTGGAGCCATCAGACCCGGCAGAAGCAAAAGCCATGGTTGGCAGGGCCGTTGAACTCAGTGAGCAGCTTGATACACCGGTTATGATGCGCATTACCACCAGGATTGCCCATGTCAAGGGCGTGGTGGAAAAGGGCGAGCGGGTTGCAATTCCTGAGTCATCCATTGAGAAGATGCCAGCCAAGATGGTTATGCTCCCCGGCAATGCCCGGGTACGTCGGGTTGCTGTGGAAAAGCGCATGGCCGCAGCGAGAGAAGTGGCTGAAACCTTACCTGAGAACAGGATTGAAGAGGGTGAAGGCAGGCGTGGCTTTATCTGTGCCGGAACATCGTATAACTGCGTAAAAGAAGCCTTTCCAGACGTACCGGTACTCAAGCTTGGTATGGTGTGGCCGCTGCCTGAAAAGATGATCCGCACCTTTGCAGAATCTGTGGATGAGCTGATCATCGTGGAAGAGCTGGACCCATTTCTGGAAACGCACATCAAAGCCATGGGTATTGAGTGTCATGGTGAGGATATCATTCCTAACCAGGGTGAGCTGAACTCGTTCATCGTTCAGACCGCAGTTGACCCCGAGTCCAGGCCGGAGCTGTTTGAACCGCAGGAGCTGCCCATGCGGCCACCAAATATGTGTGCCGGATGTCCCCACCGTGGCCTGTTTTACAGCCTTTCCAAGATGAAAAACGTGTTTGTTTCCGGTGATATCGGTTGTTATACCCTGGGCTTTCTGCCACCACTTTCTGCCATGGATGCCTGCGTGTGTATGGGTGCTTCGGTGAGCATGGCCCATGGTATGTCCAAGGCGCTGGGCGAGAAAGGGCAGGGCAAGGTGGTTTCCGTCATTGGTGACTCTACCTTCATGCACTCTGGTATCACCGGGTTGCTCAACACCGTGTATAACGATTCGTATGCTTCGGTCATCATTCTGGACAACCGCATCACTGCCATGACAGGGCATCAGAACAACCCTGCATCTGGCCGCGGAATTACCGGTGAACCGGCCAATACAATTGATTTTGAGCAACTGTGTACAGCCCTCGGGGTGAAGCGGGTTGTGACCATTAATCCAAATGATGTCAATGAGACCCGCAGGGTGCTCAAAGAAGAAATTGCCTCACCTGATGCGTCTGTCATCATCAGTCGGGCGCCATGTATCCTGCTGCCCGAAGAAGTGAAACGGAAAAAGCCCGCCTTTTACACCAGGCTGGAAAACTGTGTCGGCTGTACTGCCTGTGTGCAGATGGGGTGCCCGGCCATCAGTTGGCATCCCATCACTCCTGAGCAGGCTGTGGAGATGGGCTACCGCGAGAAACAACGCGGGTATGCCGAGATTGCCGAGGTGCAGTGTAATGGATGCGGCCAGTGTGCTGCGGTGTGTACGTTTGATGCAATTACCGGAAGGGAGGTGGCATAATGAAGCAAAGTGGAAGCATTCTCTTTTCTGGTGTGGGTGGGCAGGGGATTCTGCTTGCAAGTGAGCTGACCGCCTATGCCCAGCTGTCTCAAGGGTTTGATGTAAAAAAGAGCGAGGTGCATGGGATGGCCCAACGTGGTGGCTCTGTTGAGGCGCATCTTAAATATGGTGAGCGGGTCTATTCGCCACTGATCAACCCTGGTGCAGCTGATATTTTGGTGGCTTTTGAGATCCTGGAAGCAGTGCGGTATCTGCCGTATCTGCATAAGGACAGTGCTGTGGTGGTAAACACCCAGAAGATTCTGCCCCCGGCAGTGGCTCTTGGTAAGGCATCCTATCCAGAAAATATTTTAAAAGAGCTGACTGACCGTCAGATTAACGTGGTACCCATTGACGCCTTTGCGGTAGCCGAAGAGGTTGGTGAACTGCGCACCGTTAATGTGGCCATGGTTGGTGCCATGTCCATCTTCCTGGCTGTAAGCCCTGAGGTGTTTTTGAATGTCATTGACACCAGGGTGAAAGAAGCGTTCAGGGAGGTGAACAAGAAGGCGTTTCAAGCTGGACGGGCCGCTGTATACAACACCTAGTATAACATTCTCAATATAACGTTACAGCTGCAGCTATCCATGTTACAATCAGCAAGATAATTAACAGCGGAGGTAACATGGATTCTCGCAGAGTA
>PDWI01002112.1_pt1 | contig 30486 bp, 29 predicted proteins | sample 1430891 | NCBI WGS metagenome assembly PDWI01 (sample SAMN01162508, study PRJNA174530) | Oral metagenome, whole genome shotgun sequencing project. | biome: Marine environment; feature: Marine mammal; material: Swab sample of the gingival sulcus; isolation source: swab sample of gingival sulcus... | reverse complement strand
CGGATAGAAGTAAAAACTTTTTCACAAGAGTAATAGCGCATAATAGATGTTTTCCGATTGCAAAAAAATATTCCAGAAAACTTCTATCATGAACCAAAACAAATACACTCTTTTTCAAATTAACGCTGCATCAGACTATTTATTTTCTTTTTTAATTTGAGAAAAATCTGTATATCTTACGTCTTGAATGTGGGAAATAACAGCTGAAGAAGCGGTTTCGTTCAATAAGGTGTCGAATAGGAAGGCTATTGGTAGAAAAGCTTATTTGAGTTTTGCTTGTTATGGTACTTTTGTCGCTTTGACAATTGTATTGTTCGTAGTCATGATAGTTCTGAATCTTATAAACTACATAGACTATATTATACCTATATGGTTGTTTATTGCATGCCCCGTGATATGCAAATTATTATGGAATTTTTATAGTAATCGGTTGAAATGAGTGAATTTCTGGCACAGTATCAATTAATTTCAACTGGAAAACGCCAATAAAGAGTTCACTGGCACTGTCCGGTGTAGTTGTTACGAACTATTTTTCCATCGTATTTTTCCCCATATTACTTGCGTAGTTTAGGAAATAATAACCCCTCTGACATAACTCTTTCCTGGATGTAGTCATATCTGGTAAATCAAGGTTGTAACCAGCCTATAAAACCTGGCAGAAGGATACAGGAGTCCTTTGATATATACCAAAGCACTCCTGTTATATACAAAATTAATCGGAGAGGATTTTGAAAGATAACTTGACCTTGGTGCGATAGATGCTTGCTTCATCCTCGTTAACCACGATATCCTGACCAACAACTTCGGCAACGCGCAGGTCGCGCAGGCTCAGGCCGGCAGCTTTTATTGCATTTTGTGCAGCATCTTCCCATGATTCATTACTTGAACCAACCATTTCGATAATTTTATAAACACTTTTTGACATGGTAACCTCCTTGGTTTTTCTTTGTTGGATGGACTTTTTGTCTACATTTTTGTTGAACCAGCCTGGTTCAACCAGATCCCCCTGACTGAATGGAATACCCGAAAATCATCGTCTGGTTTTATGAGTATAGCCAGCAGCGATTTTCAGGGGAACATATATTCACACGCTGAGGGCTCGAACATAACTGTTGCAGCTGTAAGTTTACAATCCCTAACATTTTATCGCAATATAAATATTTTGCGGGCAATTTGTTTTTTTGAGAGCATTTCTTGAAAAGAAATACGACGGTGACAGGACGGCAAATATTTTAGACAAATTAGCGACCTTACCTATACAGTAGGAACCAAATATCCTGAACGCTCATACTTTTTTCTTTTCAATGGTCGAGTTCAAACTTTGTGATTGTGATTGTGTTTTTATAAAGAGAAGGATATCTTGCGTCAGGTGATCCATTTGTGAGCAAAGTTCAGGTAACCTTGAATAATCAGTTGTTCGCTCATCTTCAATGTTGCAGTCTGACATTTATCCTTGAAATATTATGTATATGCCTATGGCAAGTTTTCTCCAGCGTCTGGAATATGAAAAAATTATAAAGGTATTCAAGATACCCTTCATTTACAAACAGGAGAGTTAAAATGGAAAACATGTCTGCCAAGGATCTCATGGTACCGATATCAGAGTATGCTATGGTTCGTATTGGTACCACCTTGCTTGATGCTATTTTTGAACTGGAAAAAGCGCAGGAGGCTTTTTCCAGTAATAAATATCAGCATCGAGCGATACTTGTAATGGATGATAATGATCTGGTTGTGGGGAAGATCGGCCAACTGCGTATCCTGAAAGCCATTGAGTCGTATCATGATGTAAACGAAGATATTCAGAATCTCCAGACACTTCGATTTAGTGACGAGTATATTGCAAACAGGAGAGAACATCTGCGTACCATGCTGCCTGTACTGACAAGAGAGTCTCTTGAAGCGGCCAGTCAAAAAAAAGTTGAAGATTTCATGCAGAAACTGACACCAGGAGAATTTGTCTCTGAGGGCAGTTCGGTTGATGTGATTATTCATCGGCTTGTATCGGGGGCACATCTTTCTCTGCTCGTCACTGGTGGTGAAGGAAAAGAAATTGTGGGGGTATTGAGAATCGCAGATGTATTTGCCGCTGCGTTTCACAAAATGAAAGAACTGGGGCTTACCCCACAGGAATAGTCTACCTACCAACATGTTATAACTGAACAGGATGACAGATATGAATGCACTTTCACGTTTGTACGAGAAAATTATTCAGAGAGTCAATATTAATCTTAGAGAGATGGACTTTGATGCAGATGCCTATTCCACTGGTCTTATTCGACCAGAGCAGATGAGCCGGTTTTATGCGTTTTATGGTATCACTCCAGATCATCCACTTAATCTTACCTTTGCTAATTCGGGTCTTGCTGGCAGCTATTTTTTAGGCAAATGCCAGGTGCAGAATTCTCTTTTGTATAAATCTGATATTCGCGGAGATGAACTGAAGCGTCAGGGCGATGTTTTCAAAGCTGGTGATTTCGAGATGGATCTTGATGATGAAATGATCGATATTAGATATTCAGCACTTGTAAAAACCCTGGTGCATAATTACTCTCATGATCCGGAATCCCCTGATGTGTTTTTTATTCGTGATACTCTTGCCATGGACTATTCCAATATCCATGGTGCACCCACCAACGGCGCATTTTTAGGTCCCTTTGCAACGGTTGATTTGACTACTGTACGCGACTGCGTGATCGGTACCTACTCCTATGTGCAGGCTGGAGAGATCAGCCATATGTTGATTGCACCGGGAACTGTATGGGTAAATGTGCCGGGAGCCTTTAACTTCTATTTTAGACATAATCCTGAGGTGTTGAGAGAGTATGCCGGGGTGGTGGCAGGTGATATGCCCCATGGTTTTCTTTTTGATTTTATCGAGCAGTATGAGGAGGATTTTCAGCGTGTTTTTGATATGGTCAATATTGAAGAGATTGATTTTGTACCGGATTCAGCTTCTGTTGACAGGTATGCAGTTGTACAGAAAAAGATCTCAATTGCCGAAAATGTTCTGGTTGCTCAGCGTGCCTATGTCAGAAATACCTCTTTAGGAAAAGGAGCCAATGTCCAGGAGAATTGTTATATTATCAACTCATCCCTTGCCGGTTTCAATGTCACAGCTCACGGAGCCAAAATTGTTGAGGCGGATCTGGAAGAAAATGTCTTTGTGGGATTCAACAGTTTCATTCAGGGACGTTCTGGTGCACGTGTTCATATAGGAGGGGGGTGTATTGTGATGCCGCATACCATTATTGACGTTGAAACGTCTCTTGATATACCTGAAGACACCCTTGTCTGGGGTTCTATTCGTACACCGGGGGAGTTGGCTGAAAACAGTATCAGTTTTGAGAGATTGATCCAGGTGAGAAACTCCTTCACGCGGGGAAATTTACATTTTGAAGGTGATGGCAGAGCATTTTACAAGGCATTTAAGGATCGTATTCACCATATTCTTGAAGTGAATGGAGCCTTTTTTGACGGTGAAAAGAACAAGGGGCATGCCCAGCGGAATCAGAATTTATCGTTGAACACCATTCAACCCTTTCTCTTTGGGGAGATGGAAGGAATGTATCCCAATATCACCATTGAGTTATAAAAGAGCACAATGCGGAAAAATACAACAGGCATTGATTCCTTGTTTTCTCAGCATAAAAATTACTTGCTGCGCATTCTGAACCGGGTTTCTCCAGATTGAAGAATAATACTGTCCGGGAGAATCCTCTTCAGGATAAAACGGTGCTCGACCACATCATTTTCCCGGGCAATAGTGTTGTTGATGATGATGAGCCTTTTTGCGGGATCTTTTGAAAAGGTGTGACCCGATAATCTCATGTCCGGGATTGTCTGTTGAATACTCTCCTCAAGCTCTTCAAGATAAGGGATTGTTCCATATAACTGTTCACTTTTTTCAATTTCTTGTTCCAGTACGCTCAGGGCAAGCGGCGAATCAGTTTCTGAATAGATGGGAAGGGGCTGTATAACCTCATTTGTCGGCCTGTAATCTGGTCCTGATTGAGCCTGCTCTTTGTCCGGCAGAAGAAATTTTATCTTTCTCTTTCGGGGAGCAATGGCAGCAATTGGTGCTGCGGTGCTTTCTTTATTGGATTTGAAAGGGACTGCTTCAGGAAGTGTATTTTTTTGTGGTGCTTTGCTGACTTCCTGAAGGGGAGTGAACAGGTGGGTTGCAAAATAGAGAAGGAAGATAATAATAAGGAGAAGCGGAAGCATTGAGCATGTGAAGATGATGGCACGTGTGTATTTGAAGTGATTGTTCTTTTTTTGAGAAGAGTTTTTTTCCGTAAATGTTATATCAGTCTGGCTGGCTCGCCGTTGTTCTTCAGATTTTTTGAGTGCATCAAGTATATAAGACATGATTTACTGAGCTTTTGATGGTGAAGGGTCTTCAGGCTTTTCCTGTACAATAGCAGATTCGGGTGTATCAGCGTTGGTAGTCTTTCCAGGTGGTGCTTTTTCTTGCGAAAACATAAAAAAGAACGTGATAGAAGCAGCGAGTGAGATACAGAGCAGAATGATGAAGGGTTTTTTGCTGCTTTTTTCTGGAGTAAAGTCCACCCCTAATACTTCTTTTGCTGCCTTTGCTACAATCTGTCTGTTTACCTGGTTGGCATTTTCTACATAGGCACCAAGCAGCGCCCTGTCGCATATGATGTTGATAAGACGGGGAATGCCCCTGCTTGCCCGGTATACATCTTTTAACGCGGCAGGAGAGAAGAACTCCATTCTGCCGCCGCCGGCTATTATCAAGCGGTGGCGGATGAACTGGGAGGCATCGTTTTCGCTGAGCGGGGCGAGATGGTAGCGACTGGTGATACGCTGATTAATCTGGGCAACCTCGGGTTGTTCAAGTTTTTGCTGTAACTCCGGTTGGCCAATGAGGATGATTTTTAATAGTTTGGTAGTATCTGTTTCCAGGTTGGTGAGCAGCCTGAGTTGTTCGAGCACCTCCATGTCAAGATTCTGGGCTTCGTCGATAATCAGCAGTGTTGTTCGTCCCTGTGCGTGGGCGGTGAGCAGCGAATGATTTATGGCATCAATATAGGATTTTATTGTGGGATTATGTCTTGTAAATGGGATCTGTAATTCTTCACAGATTGTTTCAAGAAGTTCCTGAACACTGAGCTTGGGGTTGACGATAATAGCAGCCTCAGTATTATGGGGGAGCTGTTGGATCAGGCTTCTGCAGACTGTTGTTTTTCCCGTGCCCACATCGCCGGTGAGCAGGATAAGGCAGCCATCACTGTTGATGCCGTAGAGAAGATGTGCCAGAGCCTCCCTGTGGTGCTCACTCATATAGAGATAGCGTGGGTCTGGTGAGATGGTAAAGGGTTTTTCCTGTAATCCAAAATATTCTCTATACATAGTTACACAATGTGCCCGGTTACGTTTTTTTCAATACAGGTTGATAGTATAAAGGAACACGCTACATTTTCCAATTATCTTTGTTTACCGTTGTAATTCAATGATTTTTTAAATACTATATTTTAAAAATAATTAAAATGGAGATCTGATGCCCGTTTATGAATTTAAGGCTCTTGATAAAAATGGGAAAAATCGCAAGGGAATTATTGATGCAGACAGTATTACGCAGGCGAGGAAAAAACTGCGAGCATCCGGACGCTATCCCATTGATATCCAGGAAAGCTCTTCGAAAAAACGAAAGAGTGGCAGTCTGAAAAAAGGAAGTATATCCCTTTTTGAAAGGGTCAAAAGCAGTGAAATACATGGTTTCACCAGACAGCTCGCCACCCTGCTGGGGGCAAAGATACCACTGGTTCCTTCTTTAACCTCACTTATTTCTCAGACTTCCAATCATGCGTTTAAGAAAATAGTCGCTCAGATTAAAGAATCTGTGAACGAGGGGAATACCCTGACCGGTGCCCTGGCAGAACATCCCAGGGTATTTTCCAGTATCTATGTGAATATGATTCGTGCAGGTGAGGCTTCCGGCTCTCTTGACGTGGTTTTGGAGAAGCTCGCTGATTTTGGTGAAAAGCAGGAGGCCTTGAAGGGAAGGCTCACCTCGGCACTTGCCTATCCCTGCGTTATGGCAGTTATCTGCATTCTGGTGCTCTTTATTCTTATCACCTACATTATCCCCAATATCACCAAGGTTTTCATTGAGATGGAGCAGGTGTTACCCTTGCCTACCCGTGTCCTGATAGGGGTGAGTGATTTTTTGAAAAATTACTGGTTTCTGGTGCTGATTGCTCTTGCTGCGCTGATCTTTTCCATACGTTTTTTTATCCGTAGTAAACATGGCAGTCGAATATGGGATAAGGTTTTGTTGAAGACACCTGTGATTGGAACAGTACTGCAAAAAATCATCCTGGCCCGATTTGCCTCAACGCTTGGCAGTCTCCTGGAAAGTGGGGTCGGGTTGATAGCTTCTATGGAGATTGTCAAGACCATAGTAAATAATAATCAGATTGTTGCAGTCGTGGATGATGCGATTATTCAGATCAGGGAAGGCCGGAGTATGACCGTTTCTTTAGGAAATTCGCCCTGGTTTCCGCCCATGTTTGTGCAGATGATTGCCGTTGGTGAACAGACCGGTACTCTTGAGAAGATGCTCAGCAAGATTGCGAGCGCCTATGAGCGTGAGGTGGAAACAGCTGTGTTGAGTATGACGGCATTAATAGAGCCTATTATGATTGTTGTGATGGGTGGGGTTGTAGGCGTAATTATTCTTTCTATCTTGTTACCGATTTTTGAGATGAACCAGATGGTTGGTTGAGAGCTGTACTACCTCCCGAAAGAGAAGGTATCCCTTCTTGCGAAATTCATCTTTAGCCGCTGATTCTGGTTTACAATGCAGGACAGAAAAGAAGAATATGAAAAAAGTCAGGTGGCGGAATATATGATTTCAGTAATTGCCAATAATTGTTATAATACAATATTCTGGAGTCATATTTCGCTTTTATTGTGCAACAATGGAAAAAAGGATTTGAGCTATTGTTACAGGCACGCTGGTAAAATATATGAAGTGTTTTACTATAGGACAAAACAGGGATAAACCTTGGGTATAGAGGATCTGCTAATGAAACGGTTACAGGGAAGTATCATCTTTTTTATCTTTTCTCTTTGTCTGTTACCCGGGCAAAGGACATGGGCTGGCTACGAGCTGGTATCTGACTTTGCCACTGACGGGGTCGTTCAAACAGATGTTTCAGGCAGTGATGACCGCGCCACGAGTATAGCGGTGCAGAAGGATGGACGCATAGTTGTGGTGGGTTCTGCCGGAAACAGGGTGAACTCAGATATCATGGTACTGCGCTATACACAAGAAGGTAAGCTGGATACCACCTTTAATCTGGATGGAAAGGCAACATTTGCAGTAGGAGGGGGCGCTGACTTTGGACACGATGTTGTTGTACTGAAGGATGGGGGTATCATTGTCTCCGGCTACGCGCAAAACGGTGATGGCCTGAATGATCTGGTACTGCTTAAGGTGACAGCTGAGGGGATTCTTGATAATGATTTTGGTACGGGCGGTATTGCAACCTTCCACATCGATAATGCGAGCACTATAGGGCTTAGCCTTGTTTTGAAGACTGTTGCTGAGGAAGACAGGCTCTTTGTCGCGGGGGTGATGATAGAAGAGGGAACAGCCAAGGGGCTGGTTGTCAGCTATTCACTTGCTGGAGTGCTCAGCGCCGATTTTGGAGCTGGTGGTTTTGTTACTCTTGATTCCTCAGAGAATATAGGAGTATACGATCTTGCTGTTACCGATGAAGGTAAACTGCTGCTGGCGGGCTTTGCTCAAGAGGGTGAAGGGGTAAAACGGGCAGCACTCTTTTCTTTGAACGCTGATGGAACGGTGGATACCGGCTTTGGTGTTGATGGCTCTGCCGTGGTGAACGACTATGAGGAAGACTCCCTTTTTCACTGCCTTACCGTGCTGGATAACGGTGATGTTGTCGGTGCGGGGTATCTGAAAGAAAATGATAAAAAAAATATGCTGGCAGTCAAGTACCGGGCCTCTGGCAGGTTAGTTGAAAATTTTGGTGATAAAGGGGTGGTTATTCATTATCAGGGCGATGACAGTGTAGTCTATGGTATCCTTGAAAAGGAGGACTTCAGCCTAGTAATGGCCGGTGAGTTTCATAACTATGATAATTTGGACGTTGTCCTGCTGCATCTTGATAGCCTGGGTAGAGAAAAACAAAGCAGCAGTTTTGATTTTAATAATACTGATAATTCGGGCCACAAGCTGGCATTGGTGCAGAAATCTTCAGATGAAGTCTATGTGGCCGGATACACAGACAACGGTAATGACAACGATGCTATCTTAATGGCGTATTTGGTTGATGGCGCCTCTCGTGATGAATCTCCAATTGGCTCTGGCAGTGGCTATGGCCGGAATCCTGCCTTCTTTGTTGGAACACTCTCTGTTACTGGAATTCAGCGCACTTCTGCAATATCAGGTGGTGCGATTACGAACAATGCTGCCTATAGATGTGAAGATAATCCCGATGCACAAAAATCTAAGACTTGTCCCACGGTTACAGAACGGGGCGTGGTATACGCTATTACGCCATATCCATCTTACCGCAATGAAAAGGAGGCCACGGAGACTACGCAGATCACGGGAACATCCTCAGGAACTGATGCTTCCAATAATGGAGTTTTCCCTGACTGGATAGACGAGAAACCCGGTTATGGTTTTGTTCGTTATGGCAGGACGTCTGATGGCGCTGGCGTTGGTATTTTCGGAAGTGAGCTCAACGAACTTAGCCCGGATACCACCTATTATGTGCGTGCCTATGCAGTACTTTCTGATAATACAGTGCTGTATGGCAACCAGGTCGGTTTTGAAACCAGCGATGCCTGTTTTATTGCAACTGCCGCCTACGGTTCGTTTCTGGCACCTCATGTTTCATTGCTGCGGACTTTTCGGGACAGATATTTGAAGACCAATGCTGCTGGCCGGTATTTTGTCCAGCTGTACTATCATTTTTCACCTGGGATTGCTGAAAAAATCAGTGAATCTCCTGTTGCCCGGTTTGCTGTTCGAATTATGTTACTGCCTCTTGTCGCCTTCAGCTATTTTATGGTGACATTTTCTTTGAGCAGCAAACTTATTACAGTATTGCTGTGTGGCTCCCTTTTTCTCTTTTCAAAACATTTTCTTCTGGCAAGGAGTAAGAAATAATGAGGTTTACAAGGCCTGTGAGCAGGATAGCATGTCCCCTGTCATCTGAACGGGGTTTTACGTTAATTGAGGTACTGGTTGTTCTCATTATTATCGGTATTCTGGCTGGATATATCGGTCCCAAGATCATGGGAAGACCTGAGGAAGCCAAACGTACAAAGGCGGCCATGCAGATCAAGGCACTTGAGACAGCACTCAGTTTGTATAAACTTGATAACGGAACCTATCCCTCAACGGAACAGGGACTGGACGCCCTGGTAGCCGCTCCTGAAACAGGAAAACTGCCGCCTAAATGGCGGGAGGGCGGATATCTGGAAAAAAGTAAGGTGCCCAGAGATCCATGGGGCAATGATTTTGTCTATATGATGCCTGGGGTAAATTCTGATTATGACCTGTCTTCCTACGGGCAGGACGGTGAAGCTGGAGGCGAGGGAGATGGTTTGGATATCAATAATTGGGAACTGGAATAGACCGGTGTAAAAAAGGCACCACAGCGAGCGCGCTTTTCAGGGTATAGGTATGAAAACTGTAAACAATACAGAAGGCTTTACCCTGATGGAGTTAATGGTTGTTTGCATATTAATGGGAATGCTTCTCTCTTTTGCTATACCCACACTGAAAAACACCTTCGTTTCCAGTGAAATTGAAACTGCTGTCAGAAAGGTCGGTGGTTTTGTTACCGATACACGCCAGCTTGCTGTACGTGAGCATAAACCATATACTCTCAGCTTTGATCTTGATAATCAGCAGTATTGGTATGAACTTGATGGAACTACAAATCTTTTCGATGAAGAGCCTGAAAGCCTTACTACGCTGCCGGAAGATGTTTCTTTTCTTGAGTTGAAGACATATAGAGACGGCGTGATGACAAACGGTGTTGTATCTCTCTGGATTAGTGAAAAAGGGTATATGGACCAGACAGTTGTTCATCTGGTCAATGAGAGTGAGGAGGATTTTTATCTGCTCTTTTCTCCTTTTTCCACGGTAGTACGAATTATTGATGGATATGAGGATGTGGAATGAGGATGTCTGGGGCTGCCGCTGGTTTTACCCTGCTTGAAGTGATGATTGCTGTTGCGGTTTTAGCCATTACACTCACAGTTCTCTATGGTTCTCAGTCCCAAAGTCTCTCTTTAGCGGCAGAGGCAAAATTTAATACTCAGGCGGCTTTTCTGCTCGAACAGAAACTCGCGGAATTGCAGTCTGGCAAGATGGATTTTTTGGATGGCGAAGGTGATTTTGAAGGAGAAAATTCCCAGTTCAGCTGGTCTGTAGCCACTGAAGATCATGGTATTTCTGATCCAGAAATTTTCACTGAACTCAATGACTTGAAACGGGCGAAAGTGACCATTTTCTGGAAAGAAAGCCCCTTTTCATTCAGCGTTGATTATTACTATGTTGTCGAGAGGTAGCATGCGCGGCTTTACCATGATGGAGCTGCTGCTTGCCATTGTTATATTTTCAGTTGTGGTATCATTGACATATGGTGCTTACAGCATGACGTTTAAGGTTATAAACACGGCAAGTGGTAATGCAAGGTATGCTGAACGGGCTCGTGTTGCTCTTGACAGAATAGGTGATGATCTGGCTTCGATCTACTCTGGTGATAAATTGGTTTTTGTCGGAGAAACAGAGGGGGCCGGGAATATGCGTGGTGATAAACTCACTTTTACCTCGAGGGCGCATCTCCTCCTGTACAAGGATGATATACCCGCACCCTGGACAAAAATTCGTTATCATGTTGAAGAAGACAATGACCGGTTACGACTGTATCGCGCTGATGTCCCTTATCTGCCAGGCCGGGACGATGATATTGAAGAAGAGCGGGGTTTTATCCTCTGTGATGGATTACGTGAGGTGGCTTTCACCTATTACAGTGAAAACGGTAATGAAGCAGACCGTTGGGAAGTTGAAACAGGTTCCAGCAACGCGAAGGACGATTTGCCTGTAGCAGTAGGGGTAAGGTTGGGCTTTGTCTCAGAAAAAGATGAAGATGATACCATTTATTATGAAACCAGGGTTTTTCTGCCAAGATGAGCAAGGGTAATACAGGTTTCTTTCTGCCGGGAGATAACAGGGGGGTTGCTTTGCTCCTGGCAATTTCCCTGGTGAGTCTGCTCATAGGTCTTACTGTACAGTTTGCCACTGAAATGCGCCAGGAGCTGGTGAGTTCTGTTAATTTGAAATCATCTTCCCAGATGAATGTGGTCATGCTCTCCGGGTATAATATTGCACAGGCTGTACTGCGAAAAGATCGTCAGCAGGGTTCAACAGACAGCTTTTTGGATATTTGGGGTCAACTGGACATGTCAAGTCTTGGTGAACTCTATGAAAATGGGATGCTGGATATTGATATAACTGATCTTGAGGGCAGGATACCCCTGAATGGCTTGTCCGGGAAAATGAAAAATATACTTCGCTATGTTTTATTGTCAGAAGACTTTGGTGATCTTGAACAGGAGGATGTAGACATCATTGTTGCGGCAATCATTGACTGGAGTGATGCGGACGATAACAGTACAGGAAATTTCGCTGAGACCGAAAGTGGGTACTATGGCTCTCTTGATCCCTCTTATGAGAGTAAGAATGCCGCTTTTGAGTATATGGAAGAGCTGCTCCTTCTTCGCGGGGTTACTCCGGAGTTATATTATGGTGGTGATCGCATAGGGTTGAAAGATATTGTTACACCCTATAGCAGCGGGGGAAAAATAAATATCAATACTGCTCCGCCCGTGATTTTACGGGCCCTTATGGACGGTGCCAGTGAAAACTTGCGTGCTGAGTTAGCGGAGAAGATGGTAACGTTTCGCAAGAATGAAAAAAATGGTGATCTGTTGAAAACTACGGGGTGGTATAAGAGTATTCCTGGCTGGCCAACTTATCTTCAGTTGGATGCTAATCTTATTTCCGTCTCCAGCAATTTTTTCAGTATTTTAAGCAGGGCAGAGATAAGCGGTATGGTAAAAAATATGACTTCGGTGGTGAAGCGGGAAAACAATGGTGACATTGTTCTGGTGAGCAGGAAGGTGGAATAACATGGCTCAGAAACAGCTCTGTATCGATATACGGGAAGATGTGGTGTCAGCCATTGTCTTGTCTGCCGGCACCTCCGGCGTAAGAGTTGAGGAGTGTGGACTTGCCTGCGTGGGCGAGGCTGGCCTGGGAGCTGCCATTGCTGAAGTCATCCGGCATGTAGATACGGAGAAGGCGGTCTGCCGTCTGTCTTTTGAGGCAGAATGTTTTTTTTACCGGAATCTGCTGCTTCCCTTTTCAGACAAGAAAAAGGTGGAAAAGGTCCTTCCTATTGAGCTCGATGACAATATCGCCAGGGATATGACCGAAGTAATGGTTGACAGCCTGGTTACCGGCAAAAAAGGTGGTGATTCAGCAGTAATTGCTGCTTTGGTTGACAAGGAACTGGTTGCCGAGCGGCTGGAAGTCTTGTCCGGGTTGGGGCTGGAGCCTGAAATTATAGCAGTTTCAGGAGTACAGCTTGCCTTGCAGCTGGCCAGGCGCAATCCTGAAAAGGATTTTGTCCTGCTTGACTGTGGTTGTCGACGGGCAACCATGTTTGCCATGCTGGATGGGCGAATGCGGCTCGTGCGTTCGGTGATTTTTGATGATGGTTCACATGCTGAATTTACCATGAACGCAAATACTCATTTTGTGTCAGCAAGAAAGCCTGAGCTGACTTCCCGGACGTTCAGATCACTTGCTAGAGAGATACGACGGGTCCTCTACGCTTTAGACGATGTTGATTCGCAGATTTCCTTTTACATGACTGGACCGCTGGCCGAAGTACCCGGGAGTGTAAAAGAACTGTCTGATGCCCTGGGAAATCCGGTGGAGCCATGTGATTTACTCATTGCGAACAATCAGATAGGCTGTGGTGCCTGGCGATCTGAGATAATGCAGTCTGCTCTCGCCCTTGGTCTGCGAAGGGGGAAAAGGCAAGCGGGCTTTAACTTCAGAAAAGGAGAATTTGCCCAGAAAATCTCGTTTCGCCGTTATCGCAAGATTGCATTACGTCTTTTGATTCCGATAACCATTTGTGTTATTGCCCTTGTTGCCTATTCCTGGAATACCTTTTCTGATAAAAAGCAGGAAGTGGCGAAATTGAAAAAGGAAGGGGATGCCATATTCCTGGAAACAGTGCCGGGTGTTACACGAATAGTTAATCCTGTTCAGCAGCTTAAAGTTGAGATTCGTGAATTAAAAAAGGGTATGCTCGGCGGGGTATCAACACAAAGTGACCTGCTTGTCCTTGATATCCTGGCTGAAATTTCTGCTCAGATTCCTGCGTCAATCAACGTGCGTCTCATCAGAATGGTGGCTGATGCCAATGGAGTGAATCTCAGAGGGCTGACTGATACTTTTAACAGTGTGGACAGTTTAAAGAAAGTGTTAGAAAAATCTTCGTATTTTTCAAGTGTTACTATCAATTCAGCAAATCTTGCAACCAGGGATACCGGTATTCGTTTTGAGCTGAAGCTGCAGTTTAAAGAGGGCTAGTATGGCTGGAAAAACTTTGACAACATTCTGGAAAAAAACGGGATTTGAAAAGCTGGAGCCGCGAGAAAAAATTATCATTGTGTTTGGCATTTTTTTTGTAGTTTCTTTTTGTGTTTTTCAATTTGTAATAACTCCATATCTTGATGCCAGCAAGAGGCTTGATGCTTCCATAGAGAACAGAAAACGAGATTTGAGAGAGTTGAAGCTGCTCCAACAGGAATACAGACTTCTGAAAAATGAAACGGGTGGCATTCGTCAACAGTTAGCGAAAAGACAAGCAAATTTTTCCCTGTTTTCATTCCTTGATGCCAAGGCTGCGGATGCTAAAATTAAGGGATTTATCGTCTATATGAAACCTTCAACGGCTGAACGTGAAGGTGATTTGCAAGAATCAGTTGTAGAGATGAAATTCACCGGGATTTCGCTTGTCCAGATTGTCACGTATCTGCAGTTGATCGAATCTCCCGCACAGGTTGTGTCTGTTAAACGGATTTCTATTCAGGACAGCGGAGAAGACAAGGGAGTGCTCGATGTTGTGATGCAGATAGCGACCTTTATCGATAAAAAAGTGTAACGAAGTCAACAGATTTTTAACAATGTCCTTGAAAGTAATAAAAGAAATACTCTATTGGTCTCTCCTCATTGTCTATGGATTGGCGCTCTTTTGCTTTTTGCTCTATCTGCGTTTTCCCACTGAGAAATTCCATAAATACTGTGAAAAGGTAATTGAGAGGAAAATCCCCGGTGTTGTCTGTACTATTGGAAAAACGGGATATACATTCCCGTTTACATTGACCCTTGAAAATGTTGTGTTGAAAAGGGCTGGTCAGGATCTCCTCGTATATGAGGATAGCAGGCTGGCAATAACTCCTTCCTGGCGTAAACCAATTTCCGTTTTTACCTTTACAGGAAATCCCTTTGGCGGTAAAGGCAGAGGTGAGGCAATTGTTGACAGAAAAGAACAGACGATTCTATTGAAAAACTCAAAATTTTCTGGTGTTGATATAGCTAAATCCCCTGCTGTTTCTATGCTCATAAACAGGAAGATAAGTGGTGTTTTTGCAGTCGAGGGTGATGCCTTGCTGGATATGAAAACGTGGCTGCCCGAGCGAATGGATGTGTCTTTGAGTGTTTCCGGGAGTAGAGTTGAGTTGAAAAAACCTGTCCTGCAGCAGAAAAACCTCCAGATTAAGAAGGGGAAAATAGGGGTCGTGTTGCGTGATCGAACGATGCAATTGGCAGATGGGACCTTTTCTGGAAAAATGATGAACTGGCATGTCGTCGGTACTATTGCTCTTAGCGACAAGATAGCACAAAGCTCGCTATTGCTGACTGGCCGGTTGAAGCCTAAGGCCGAGTTATATGGAAAAAATCCAAACCTTAAGGTTGTTGTTGGCAGACTTGCCAAGAGAAGTAAGGATAAGTCTATTCAGTTTAAACTGGGTGGAACAGTAGCTAAGCCCACATTTGTTTTTGGAAAATAGAGTCTGGTTTGAGATGCTGAAAAACGTAACGCGAATAATCCCCTTTCTCATTATCACCCTGTTGTGTATAGGGGGAACCGAGTTGTTTTACAACGTTGCTGAACGCTATCTTTTTATTGGAACAGGTGAGGCTGTTACCCCTCGGGAGGAGAAAGGCGGTTCAGGACAACTCAGTGAAAAAGTAAAAAAACATAAGGATTATTCTGTTATTGCCAAAAGAAACCTGTTTCAATCCTTTGTTGAAGAGCCTGAACCTGAATCATCTGAGGAAAAAGCGCCAGTTATACTGGAAGCTACACGGCTTGATATAGCTTTAGTTGGTACGATCGCTGGAGAAGATGGTAAGGGCAGGGCTATTATCAGGGATAAGAGAGGCGGGAAACAGGATCTTTACTTTACGGGTGATGTTGTACAGGGCGCCGAGATAAAAGAGATTCAACGAAAAAAAATTATTCTCTCGTTCAACGGAAAAGATGAGATTCTTCAGATGGATGAATCCAATGGTGTCAGCAAAAGAGGAGCTGGCGGTGTGTCTCCGTTTCCCGAACGAAAACGAATTTTGGCATCGCCCGGTGATAGAAAGAACCGGGAGAACAAGTTGAAAACACCAGTGCGCAATAGGGGGACACGGGTTGAAAACAGGTTGCAACCTAAAGAGGAACAACTTGATTCGGAATAGTTGGTGTAAATACAATGGCCTGATAGTTGGCCACAACAGTTAGAAAGGCAAAGTACGTGTGGATATTATGAAACGACTGGGGAAAATCTGGATTATTACTCTGCTTGTCTGGCCCTTGTGTTTTGGGGGCAGCTCCTCCTGGGGAGAAAATGTTTCCGAGCAGAGTCAGCGTTTTATTACAATTGATTTTGAAAATGTTGATATAAATCTCTTTATTAAATTTATAAGTGAATTAACCGGTAAAAACTTTATTGTCGACAAGACGGTCAAGGGCAATGTCACCGTGATTTCTCCGACCCAGATATCTGAAGCTGAGGCTTACAGGGTGTTTGAATCTGTTCTTGATGTCAATGGTTACACGACAATAGACTCTGGCAAATTTATTAAAATCATTCCAAAGGTTGTGGCGAGGTCTGAAAATGTACGAACCTTTCTTTCAGATGAGGCGGAGCACCCGGAGGATCGAATTGTCACCCAGCTTATTCCGCTGAAATATACCACACCCGACGAGATAAAGAAGGTGCTGGCACCCCTGGTATCAAAGACTTCAGTGGTCATCGCCCATACCCAGTCGGGTATGCTCATCGTTACTGATACCTTGTCCAATATCCAGCGACTGCTGGCAATTATTGATAGCATAGATGTAGCTTATACCGGTGAGGAGATGGTAGTGCTTCCTCTCGAGCATGCCACGGCGACAACTGTTTCCAAGGTTCTGGGAGCACTCTTCCAGAAAAACAAAAGAAATGCGGCACCACGCCCTAAAAAAGAAGGTGGTGGCACCAGCATTGCTCAGGGGAGTACGGTTAAAATTGTGCCCTATGAAAGGATAAATGCGCTTATTGTAGTTGCCACGCCCGGTGATCTTGAACGGGTGAAAAAACTTGTTACAGTGCTCGATGCAGAAATGCGTAAGGGGGTTGGTAATATACATGTCTTTTATCTGCAGAATGCCAACGCGGAAGAAGTGGCAAAGGTGTTGAACTTTTTACCCGAGCAGAAGACGACAAAAGATGCGAAAGGCAAAGCTCCCACCATCTCAAAGGCGGTGAAGATAATGGCCGATAAGGAGACGAATGCTCTCATTATTACCGCTGAAAAAAGTGAATATCAGGTGCTGGAAGGGGTGATTAAAAAACTGGATATTCCCAGACGAATGGTATATCTCGAGGCATTGATCCTGGAGGTGAGTGCTACCAAGGATTTTGAAGTTGGTGTTGATTGGGCTCTGGGGGGGAGCAGCTCTGATGAAACCCGAAGGGTGACCAGTGGTTTCAGTGGTTCCCGTGTCCCTTTTTCAACGCTCTCCAGTATTGGTGAGAATGCTCCTGCAAGGGTGACAGGCTTTTCTTTCGGACTTTTGGGTACAGGGATTAACATCGGCGGAATTACCTTTCCCAATATCGGTGCTGTTTTACGGGCATATAAAAATGATTCTGATATTACTATCGTATCCACTCCGCAGATTCTTACCACTGATAACAAGGAAGCCGAGATCTCTGTTGGTGAAAATGTTCCCTATCTTACCGGGAAGGAAACCTCACAGGAGGATAAAAAAACGTACAACAAAACTTATACTTATAAGGATGTGTCCACAAAACTGACTATCACCCCGCATATCAACCAGGCCGAGACCCTGCGCCTGGAAATTGCAACTGAGGTGGTAAAGCTCAAGGATAATACAAACAATACTCCAACCACATACAAGAGAACTGCCAAGACCACTGTTATAGTCAAAAACAATGAAACCGTGGTGATTGGTGGCATCATTGGCCAGGATTCAACAAAGTCCAACACCCGGGTGCCTCTTCTTGGTGATATCCCCATTCTGGGAGCCCTTTTCAGGACTGATGCAAAGAATCAGACCAAGACAAATATGTTTATCTTCATTACACCAAAAATCATCACAAATCCGGCGGAACACGCTGTCGTTACCCGGGAGAAGACTGATGTGGTCGAAGAGACAATTCCTGGCATTAAAAATAAATTTGTTAATGAGGTCAACGCCACACATGCCATACATCTTTGTGAACGCGGTTTTGACATGATGCGGCAGGGAAAAAATGAGGAGGCAAAGGTCTTCTTCAATGAAGCTCTGGAAATAGATCCACAAAATCCCTATGCTCTCTATAATATAGGGGTAATATCTGAAGAAGCCGGAAATGATGAGGCTGCAAGGAGGATGTACCAGCAGGTAATACTGACAGGTACCTCTATGACGGCTAAGAATACTGGTAATTCTTTCGACGAGGGAGTCAGTCTGATTCAACTGGCACGTGAGCGCATTGAAGGCCTGGGGAAGAAAGGAGGGCGATATGAGGCTCTTGACGAGTCTGAAATTGATAACAATAGGGACTAACCTCAATGCAGAGACGTATTTCATGCCCTACTCTATTCTTGCTTTATACGCTGCTTTACTCTAAAGAGACATGGTATCACGGGTGATATAATGCAGATGTTGAATATTGTTGATATCCTTGTGGAGCAGGCGGGGATAACTTCTGCCCAGATCGAAAAAGCTGCAGAGGTACAGGAGGAAAGTGGCGAAGATATCTGCCGTATTCTCTTGCGCCAGAAAGCGGTTTCAGAAATCGATCTGTTGAAGGCCCAGGGCCGGCTCTTTGATATGGATGTGCAGGATGTGCTGCCGGATGACATTGATACTGATTTCACAGCTCAGGTTTCTATTGGATTTTTGAAGAGTAATAAAATTGTACCGGTGCAGACAGAAGATCGATTTTATTTTGCAATAAATGATCCCTATTTATTTCAGCCACTCGATGATCTGAAAAAAATTCTGGACAGGGAATTAGCTCCCTCTGTACTGGTGCCCCAGAATGCCATTATCCATGCTATCAATTTTGCCTACGATATGACCCAGGATTCGGCAGAAGATGTGATGCAGGGTATGGAGGAAGAAGATGCGGAGGCACTGTTTACTGAAATTGAGGAGACAGGAGACCTGCTTGATGATACCAGTGATGCTCCGGTGATCCGGCTGGTAAACCTGATGTTTTCCCAGGCTGTGCGTGACAATGCCTCAGATATCCATATCGAACCTTACCAAAATATGTTGAAGATCCGGCAGCGGCTGGATGGTATCCTCTACGATATGCTGACACCTCCCAAACATGTGCAGTCAGCCCTTGTTTCCCGTATCAAGATTATGGCAAAACTTAATATTGCTGAAAAACGTCTGCCCCAGGATGGACGCATTGAGCTGCGTATTGCCAATCGGGAAATAGATGTACGGGTCTCCACCCTGCCCACTGCATTTGGAGAACGGGTGGTGCTTCGTCTTTTGGATAAATCATCTGTTTTAATCAGCTTAAAAGATCTGGGGATGCCCGAGGACCGGCTGGAGAAATTCTCTAAGGAGATCCGGGCTGCCAACGGGATTATTCTGGTAACAGGGCCTACTGGATCAGGAAAAACCACCACCCTCTATGCCGCGTTGACTACCATCAATTCAACAGATGTCAATATTATAACAGTTGAGGATCCCATTGAATATCGGATAAACGGGATCGGCCAGGTACAGGTGAATTCCAAAATAGATCTCACCTTCGCATCAGGGCTACGCTCAATTGTCCGTCAGGATCCTGACGTGATTTTAGTAGGCGAGATACGTGATACTGAAACAGCAGACATTGCGGTACAATCGGCTCTTACCGGCCATCTTGTTTTTTCAACCTTGCACACCAATGACTCAGCGAGTGCCATAACGAGATTACGGGATATGGGTGTTGAACCTTTTCTCCTTTCCTCTTCTGTTAACGCTATTCTGGCCCAGCGGCTTGTACGGATTATTTGTAAGGATTGCCGGGAGGAATATGATCCCAGTGTGGAAGAGCTGCGTCGTCTTGGGGTTTCGCTCGAAGATGTTGCCGGAAAGAAGGTGTTTCGTGGAAAAGGCTGTCCCTCCTGCCACCAGACGGGCTATAAGGGAAGATGTGGTATTTTTGAGTTGATGATAATGGATAAGGATATGAAAAACCTTATTCTCAAAACATCTGATTCCAACTCGATTAAAAGGCTTGCTGAAGAAAAAGGTATGGTAACCCTGCGTCAGGATGGACTTGATAAGGTCTTTAAAGGCGTAACAACCATTGAAGAGGTATATCGGGTAGCTCATGAATAGCCTGCCCTGAACTGGACATTTTTTTTGCGTAGTGTAGATGGTTTATTTCTCTCTGCTGAAAGGGATGCCAAGGTCTGCCGGTGATGCCGACCTGCCTCGTTTTCCTGATCTGGATACCAGTACAAGTACTCCAATGGTGAGGAGATAGGGAAGCATTTTCAGGATATATTCAGGGACGAGATCCATGGATGTTGCCTGAAAGAAAAACTGTAAAGCGGTGAGTCCACCAAAGAGGAATGCGCCGAAGAAGGCAAGAAGTGGATTCCACATACAGAAGATCACCATGGCAATGGCTATCCAACCTTGTCCGCCGGTCATGGTTTCCTTCCATCCTGGAGTATAGGAAAGTGAAAGATAGCTTCCTGCAAGCCCAGCCAGGAGGCCACCTACAAAGACAGCGATTGTGCGGGTGAGAGCAACATTTGTTCCTGCTGCATCCGAGGATCTCGCATCTTCACCAACGGCCCGGAGAATAAGACCCGCTCTGGTTCGAAAGAGGATATACCAGATCAGCGGCACAAGGATGTAGGCACCGTAGGCAAATGGACTCTGGTTGAAGAATATATCGCCGATAACGGGAATATCCCCTAGATATGGAATAGCTTCAGGGCGGATACGAATACCTTTTTCACCGATGAGCGATCTGCCCAGGAAGTTGGCAAGGCCTGTTCCCAAAATGGTGAGAGCAAGACCGCTTAACACCTGATTTGCCCGTAAACGGATGGTGAACAGGGCATGGATTAACGAGAGAAGTCCGCCTGCCAGGCAGCCGGCGCCGACAGCGAGAAACGGATTACCGGTATAGTGGCCAACCGCAAAACCAGCGAGCGCACCTACGAGCATCATACCTTCCACGCCCAGATTCAAGACGCCGCTGCGTTCCGCAATGATCTCTCCCACGGTGGCAAAGAGAACTGCAATTGAAGATTTAATGGCAATCTGGGTGATAAACACGAGGTCTTCGATCATGTAGACTCCTTGCTGCTCTTTTGCTGTGTAGCACTGTTTGCCCTAAAAACAATCCGATATTTTGAAAATGATTTCCCGGCAAACAACCCGAAGAGAAGTGCCCCTTCAAGAATCAAGCTGATTGAGGAGGGCAATCCCAGAACAGATTGCAGCTGTTCACCGCCGACAAAGAGGACGCCTAATAGTACAGCGGTAAAAGGAATGGCAAGGGGATTAAGCCCCGCCAGCCAGGCAACAATAATTCCATCATATCCGTAGCCCACAGCAAGTCCTGACTGTAACCGGTGATGGATACCGCAGACCTCTATCATACCTGCAAGGCCCGCCAGTGCACCGGAAAGTGCCATAACTGTCAGGATTTTACGGTTGACATTAAACCCTGCATATCTTGCAGCTCGCTGTCTGGCACCTATAACACGCACCTGGTACCCCCATGAAGAGTGGTTGAGTAGATAGAATAAGAAAAAAGCGCAGAGAAGAGCCAGTGGAAAGCCGAGGGTTATTCTTGTAGTAAAAAATCGTATGAGATAGGCTGACTCCGGCAGCTGAGCAGTGCCCGGAAAGCCGTACCCTGCCGGATCCCTCCAGGGACCGAAAAAGAGATATTCCATGTAGATGACAGCCACATAGTTTAACAGCAGGGTTGTGAGAATCTCATTGACATTGAATTTTGCCTTTAATATTGCCGGAATAAGTGCCCACATCATACCACCAAGAGTGGCTGTGCATAGTACGGCGGGAAGCATTGCAGCAGGTGGTGCTTCAGGAAAGAGGAAAAGGGCTGTACCTGATGCAAAAATTCCCCCCCACACCAGCTGTCCTTCGCAGCCGATGTTCCAAAGTAGCATCACAGCGGCAACGGCAACCGCTAAACCTGTGAATATCAGGGGAGTTGCCTTGACCAGTACTTCGGAAAACGATTGGAAAGAGCCAAATACACCGGTAACCATTGTACGATAGGCAGTAACCGGGCTGACTCCAAAAAAGAAAAAGATGATAGATCCGGTTACGAAGGCAATGATTGTGGCATAGATGAAGGAGAGCCAGCTGCGGTTGCTATTTGTACATTTTTCAAGAGTGATCATTGCTCTACCCCTGCCATCAGCAGCCCCACACGTCCCACATCTTCATCGCTGCTTGCATCTATGATATCAATAAGACGGCCATTATAGATAACACCAATGCGATCAGAAAGAGAAAGCACCTCTTTCAGATCACCGGTTACAAGGAGAACAGCACCATTTTCCCGGTATTGTAAAATTGCCTTCCAAATATCTTCGGTGGCTGAAATATCGAGTCCCTGTGTGGGTTGCTCAGCAATAAAAAGAGCCGGCTTACGGGCAAGTTCTCTTGCCAGTATGACTTTCTGTAAATTTCCGCCGGAAAGTGATCTGGCGGGAACGTGGCAGCTTTCTGCCCTGATCTGGTATTTTTCTATTGCCTGCATGCTGTCATAGATCATTTTCCCTCGATCCAACCGCCATGAACGGGCTCCTGATGTGTAGGCGGATAGCCTGGTCAGCCCAAAATTTTCAGCAATGGACATACTGCCTATGGCGCCGGTATGATACCGATCTTCGGGCACGTAGGCGATTTTATCTTTTTTTGCCCTGCTCCATTCCTGCGGAGTGTAGCGTTTATCTGCAAAGAGTACTTCTCCTTCTTCTGCCGTTGACAGGCCGGTAATGGCAGAGACAAGACCATTCTGACCATTTCCTGCAACACCAATAATGGAGAATATTTCGCCTTTTCGGATATGAAAGTCAATTGCCCGAAACGGGGTGCCGCCAAGGGGATTATTCCCTGAGAAATTCTTGACAGAAAACACAGTGTTACCGGGTGGGATCTCTTTTTTTTCTACGCGCAGAACGACATCCCGGCCGACCATCAGTTTAGCGAGCTGGCTTTTTGACATGCGTGCATCCACCTGAGATGTCAATATCAACCGGCCCTTACGCATGATGGCCAGGGTGTCAGCCAGCCTGATCACCTCTTCAAGCTTGTGGGTGATAAAAACAATCACCTTACCATCTCTCCGCAGTTTGTCGAGGATAGTGAACAAGGCGTCTATTTCCGGTGGAGTGAGCACGGCGGTTGGTTCATCAAAAATAAGAATTTCGGCATCGAGCATTAACAGTTTTATAATTTCCACGCGCTGTCGCTCACCCATGGAAAGCTCATAGATATACTTTTCAGGAGCCAGCTTCAGCCCATATTTTTCAGCTGTCCTTGTTATGGCATTGTCTATGTTACCTTTGAATTTTTTCCCGGCAGCCAGGGTGAGATTTTCGATTACTGTCATTGATTCTATCAGCATAAAGCGTTGATAAACCATTCCTACCCCTGCCTCCAGAGCCTGGGCGGGTGATGTGAAATGTTTTTCATTACCGTGAAGAAAAATACTTCCTGCGCTGGCAGGATATCTACCTGCCAGAATGGACATCAGAGTTGACTTTCCTGCACCGTTTTCGCCGAGTAACGCGCAGATTTTTCCGCTGTAAAGATCAAGGTTAACATCTTTGTTGGCCGTTACAGTTCCAAACTGTTTTGACACTCCTCTCAGAGAGACGACAGGTGAATCCATATCTAGGGGGCAACAGGTTGTGGATTTGGAAGGTGTGTGAGTGTATGCACCGGGGCAGGGAGAAGAAGGGGGTGTTCTCCTTCCTGGGCTGCGCAAAAAATACCATGAACTTTGGGTGTACCACCGCCGGTCTGGGATACGGCTTCTTCGAGTATTTCATAGAGTCCCAGGGTGGTACCGCCTGTACTGATGACATCATCAATTATTATAAAACCATTTTTGGCTTCTGTGAGTAAAAGCATATCCCGCTCATAGACGGCAAGAAACTTGTTACCGCTGGTGATCGAATCTGCACCTACCTGGAGTACTGGTCTACGTTCTGCTTCCATATGGGGTTTGATCCTGTTATAGGCAACAGCAACTGCGTCAATGCCTAAAAGAGAGGAAACCACCTGTGTCAGCTGCAAGGCTTTTTCCACTGCGGTTAAAATAACAACAGAGGCGTAATCAGGCACCTCTTTGCGGATTTTTTCTGCAAGAAGACGGCCAAGATCGGTATTGAGTCTGGTTTGTCCGACCAGATTGAAAGAGGCGATACGCAGGTGTCCATCTGCCTTGGGAACCAGTACGTAGGGTAATTTTATCTGATAGTCGAGACCTTCAACTTGTAACACAAATTTTTCACCGGACTCTTTGCTGTCAAGAACGTCCATGAAATACTCCTTACTGTAATGTTGAAGAAAAGAAACTGCGCCATCAAGTTGGAAAAGCCTGTCAGCGCAGTTATGTTTTTTATATGCAGCGGTTTGTTATTGTGGAATTTTTCCTGAAACACCTTTTACGAGTACACGCATGGTAAGCAGATCTTCGTCGCTTGCCTTTTCACCTTTTTTCCAGATTTCATGGCCCTTCTGGTCATGTACTGGGCCCTGAAAAATGATGTCTTCCTGTTCGATTCTTGCCTGCTCTGCAAGTACTTTTTCCTTGATTTCCGGAGGAACATTTTTATTAAATGAGGAAAGCACTACGGCCTTATCGTCAAGACCTCCCCAGTAGGGGGTATTGTTCCAGGTTCCATTCATTACCTGTTCGACAACACGGACATAATACTGTCCCCAGTTCCAGGTGGTAGATACAAGAGCACAATCCGCGCCATATTTTGCCACATCCTCACCGTAGCCGATTGTGGGGCTGCCGGCAGCACAGGCTGCGTTAGCCGAATCCGGGGTGTCGGCCATCTGTCTGATTAAATCATGTTTTCTTGCGACAAGTGTTTCTGCCAGAGTTGTTTCATTAGCTGCATCACGCCATGCCTTAAGCCAGACAACAGTGTTGAGCTTGTCTATATCGTAAGAGATGCCTGCCTCATCAAGCCCCTTTCTGAGGCCGATGGTAAAAGCGTTGATCCCTCTGATCGGTTCAGGGATTGGCTGTGTTGCCACGGTACCTATCTTTTTGTATCCCAAGAGGCCTGCCATATAACCGGCCAGATATTCACCCTGGTACATCCTGGCGAAATAGTTACGCATGTTCGCTGCTGATTTGAAACCTGAACAGTGTTCGAATTTAATATTCGGATAGTCCTTGGCCACAGCGAGCAGAGGATCCATATGTTCGAAGGTGGTTCCAAAAATGATATCATAGCCCTTGCTTGCATAGTCACGGAAAACACGTTCCGCATCAGCAGCGCGTACTTTCTCAGTATAGGAGATCTCTATCTTGTCCCCCATTTTTTTCTGAAGATATTTGATACCTTCATAATGAGCGGTTGTCCATCCCTGGTCATCAATGGTCCATAACAGGGCAAAAGCCACTTTTAGTTTTTTGTCAGCTGCGAACAAGGGCTGTATCGCGCTGGAAAAGAGTACAAAAGACAAGAGCGCTATACATACCAGTAGAGATTTTTTCGACATAGTGTGTTTCTCCCTATTATTTTTTATAATGTGATTACCTGTAAACAGGCCAGTCCTGTAAAAATGCATACAGGAATGTACTCCAACATGGTGGGTTGAGCAAGATTTTACTGGATCTGAAAGTATCTTTTTCAGTGGAGCAGGAAGGCTTGCCATACCTCTTGGGATATGGCAAAATTGCTTTGATGTGCGAAGCATGAAAGCCTGGATATTTACCGGGCACAGCCTGAGAAGAGAGATGCTATGATATGTCTGATGATGGCAACGTTTGTTGAGGCGGAACCCTTTATTATAAAAATGAAAATGCAAAAAGAGAAGGGGGCTCCTTTTCCGCTCTATGTCAGCAAAGACACCGTTCTTATTCTTTCAGGAATTGGTAAGGTGCAGGCTGCTATGGCCTCAACCTATGCCTGTGTCTCTTTGCAGGTTGATGTCCTTCTTAATCTTGGTGCAGCGGGGGCAAACTCAAAACATATGCAGCCTGGTGAGATTTATCATATTAACAAGGTGCTGGAAATGGATCGTCTCCATTTTAAAACGCTTGAGCCCATGGTGTTTTTTCCAGAAACTTTCCTGGATACTGTTCCTGGATTGCAACAGGCGACGTTGCTTACCCGTGACCTTGCCGTGGTGGATGCCGATGAGCGGACCCGGATGGCCAGGTATGGTGAACTCTCTGATATGGAAGGTGCTGCGATAGTACAGGTCTGCCGGAAATTCAAAACAGGTTGCTATCTTTTTAAGCAGGTTACGGATACCTTTGAACATCAGCGGATTGATGAGATCGTAGTAAACATTAAGAAATATCGAAATACGCTGTTTTCCTGCTATTCTGATGTTGTTCACCCCCTGCTTGTGCAGGAAGAAGTCTTTTTGAAATGAGGTATGTAACGGAAAAAATTTTCAATGTTACGTGAATAGAGGTATATGTGATACAGCGTAAACAGGTTCTATAAAACAAAGGAAAAGGATAGGTCTTGTGAATATTTACTCACTTCGTCATACCACAGTGGTATTTCTATGTTGTATTTTTCTCTGTTCCGGCTGTGGCCGTCAGGCTGAAAAGAAAGATGGAGGGGTATTGTCTGTACATCCTCCTTCTCCAGTCATACATCCTCTTGAAATCGAAGAAAAACAAGAGACTTCTTCAGTTGCCGCTCCTCCTGTAACAATGATATCTGTAGAAGAGAAAAAAAAGAAAGTTGCGCCGGTGCCAGCAGAGAAAAAAAAGATGGATATTCCCGTTATTCATTCTGCTGATGAGAAGAAGGTTTATGAATTTGTCATAATCAATCAAAAACGATATCCGGTTCCGGCTGTCTGGCGAGGAAATAAAATTACCCAAAAATCGCCTTCAATGGATCAAATGCGACAAGTCCCGGTAAAGTTTGCCCATGACGAAACCAGAATCTATGCTGAAAAAGGGGCGTGTGACGCCTTTGTTGCCATGGCTGAGCAGGCACTTACCGATGATATCCTCATCCAGGTACATTCGGGGTTCAGGAGTATCTGGTATCAGGAAAAAATATTCATTAAATATATGGCAAGGGGACGAAGTTGGGAAGATCTGGTCAGATATGTTGCACCTCCTGGATATTCAGAACATGCCCTGGGTACAGCCTTTGATTTTTATCCAAGCAATTGGCGGTTTGCTGATTCGACGACTTATCACTGGTTGCGGGAACATGCTCATGAATTTGGGTTTCGAGAAACCTATCCTGAACATTCACCTAAAGGATTTCCCTGGGAGGCCTGGCACTGGCGATATGTTGGTACAGCATCTGAGAGGTAAGGACATTGCTGCTGGAGGTGGGGACAATTTAACTCCTGCCGTTTACTAAAGAATTCGGGTTATCCCCTGAATATGGTGCCTTCTCCCGCTGCCTCTCTTTTCACAATGTCATCTTGATTTCTCAGAATATAAATCAGGATGATAAAAAGTAGAAAATCAGTATAGGAGGCCAGCAGATAGACAAAAAACTCGATGACAACGAAGATGAAAATATATGATTCCTGAAGCCAGCTGAGCTGATAGTGAACAAACAGAACCAGAAGTTCCGAGAAGAGGCCGAGGAGTAACAGAGGTGCCGAGGCAAACAGGTGTTTAATAAAAAACTGTATCCCATACGTAATGGACGGAACAATTTTTCCGGAAACATAATATCCCGGTATAACATAAATAAAGAGCAGACTGAAAAATAAAATTGTCAGCAGAACGTGAGCGATGTTTGCTGAAGAACCAGCTATCCCGGTGATAAATGCTGAGCCGATTACAATGGGAATATACATACAGAACAGTACTAACAGGTATCCCGGGACATACATTTTGAAGATAGTGGAAAGCGAGTTGTTCTTTTCTTCTATTCTTTCATAAAAATAGCCATAAAGTAAGGGGTTAAGGAACACAGTTCCTGCTATACTGAAACCTGTAATAAAACCACTGATTCCTGTTTCGGGAAACAGTGTTGTAATGCTGTTTAAAACTCCTATAATGACCAGGAGAGTCAGTACCAGCGGCGACGTTCTGAGGATGTAGAGGCCGTATGTAAGGTACGTCTTGATATGCAATGACTGTTGTTCGTTCATCTGAAGAATATAAGGTGCTGATTTACCAATATAAGGTGTTGCTTCCTGTTCGCAGGAGAATCCATGTCCGTTATGGATTTTACCAGTGCAGGGAACAATCCTCTGAAAGTTGAGGGACAGCCTCTGTTTCTGGTAAAATGATCCGTATGGTACGAAAAACAGATGACCATTCTTTTACTATTGTCAACCGGATAATGCAATAATAGCCGAGGCGAATGTAACGTGTGGATAAAAAAAAGATTGTATTTGTTGGGGATATTTTTAATAATGATTTAAACAGAGTTGTTCCCAATGTTTTTTTAGGTGTGGCGATTTACAGTAAGGATGTTGGAGTAGAATTGTTAAAGCATGAACGATGAGTAGTAAATGAAGAGCATGCTATGAATCGTAAGATATCCGGAGGGAAAGATGAAAATGATTTGTCCCCATTGCGGGGTTAGCGGTACCGCCGAAGACTCTTTGTGGGACAGGAAGGTGAAATGCCCGAAATGTAATGGCCTGTTTATTGCGGATATGAGTAATATGGTGGAGGGCAAACAGTTTCCTGTTGATAATTCTGATGGAATGATGGCGGGTGCTGGTGACGCAGGTACAGACTATCTTACCGATTCCGACGAGATGCTCGATGAAAGTGAAATAGATAAAATTCTGTCTGGGGATGTCGTTGAAGATGAAGAGATAACTGAACATGTAGATGATGTTCTTACTGTTGTAGAAGAATCGGTCGATACCGAAAATCTTGATATAGTCGAAAGCGATGAACTCCTTGCAGACACTGTCACTCCTGTTTCAGGTTCTGCTGTTGAAGATAAAAATGATCAATTTCCTGATGTCGATGTGGACGAAAGCCTGTCGGGAATGGACAGCTTTTTTGATGATGATCTGCCAGCAGAGGGAACTACTGATGAACCTTCTGCTGAAGAGGATGAACAATTTACGGGCGATTCTGATATACCAGAGAAAGAACATGGCATTGATTCCTCGTTCGATGAAGACTTTGGTATAGAAGCCAAAGATGAAACTGAACATGACAGTGCCGATAATGGTGAGGAAAATGATGAAGATGATGGTTTTGCCACTACAGCCCTGGATGACTTATGGAGCAATGACTCGGAAGTGACCGAGGACGAGGATACATCTGAAGATGCAGATGTCCCTGTGAAATGTGCAGCATGTGGTGAGTATTTTCAACGAGGGACGGGATATAAACTTGGTACAACCCTCTATTGTGATAGATGTGTACCCCGAAAAGATGAATTTGGACAGGCTGGAACGGATGAATCAGGGGAGGAACTGGCTGAAGAGGCTGGCAGGAAAAAAGGGTTTTTAAGCAGACTGTTTTCCCGGAAGAAGTAATTAGGGGTTTGAATTCGAAGGTGCATGATGTTCCTGCCATAATACCGGTATCTTATGTACAAGTGCGATGCCTGGTACTGGTGGGAAAGGAGGACATATGACCGTAACCACTGCCGGATTGATGTGGCTGATAATGGGAGTTATCTGCTTTGTTCTTGAGCTGATGCTTCCGGGGTTTATCCTTTTCTTTTTTGGCCTTGGTTCCTGGGTTGCTGCATTGTCGTGCTGGCTTTTCCCTGTCAGTCTCAATATGCAGCTTGCTATTTTTATTGTATCATCTCTCGTTTCTCTTTTTTTATTGCGTCGTTTCATTCAAAAGCGTTTTCGTGGTGATGAATCTATAGAGGATGAAGGTGTCAGTGTGGCGATTGGGGAAAGAGCCCTGGTGCTGGAAGATATTCTTCCCCCGCAGGAGGGAAAGATCAGCTATGCCGGAACCCAGTGGCGTGCCCGTGCTGAAGAAGCTATTGAAAAGGGAAGCACAGTCTTTATTACAGGCCAGAATGGCGCAGTTATGGAGGTATCCCCAACCTGATGCAAAAGTCAGTCGACTGTGTTTCTCTACTCTTTTTTATCAATTGAACATTTAAATAACAGAGGATAACTATGGAAGGCGAAATAGTAGCATTTGCATCATTGGCTATAATCATTGTCCTGGTATTTGTCGTACTGATCAAGACAGCGGTGGTGGTGCCGCAGCGTTCTGAGTACGTAGTTGAACGGCTGGGAAAGTATCGAAAAACATTGAGTGCCGGGTTCCATATTCTGATACCGTTCTTTGACAAGATAGCCTATAAAAGGAGTCTTAAAGAAGAGCCCATTGACATTCCGGCCCAGACCTGTATTACAGCAGACAATGTTACCCTGGAGGTTGACGGCATACTCTATCTGCAGGTGGTTAATTCCAAAATGTCTGCTTACGGTATCGACAACTATCATTTTGCCGCAACACAGCTGGCTCAGACGTCATTGCGTTCAGCCATTGGTAAAATCTCCCTGGATAATACCTTTGAGGCTCGTGAAAGTCTCAATGGTCAGGTGGTGGAGGCGTTGGATCAGGCCGCTGCTAACTGGGGAATCAAGGTATTACGCTATGAGATTAAAGATATCGAACCGCCCCGGACCGTCCTTGATGCCATGGAAAAACAGA
>PDWI01002111.1_pt1 | contig 30492 bp, 32 predicted proteins | sample 1430891 | NCBI WGS metagenome assembly PDWI01 (sample SAMN01162508, study PRJNA174530) | Oral metagenome, whole genome shotgun sequencing project. | biome: Marine environment; feature: Marine mammal; material: Swab sample of the gingival sulcus; isolation source: swab sample of gingival sulcus... | reverse complement strand
AAAAAACTAGAGTGCCTTGCTCCGATGGAGTATCGCAGCTTAGCACTCAGTTCATAAATCTTTAATTAATTAACTGTCTACTTGACAAGACTCAGTTCACAGTTCTACTCTCTTTTTTTGACCTGGTAAAAGACTGACTTTTTTAAAGCCTTTTAACTCTTTTCTTGGTCTAAAGACAGACGACTTGATATCTCTTACATATAGTTGTACTACTTCTTTTCCTTTGACATTTCCTGTGTTCTCTAAATCAAAACGAATGACGATCTCTTCTCCTGTAAATATGTTGGATGAAAATTCTAGATTAGAATATTGGAATGTCGTATAGCTTAGTCCATGTCCAAAAGGAAATAATATTTTATCTCGATTCTTATCATAGTATCGATAACCCACGAAAATGGATTCAATATATCGGGCTTGTTTATTATCGCTATCATAATAAAAACGTGGCGGTAATTCACTATCAATAGGATATGTTTCTGCTAGTTTTCCGCTTGGGTTTTTATCACCAAACAATATATCAATTAACGCTGAAGCACCTGCTTGTCCAGAAAGGTACATCTGGATGATAGCAGGAACGTCACTATGAAAAGTAACAGGAGAGCCCGAACTAATGACAAGCACTGTATTACGATTACACTTAATGATAGAATCAAGTTCTCTTTGGTGTGCAAATGGAAGACTCAAATTTTCTCGATCAAAACTCTCCGACTCGACGCTTGAATCCAACCATGAAAATAGGATCACCCCATCAACGACATTCGCCATGGTTTCGAGAAATGTTCTGTCAGACTTATAGCTAGCATAAACAAATTCAATTCCTCTTTTACTCAACTCATCATATACAGTATCAACATTCGTAGGGTTTATAAGCGAACTACCCGCCCCCTGTATGATAGGGTTCTTGGCAAAATCACCAATCACTAAATACTTTTTATCCCGTTTAAAGGGTAGGACTCCTTCATTTTTAAGAAGAACCATTGACTCACTTGCAATCTTTCTTGCAAGCTCATGATGAGTACTAGCAACATATAAATCACCCTTTTTCGTATTCTTACTCGCAATGGAAACTAGTTCTAAGACATCACTCGCCCTATCACTTAAAACGGATTCCCTTATGTCGCCTTTTTTGATAGCCTGAAGTCTCGTCGCATCACTTCGTTTATTAAATGGCATTTCAAGACTTAATCCAGCATTTGTCGCTTTTACTGGATCATTTACTGCGCCCCAATCACTAATTACTGCCCCGGTATATCCCCACTCTCTTCGAAGGATATCTGTAAGTAATGTTTTGTTTTCGGAACAGTATACGCCATTGAGTTTATTATATGACGCCATAATAGCATGTGGTTTTGCTTCCTTTATCGCAATTTCAAACCCTTTTAAATAAATCTCTCGTAATGCCCTCTCATCAACAATAACATCTTGTCGCATCCTATCTTCTTCCATGTTGGAACAAACAAAATGTTTTAAACAAGCGCTAACACCAGTTGATTGCAACCCTTTAACATAACCAGCCGCCATTTTACCACTTAAATAAGGATCTTCCGAAATATATTCAAAATTCCTTCCACAGGTAGGCATTCGCTTTATATTAAGACCCGGACCAAGAATCATATCTACCTTTTCTTCATTCGCTTCCTTTCCAATAGCCTCACCCATTCGTTTTATAAGATCTTCATCCCAAGAAGACGCAACACAAGAAAGTGTTGGAAACGCTGTAGATTCATAAGAATTACTCAGCATTGCTGAATGAAGACCTCCTCTTTGCTTTCTTACACCATGAGGCCCATCGGTAACGAATATAGACGATATATCAAGATCATCCATCGCCTTTGTTTGCCAGAAATTTGCTCCTGATAATATATTAGCCTTTTGATTTATTGTCATATTACTAACTTTTGAAATGTCCATTTAACCCTCTAATCATAACGACGAAAGAATAAACAATGACGCCAATAATAACGCCACACAAATTGAGTATGATATCATCAATATCAAATACGCCTAGCCTTGCTATTAGCTGAAACGCTTCAATGGATAAGATAAATAAAAACCCTATAACAATTGTATTAAAACGTTTCATACCAAACATTATATACGGCAATATCATGCCAAATGGTATAAAGATTAAAACATTTCCTATGATGTTGTAGGAGTAATCCTTTAACGTAATATTTGCATTCTGCATTGCTATTGTATAATTCTTTATCGTATAGAACGGTTCCACATTGATCGCCCCGTTCGAATTAAAATTGATCCCATTTTTAAAAACTAGTATTCTTACAATAAGTGCCATATATAAAAGCACAATAATAAATACCATTATTTTTTTCTTCAAACTATCTTTCCTTAATATACTTTCTGAAAACGCTCTCAATCTATTTTAGATATTGCGCTTAGACAAATACTCTCTTAACTCTTCTCCACTTTCAAACTGTATTGCTCTTTTCGCTAGCTCTGTTATCTCTTTCATTTCATGCTTAATAATATATTTTCTAAGCGTTAATGTATTATTTGATTTGATAATCAAACTATCGACACCAATCCCGATAAGAACAAGTACCATTTTCTCATCATCGACATCTTTTCCATACAAACTAACCCATTTGCCATCTTTTTGGGTATTTACTGAAATCCTTCTTAAAAGCTTTAAAAACGCAATATTATAAACACTTAGATCAGATCCTTCTTTTCTACCAACGATGTTCTTTATTAACTCACTAGCATTGATGACAAAGAAGTCAACAAGCTCTAGATAGTGATTGATCATGAAAGCCACTTCTGGCGTCTCGATAATAAGACCAATCTCATAATTGCCAAACTCTACCGTTTCCTCCACTAACTTCTTTTCCATGCGATCAAATTCACCTTTGATTTTTTTTAGCATGGATAGCGAATTAATGTTATCTAGCATAACCCTTATGTTACCATATTTTGACGCCATAATAAGTGCCTTTAATCTATTTCTAAACACACTATTATCCGTATATGAAAGCTTAACCGTTAAACTCTTATTGTTAAATTTATCAAATGCTTTATTAAAAATACTTAGTTGAGTTTCAATTGGAATGCTCGTTTCTCCCTCGATAAAAAGATCTTCATTAAGTACCGTAATCGAATCACTATCATTACTCTTAATAATATCATAATCGCTTATCTTAGACAGTATTCCAGAGAGTTCTATTGACTTTAAATCCTTTGTTTTCGTTTCTAAACCAATGTATTTCGTTAGACCACCTGTTTGAATCTCATTTATTTGAATTTGTTGTCTATACTTTTCAATAATATCATCACTTTGATCAATTAATACCAGTGATTTATCACTATCTACGATAGCAATATCACCATCCAGTTGTTTGATATCGATACCATATACATGAGCAATGGAAATGGATTCCTCTTTCGATAAACTCTCTTCTGTAATAATACCCTTAACAAATTCCTCATTAAAGCGCATGACATCGCTCATATTAAGTCGTCTCGATACGATTACTACTTCTTGATCATAATCAATGGTTAAAGGCTCTACTTTATTTATTATCCGAATCAGTCTATAGGCATTATCAAGGTAATAACCTCCCATTTTTTCAGAAACTTTCTTGATACTATATAACAGATTCATACTCCTTTGAGCTACATATTTTTTTATATCTGCTATCCATATTTCATTAGATGCCGCCTCAGATAGTCTAATATAATATTCACTCTCTGCATACTCATTTGTTAAATCCAATAACTCATTTCTCAAATCTTTTAAATAATCATCAAAATTCTCTATCTCTTTCGATGGATTTAGCACCATCCCTTTACTCGGTTCTTTTATGGACTCGAGTTTTACAATTTTACCAATACCTACTCCATTTGAAATACTTTTACCACTTAATACTCCCATATATAACTCCTTTTATCATAAGATTATTATACCATTTTTTTTAAAAAAAAAGAAAATACTTCCAAGTATATTGCTTGAAAGTATCAATATCAACTATATGTGTTTGCCTTCCATTAACTCTCCACTTTTCATCGTATAAACTTTTTTACCATAGTGAAGGGTATCCAGTTCGTGAGAAACAATTAGTAATGTCGTTCCTTCATCATTGATTCTCTTTAACATCTCCATTACTTCTTTTGTACTCTCAACATCCAGATCACTCGTTGGTTCGTCCGCAATGATAATATATGGATCATTAATCATTGCTCTAGCGATAAGCACTCTTCTGAGTTCCCCACCAGAAAGTTCTCTTGGATAGGAATGCGCTAACTCTTCAATCCCAAGCTTTTCAAGTACTATCATCGCCTTGCCAGCTACATCACCTTCTCTTTTATATGTGAAAAATGGCAGACATACATTTTCAATAACCGTAAGATATGGAAGCGTTGCACTAAGCTGTGGGATAAAGCCAATATGTTCGTTTCGAATAAGAGATACATCATCATCACTCTTGTCAACAATATTATTCCCATTTAGATAAATAGAACCCTGCGTCGGTGTTATCATGCCAGATAGCATATTAATTAGTGTACTCTTTCCACTGCCACTTTTGCCAATGATGTTTATAAAATCACCTTTTTCTACCTCAAGGCTTACGTTATTGACTGCGTTAAACTTTCTAGAACCTCTGGTATATTCTTTTGTCAAACCTTCTGCTTTTAAAATCATTATATACCTTCTTTCATATTCGTATAAATATCACTTTTGATTATCTTATATACGGAAGTAAATGTCGCGATAGGTCCTGTAAGTGATGATACCGCAAAGCATATTAGACCATACATAAGAAGTGATGATAATCCTGGTATAACAAATGGTATATTTAGGCTTTCTTTTACCATTGGACTAATTGATATAATCGCTATTAATCCAATGAATATGCCAATAGTTGAGGCAAAGAGACTGATGATAAAGGATTCTCTTAAAATTAAGAATGCCAATTTTTTCTTTGTCATTCCTATGACTCTAAAGATACCAAATTCTTTTTTCCTTTCATTAATAGATAGTGAAAATACTAGCGCTATCACTATAATCGCTAATATTAATATGATAAATATAATGACTTTGATGTATCTAGAAATAACGATTAAGTTAGATGAAATCTCATTCACAAATTTTTTACTAAACATACCGTAAATACCATCACTAGAGTATTTTTCAGTAATTTCTCTTGCGACCTTAGAAGAATCATATCCATCTTTGAGTTTGATCATTATCGTTGAAACAAGAGACCCATCTTCGGATAATTTATGCTTCATGATTCTTTGAGCATCCTTAGCAAGTTCTGCGCTTGTCTCCTGTGTCATAAATACGGTCGCATCAAAACCCATCCCCGTTTGTTTTAGTCGACCAGCGATTTTATAAGGCTGCCCAAAAAATTTTACGGTTTCATTGACTTCTCCTGTTACATGAGCACCTACAATAACTTCCCCTTTTTTCAAATCAATATTCATCGTTTTATTCAACCATGGTTTAATTAAAAAGTCGGTATCATAATCGATGCCAACAATTTGTACTGGATAAGAACAACAAGATGCACTAAGAGTTGCTATATATGTCTGAGTTGTTATTTTCTCAATGCCTTCGATATCTTTGACTTTATCATAAGCATCTTTTGGTAAATAAAAGTTTATTGCTTTCCCACTTAGAATAATACTATCAATTTTCGCTTCGTATCCTTCAGGAACAACCATAACATCAGCGCCTAATCTATCAGACAACGAGCTAACTCCCTTTGATAGGGATGTCGATAATACAACACCTACTACTAGCGCAAAGGAAAACAGCGAAATTAATAATATCATCATAAAACTTCTAAATGGTTTTCTTCTAATATTTTTTATGGCTAAATTTTTTCCATTAAGCGGTTTCATTACTCTCTCCTAAAAATATAAATATAATTGCTATTATACTGACTAAAATCATCGTAGGTATCAGTATATTCAATGCCGGTTTCGTTTGTGTAAAACAAGTCATAACTTTCCCATCTTTTATAGCCATTCTACAAAAACCAACTTCCCAGCCAAGTTTCATCTTATCGCCCAGTTTAATGACTTGATGTGGAACCATATACATAAGTGATGAAAAAACAATAGCTAGCGTATAAGAAGCATAGGAACAAATCTTCTTTTTTGATAATAAATTAATTACTAAAATCAATGTCATAACAGCACCTAGCGCCGTTACAAATATACCGGTATAAAAACACTTCATATGCGACCCATTAGGAAGCGTTCCACTACATACTGGAAACAAAACAAAGGGACTTAATGTAATTACCAGAGAAATGATAACACTAATAATATTTATTATCTTATTTTTTAGCATTTTTTAGTGCCTCCTCCACTGCTGCCTTAAACTGTTTATGAGAAATGGTCGCACCACTAACAGCTTGGACGTCCTCTATATTTTGAGTGGATACCAGCATCTCTGGATACTGTTGCATTCCTTGATACGCTTTTTGTGCTAACATATAGTTTGCCTCTCCAGAGTCCTTCCCATAATCCATATCCTTTAATTGTCCTTCTTTATCATAACTTTCTTGCGTGCATGCAACTATTTTGCCTTCTTTTACAACGATTTCAACGACCATCTTCGAACTGCCTTCGCCTTTTATTTCTCCTGTAAACGTTCCATCCTTGAGCTCATCCGACCCACAAGAAATCGTGAACAGCAGTGTTGTAATAATAGCGATAATTAGCAATGATTTTTTCATTTTGCCTCTCCTCTCTGGTCAATATCCTTTGATATTTTACCATAATCAAGTACAATTTTTCTTTCAGCAACATCACCAACTTCAGGGTCATGGGTAACAACGATGATAGTAGCACCCTCTTGGTGAAGTTTTTGAAGTATTCCAATAACCATTTGTTCGTTCTCTTCATCCAAATTCCCAGTAGGTTCATCTGCTAAAAGTATTTCTGGCGAATTGATGAGCGCTCTTGCAATACAAACGCGTTGTTGTTCACCACCCGATAATTGACTAGGTAAGTGATTCGCTCGGTCTTTAAGACCCACTCTATCAAGTGCTTCAAGTGCTTCCTCCTTGTCCGGAAGACTATGATAGTACTGAGCTACCATAACGTTTTCAAGTGCACTTAAATAGGGAATTAAATGGAACTGTTGAAAGATAAGACCTATTTTATCCCTTCGTATTTCGGTTAGTGACTTTGCCTTTTCTTTGGATATTAACTGTCCATCAAGTATGACCTCACCAAGTGATGGCCTATCCATACATCCTATGATATTTATCATAGTCGTTTTTCCAGACCCAGACGGTCCCATGATCGAAAGCCAGTCACCCCTTCTTACCGTAAGATCAACTTCTGATAAGGCTTTTAAATTTCCATATATCTTTGATACTTTTTTTAATTCAAGTAAAACTTCTCTTTCCTTCATACTATTCTCCCTTAAGTACTATGGCTGGATGAACATCCATGATCTTTCTAGCCGGTAATATTGATGCTAGTACCGTTATAACTGCAAAAACCACTACCGTTATTGGTATTATTAATGGCTGGAAATTAATGGCTCTACCAAACACATTAAGTGATACATTCTGAGCAAATACAAAGCCCAGTAAACTTCCTAAAAGACCTCCTAGGATGCCAAGCACAACACCTTCACCTAAGAATTCTTTGATAACCATTTCATTCTTTGCCCCAAGTGCCTTCTTTAGTCCAATTTCTTTCTTTCTTTCACTGATCATTGCCAGCATCGTAGTATATACACTTATCATCGTGATAATAAGTACGATAGCTGTAACAAAGTACACTAGTGTCTGAAGTTTTGATAGCACAATATCTTGTGACTGAGTAACCCTTCGTACACTCTTTGCCTGAAGTTTAGGAAGCTTCTCATTAATCTCTTTTGAAATACGTTGAAGTTCTTCTTCCTTCGCCTCCACACTACACTCTAGCACATTACTGACATCCTCATCTTCTATAATGTCATTTAACATTGATACATTTAAGAATACAAAGGACTCTTCTTTTCCTCCAGTTGTTACAATCGCTTTAACGGTAAGTTCTCTATCAAAGTTGTTATCCGTAAGATCTCTTTCTTTATTCTCCAAAGCGTTCGTATTTATGGTAGTTGCGGTAGCTTGTTTCTTATATTTAACACCTTTTACAACAAAAGTATCTCCAACTTTTAAGTTAAGTGTCTCCGCTATATTTTTACCAACCATTACGCCACTGTCATCATTATCAATCCAATCACCTTCTATATACCAAAACGGACTATTTGCTTTAGCTTCAACTAAATCGGTGCCCGCCAGCATATATGGTTGTTCATTGATCTTCGCAGTATGGTATTTATAAGGCGCCATACCAACGATCTTTTCTTCCCCAATAATGCGTCTTAGTTCAGCAATATCATCCCCGTTGATTCTATTATCGCCTGTAGGAATGATAATAAGGTTCGCTCCATAAGAACGAAATTCTTTTCCTAATTGTCGAGGTATATCATAGTATATCGTGACAAGACCTGATAATATGGTCGATCCTATCATAATGGCAAGTAAGGCTATTAACAGTCTAGATTTTCTCCTTATTAGCGAACTAATAACCATTTTATAAAACATTCTTTTTTTTGTCATATACACCTACTTCCCATGCAGTACTTCTGTAGGCTTCAAACTCAGAAGATACCTTATTGCAGGTATGCTACCAACTAATGTTACCAACACAACAATGACGGATACAATAGGTATTACCATTTGTACAATCTCAATGGTTGAACCAAACACACTCAAGCCTATTATTTGAGCAATGCCAATGCCTAGTAAATATCCTATAACCCCACCAATGATTCCCGTGATAAGTATTTCAACAAGAATTAACAAGATAATCGCTGAGTTAAAAGCACCAATTGCTTTCATAAGTCCTATTTCTTGACTTCGATCCATAACACTTGATGTCACAAGATTTGAAATAGCAAGCGCTGAACCAAAGGCAGATAGTATCGTTATAAGAGTCATCAGCAGCGTCGTTTTCTTCAGGATGGTTCCTTCACTCTCCGCCACCTGTCTTACTGGTTTTGCCACACCATCTGTGATAACCTCTTGAATTTGGTGAGATATGGCGCTTACATAAGCGGTGCAGTACCACGTCTCATACTCATCTATCGTAAGACTAAGCGGGTCTTGAGCCGCTTTTTTTGCCAACTCATTATCCGGTGTTGTCAGTGCAGAAACTTCAAGGTTTCTATACTTACCCTCTAGCCCTGATAATTCCTGAGCTGTTTTTAAGGTAGTAATCACTTTTTCATCATCATCACCACCATCGATATAGATTCCTTTTACTTTTAACCTTTTTTTGTTGCCATTGACATTTACTGTTATCTCATCACCAAGGTCTATATCATTTTTCCCAGCTAATAAACTGCCTACCATGCAATACTCATCATCTTCGTACTCGAGCCAATCGCCTTTTAAATCAATGGTCCACCAATTTCTAAGTTTCCTCATTCCCGTATCAACTTCTTCTCCGGTTGGAAGTTTCTTCTTTAGTTGTACCCACGTACCAATGATTTTTGTATCACCAACGCCTTCTATTTCTGCTTTCACTTCTAAAAAAGGAGCGAAGTCTACGATATTAAAACCCCAAAAGATTTTTTTTATGTTAAAAATTTCTTCTTCCGATAAATATTTATCGCTAACACCCTTTCCATCTTCAATACCATATAGATCGGATAAAAGTGATGCATCCTTATGCATTACATTGATATTAGCGCCATATATTTTAAGTTCTCTATTAACTTTATCTCCTACACCAAGCATGATGTTAATCATCGCTGTTGATAATGAGACCCCTAACGCTATTGTTAAGGCAATCATTATCATCTTTGATTTTTGTTTAAATAAAGTTCTTCTTACCATTCTAAAAAACATACTGCCCCCTATTTAAACCTTTTTTCTTCACGCTCTAAGTCTTTTTTGTTGATATAAACCTTCTCATTCTCTATATTATAAGGGAATGGGATCGGGTTACAACCACCCTTAAAACCTATGGTCGCTTTATTCATGACAACATCACATCGTTTGCAGACAACATCATCACCTCGTTCAAAATAACCAGCAACGCCACATATTTCGCAAGCATCGAGACCAAGGCCATAAGCAGTTACACCCGGTTTTTTTACCCCAATAAATTTAACGGTAATGCCATTAGGTGTAGTATATGCATATCGGTGTAATTTCCCATCTTCAAAGTCGGTAAGTGGGATAACAATCATATCCCCCTCTACCTCGTACTCCTGTGGCTCTGCTAGTGCAACAGGCTTCGTATCATAATAATGAACCAATGTCACTATGAGTAGCGCAGCCACTGAAAACGTAATGAGTGAATACGACCACCTTCTCTTATTTCTAAGTCTCGCCTTTTCTTTTCGTCTTAGCGCATTATTCTTAAATACACCAACAACCTTCTTATTCGTAACAATAGTATATATCGCTAACACTACCGCAACGGTGGTCATCAAATAGATGCCTATATCAGAATAATTATCACCAAATATCATAATCTTAAATACAAGATCATAAAGCTTTATGATTTTAAGTCGTTGTGCGGCAGATACTGCTTTAAAGAAGTAAGCAAATGCATATAAAAACATCATCACACGAAAAACTATGGTGTTCATCCTATCATCGGCTTTTTTCATTAGGCTATATACAGAAAGATAAACGAGTAAACTCACAAGAAACCCTAAGCTAAACCCTATAAATCGAAGTAGGGCCATGGTGCTAACACTATCTTCACCAAAATACACAAATTCCTGAGTATATTGAATAATTTGTGGAAGCAAATAAGAAATGCTTGCTCCTATGGTTAGTGCGAGTAAAACTGTTGATATGTCTTTTTTCTTCAAAAAGGAAAAAACAAATGTCGCTAGTGCAAAAATAAAAATAGCTACTATCAACTGTCTATTCGTTCTTATAAGCGCAATATTAACAGCCTTAGCATCCATATATCGTATAACAAACATATAGATACCCGACACAACAGCTACTATTGATACAACAGCACTTGTTATATACAAATATAACTTATTAGCCTTTTTTAGCTGAAAAACAAAAAAAGACATAATAACAAACAACATAAACGTTTGTTTCGTAACTAAAACTAAATATTTTAGCAAAATAACCTCCTGAAAAAAGCCCTCCTCAAACAGAGAGGAGGCTTTCATTTACTATAAATTACTTGTTCTGTAATTGCTCTCCTGTGTAATTCCAGTCGAATTCAACAGTTTGAGTTTTGAAGTATTCTTCTGCTTTTTCTTTAGCAGGAACACCTGTTTCAGCGTCAACGTGAAGTAAATAATCAGTTGGTGCTTCAATAGTTAATTTAAGCTTATAAGTTCCAACTTTTAATAAACCTTTTTTAACGTTAGTTCCATAGTGAGGACCATCGTCAGCGTTCATAGGCATGAAGCTTCCCTCAGCAACGCTCTTACCATCTTTATCAAGTACATCATACTTAACAGTTAGGTATGCTGGCCATGTATCTTCAGCACCACCAAAACCATACATTTTTGATGCCTCGTTAGTTAAATGAATGTCTGCTTCAAGGTGCATATCTGATTCTTCTTTTGTAGGGTTTTTGCCTGCAGGAATCATATCAACAGCTTGGAAGTAAACAGCTGCAACTTTATAAGGTCCAACTATTTGCTCATCACCGATTTGAATCTCAGCGAATCCACTTTCACCTGGCTTTTCAGCTTCTTCTTTAGGCTCTTCCTTCTTCTCTTCGTCCTTTGCTTCTTCTTTCTTCTCCTCTTGTTTTGCTTCTTCTTTAGGTTCTTCTTTCTTCTCTTCTGGCTGAGAACAAGCAACTACAGAAAGAATCAAAACTAGAACTAACAATAATGAAATTAATTTTTTCATTTTTCCTCCTTCTTAAAATACTATTAGTTTATTTAAAATGCTTATACAGCATTAAAAACCTATTTTGTTTCTTTTTTCGCAGAAAGCAAATGCTTAATAAATAAGTACGCCGCTGCGATAACTAACATAATCTGTGGAATTAATGTTTCTGCCCTATCATAGATGTTAAGGATTTCGATACTAAATCCATTCATTGCTGGTATGATTGTTCTACCTGATATCACGTTGGCTTCTGTTAACTCAATAACACCTTTCCCCATAAACGATATGCACATCAAGAATAATAATAAACTTGTAAACATAAAGAACGGTTTAAGTGGTAGCTTCACGCTAAAATATCTAAACGCAATGTATATAGCGGCAAGTAACACGGTTGCCGCAAGGATGCCTAGTCCAATCCATTTAGGAGAACTCATGCCCGATGCAAAGGCAGCCTTATAAAATAATATCAGTTCAGCACCTTCTCTTAGCACGGCAAGAAACGCTGCAAACACAAGGGTCCATTTACTCTTGTTATCAATTGAGGAAGCAACTTTTTCATCGATATACTTCTCAAAAGCAACATGCTCTGATTTCGATAACATCCAGTTGCTCACATAGAATAGAACGATTACCGCAAGGAACATCGTCCACCCCTCAATAAGCTCTCTAGCAACCCCACTATTACCAAGGGCAAACTCTATAAAGAAAGCAAGTAGTATACTCGCAACAATCGCTGCAATACTTCCTATATACACGTGCTTTATTAATGCTTTATTCCCGGTTTTAATGAGATAAGCTATTATCGCAACAATCACTAGTATTGCTTCAAGTCCTTCTCGAAGTAATATGGAAAATGAGGTAGTAAATGTAATCCAGTTTTTTGTTTCCGCACTGACTTGTGACGTCTGCTCAGTCGCATCCTTCTCAACTGCTTTGTCTTTCGCTACAGGTGCTTCTGTGTCACCATTTCCCCAATCAGGAATCTCTTGATCGCCAAATACTTCTTCGCCTAGCTTATCGCTATCCTCTGCACTCGCAATACCATCAAGTACCATGGCATCTTTATACACCTTCACTCGAAGGGCATTAATGTCTCTGATAATACTCTCTTTATCGCCTTCCATATTTCCTAGAAGGGTATGCTTAATATCTCGAAACATCCCTTCGATATGGTTCACTCTCTTTGTCGCAATATAAACCATGACATTTTTTTCAAAGCCTTGTATCTCGTAATAGCCAAAATAAGCTTCGTTTATATATTCTCTTGCTTGCTTGTTATTGCCTTTCTCCACTTCTTCAATTGCCTTATCAAACTGTTCAGACATTGCCAGCGCAACCTCTCGCCAGTTATCGAATTTTTCTTTTTCAGCAAAAGAGAAATCGGAAATTACCGTTGTGAAAACGAGTAGTAGTAAGGTAACTATTATAATACTTTTTTTCATCATAACCTCTACATAAAATCGATATACATTATAATATCTTAAATGATAACTGTTGTCAATAATTAGAAGCAAAATATGTTATTGGTTTAACACATGAAAAATACCACTCATTAAAGTGGTATTATTTATCTTTTAATCGATTTGTCATCTTTGTTAAATGATACAGTTTACGTCCAATTTCCTCCGTAAGCGCGCCCTCTTTCATTCTCCAACACCAGTTGCCTTGACCTAGCACACCAGGCTCATTCATTCTGGCTGAATTATCGTACCCTAATAGGTCTTGTGTTTGACAAATGGCTACCTTTGCAACGCTTGTCATGGCGCCTCTTATCATCCCCCAGTGAAATGCCGTTTCCTCTATGCCAAAGTACTCTTTTGCCATACGCACTTCATGAGGATAGGCTTCTTTTTCCCATCCCTTGATGGTATAGTTATCATGCGTGCCAGGATATACCACAATATTTTCGTTAAAGTTATGTGGTATATGTTCTGATTTCCCCGTAGGGTCAAAGGCAAACTGTAAGATTTTCATACCAGGAAAGCCCGTTTCTTCTCTGAACTGATGAACTTCTTTTGTTAAAAAGCCCAGATCTTCAACAATGATTGGTAATTCGCCAAGTGACGCTTTCATACAATCAAATAAGTCCATACCCGGTCCTTGATGCCAACTACCATTTCTTGCCGTATCATCGCCACTTGGTATACGCCAATAGCTTTCAAATCCTCTAAAATGATCGATTCGAATGACATCAAATATCGTGGTTAGCCATTTAATTCGCTGTATCCACCACGCATAACCATCCTTTTTGTTGGCTTCCCAATCATAAAGAGGATTTCCCCATAACTGTCCATCATAAGAAAAATCATCGGGAGGGCATCCACCAACAAATTTAAGCGACATATCATCATTTAATTGAAATAAGTGCGGATTCGCCCACACATCTGAACTATCTTCCGCTACATATATGGGTAAATCACCAATTAATTGAAGGTTCTTACCATTAACATAGTTCTTTAGTTCTTTCCACTGCTTGAAGAACATATATTGAATAAAACATTGAAAATTTATTTCATCATAATTCTCCAGTTCAAAATCAGCTAAGGCATCTTTATCTCTAAGACGATACTTATCCGGCCATTCATTCCATTTTAAATCACCATTTGCCTTTTTTATAGCAACATATAAGGCGTAGTCTTCTAACCAAAAATTATGTTCGGTTTTAAAATTTATAAACGACAAATCGTTCTTATCAAATCGATCATACGCTATTTTTAGTATGTTGTACCTTGATTCATAAATCTGAAGAAAATCTACTAGCTCAGGACTATCCACCTTCGTATAACGATCAATTTCTTCCTGTGTGAGTAAAGAATGATCCTTTAATATATCTAGGTCAATAAAATATGGATTTCCCGCAAATGTTGAAAATGACTGATAAGGCGAATCGCCAAATCCCGTTGGCCCAACAGGTAGCATCTGCCAATATTTTTGACCAGCTCTATCTAAGAAATCAGCAAACTCATATGCTTGTTGACCTAATGTACCTATGCCATAATTGCTAGGTAACGAACTAATATGCATGAGTATGCCCGAATATCTGTCCTTACTAATAGCTTTAAAATTATATTTACTATCCATTAAAACGTCCTTTTTGTTTTGTTTTATATTGAAAAGCCTACTCTAGATGGCCATCCATCTAGAGTAAAAACTAATTGATTCTCATTGTTGTTTCTGAGTCGAAAAAGTGAAGCGCATCTAAATCAAAGGTAAAATTGTGGACTTCATCTATCGAATAGTCAAAATGACCAGGAACACTCATGACAAGTTCCGTCTCATCATCCAGAATTGTATAGAGTATTTTTTCTTTTCCAAGCGTTTCGATGACATCAACTCTCGCTTTGAAACTGTTTTTTTCGCTTTTTTGGGAAATAAAGCGCTCACTTCGAATGCCCATAGACACTTTTTTACCTTCGTACTCTAACACACTTTCAAATTTTGTATCGTTTAAATCTACTTTTACTAAACCAGATTCATTGACAAAAACACCATCCTTAATAACACCTTCTATTACGTTTATTGTTGGAGAACCGATAAACTTAGCAACAAATAAATTCTCTGGATGGGAATAAAACTCATCAGGAGAGCCTACTTGTTGTATTTTTCCCTTATCGAGAAGGACTATTTTAGTAGCCATCGTCATGGCTTCTGTTTGATCATGCGTTACATATATTGATGTAGTATTTAACTTTTTATGCAGTCTAACAAGTTCTACACGCATATGTTCACGTAATTTCGCATCCAAATTCGATAATGGTTCATCCATTAAGAATACACCAGGTTTTCTAACCATAGCTCTACCTAATGCAACCCTCTGTCGTTGTCCACCAGAAATATCGGAAGGGCGAGAGTACAAATAATCACTGATCTGAAGTATTTCTGCTGCTTCAATAACTCTTTCGTGAATAATCTCTTTTCGTTCCTTTTTCATTTTAAGAGAAAACGCCATATTATCATATACCGTCATATGTGGGTACAGTGCATACGATTGGAAAACCATCGCAATATCTCTATCACTTGGGGCAACCTTATTCATAAGCTTATCCCCAAAAATGAGTTCGCCTTCCGTAATGGAGTTTAGTCCTGCAATCATACGAAGTAATGTTGATTTTCCACATCCTGAAGGTCCTAAAATAACACAAAACTCTTTATCCCCAATTTCTAAATCTATGTTACGAATTGTAAAATTCTCACGTCCTTCATATTTTTTTCCAATATTTTTTAAACTAACTTTCATCACTCTATCCTTTCACCGAACCAGAACTTAGTCCTGATACTAACTGATTTTGCAGACTAATAAATAAGGCAATAATTGGCACAGCAGTTAATAAACCACCTGCTGCAAATACCGGCTGATTCATATTACGCATATCGCTAATTAATGTAAAAAGACCTGTCGCCAGCGTATAATCCATTGGATTCGATAAGATAACCGCTGGTAATAGATAATCCATAAACGGTCCGATAAATGACCAAAGTGCTATAATAGCAAGCATTGGTCTAGCAATAGGCATCACCACTAATCGATATACCTGCATGTTGGAACATCCATCAATTTTTGCAGCATCATCAAGTTCGGTAGATATTGAGTCTATATATCCTTTTAAAATAAATGTGTTTCCTGCAATACCACCACCTGAATAAATAAGGATTAACATCATTTGACGAGTAAATATTGGGAAGACGCCTTTTACAATAGCAAAAATGGCATAATACGCCGTGATACCCGCAAATACCGGGATTGTTTGTATTAACATAATTCCCATTAAACTCATCTTCTTGCCTTTAAATCGAAAACGTGAGTAAGCATAACCTGTAAACGATACAATAACTAGTGTTAATATCGCCGTAGATATCGCAATAAATAACGTATTCCCTACCCATCTTAAGTAATATGTTTTTTCAAACAAAAACTGAAAATGTTTTAGTGAAAACATAAAGTCACCAGACATTGAAATATATTTGGACTGATTACCATTAAAACTAGAAATCAACATAATTCCTAATGGAACAATTATTATTAACGCCCATATAATCATCGTTACATAAGATAGAACAAGCATTATTTTTCCAACCAACGTTAAGGGTTGACGATCGGATAAATATAAATTCTCTTTTTTACTTTTTTTCATCTTAATCCTCCTTAAATGCATTGGTTCTTCTAAATCCTAAATATGAAATAAACATTAGGACTAGCGAAATGAAAACGGTAATAGCAGCTCCTATCGCCTGATATTTATTCGTAATCGTCAGTTTAAATATATACGATATCAACAAGTCGCTTGCTCCTGCTAAGTTGCCATATTTCGATGGCAAGAAAGGTCCTCCTCCATTAAACAAGTGAATAATTGAGAAGTTATTAAAGTTAAAGGTATATTGGCCTATTAACAATGGCGCGGTTTGAAACAACACTAATGGTATTGTTATATGAAGGGTTTTTCTTATCCCTTTAGCCCCATCAATCTCAGCCGCTTCATATAAATCCTTTGGGATTCCTTGAAGTATTCCCGTTGACAGTAAAAATATATAAGAAGAGCCAAGCCATCCTTGAATAAGAATCAGGGCAATTCTTGTTAAGGTTGGATTGCTTTTAATATCAATAGACGAGCCAAATATCGAATTAATAAACTCTGTCATAGGGCCGTTGTTTGCCAGCATGAGTGAAAAGAACATGATGGTAATAAAGGCTGGTACTGCCCATGGTAATAAGTAAATGGTTCTAAAAAATCCCTTGCCTTTGATTCGCTCTTGATTGACAATCAAACTTAAAACAAATCCAATAACAATGGCTAATGTCGTTGCACAAATGGTCCAAATAATCGTCCACCAAAGAATTAGCCAGAATGCTCCACCGGCAATTCCCTCTCCTTTCAGAATTAACGCATAATTCTTTAACCCAATCCACACAAACTTATTTTGATGACGCGGATCTAGGTTCGTAAACGATATTAGTATGGTCGTCATAATCGGAACTAATACGATAAAAATGATTACCAAATATGCTGGTACAGAAACAAGGTATGGAAAGCCTTCTCGTTCAATTCCTTGACGCGTTTCAAACCAGTTGCGATGACGAATCCCCACCATTCTATTTTTTTCTACCGTACGAACGTCTTTAAATGATAATATAAATAGTATGATCGCAATCGACATAAGTGCTATGGCAATAACGCCTTCAATTAAGAAGATAATGGACCGATCAATTTTCATCCCACCCTTAGCTAGTGTGATAAGGCCAAATATCCCATTCCCTTGGAAATTCCCATAGCCTAAAAAATATGGGATTGCTACAAGGTATATAAACAGTGATGATAACAGAAAGAATATGCCTTTGACAAACTGTCTGTTAAATAGTTGCCCGACACCTGGAAATAATACTGTTAACAATGAAACAATCGGAAATCTCTTATCCACTTCTACAGGTGTTTTTCTCCTAGTATCAGAAATATCAAGCGACATAACATTTAGCTGAATCTCTGGATCAATTTTCAAATGATGCTTTATGTTTTTTATCTCATCTTCTAAACTTTTTTTTGGATCGTTATAACTATTTGCTACGATATCTTCTTTTGCTTTACGCTTTTGTATTTTGACTTCATTGTGTAATGCTTTGCTTGAAATCACGCCTTGCTTTTTCTTTTCTTTTAAAGCAGCAATCTCCTCATTGAGCTCCTTTTGACGCTGCGACTTAAACTCATCGATTGATTGTAGTATCTCTGCTCTTTTCGTTTCATCTATCGTCGATAGTTCTTTTTGCTTCTCTGCTAAGCTTTTTCTCAACGCTTCGTCATTTTTAACAATATCAGGAAGATATCTGAGTTCATGTAAGGCAATCTCTGTCTCAAGCTGGGCATCATATGTAAGAGGAACGTACGGCTGATAAAACTTTAATTTTTCTTCCGCTTTATATAATCTTACTTTTATACTCTTGATATTTTTCTCATCATTCAAAGAAGCTGCATATCGTTTAGCATCTACCTTAAGTTGATTTAAAAATGCGTTTTCTTTTTCATGGTAATGATCTAGTTTTTTATTATATGGATGCGTTTTTTTATCAACTTGTTTTCCATCAGCTAAATCTTTTAAATATAGATTCTTTCGCTCATGTAGATTCCCTATATCATCCTTGAGCATTTTAGGATAATCCACTTTTTCCTCCTTCTTCTTTGTTGTTCATAGTAATTACACTCATAAAGTACATCGCATATAAGAAAATGATTACATAATAAATGACAGACTGATAATTAAACATAACCACTAATAAAATAATACGAACCAAAACAATCATGCCAAAGAATAAATGATAATACCTATTAATCCTAATTTTATGAAATGTGAAATACGTATATAAAGTAATGATGATAGGCTCTATGATATTCATCATGTAGTTTTGTAAAGTATAATTAATAAAGACACTAAAATCGGATTCACCTGTTAATTCTTTAAAGGCTTCAAACGCTTCTACGCTTTTGGCAACCATTAACGATTCTAGTGATGAAATAAAAATAATTAGTCCTGCTATTAGTATCATTATTGTTAAACGCTTATTACTTTTTTTCATGCAACTCTCCCATAAAAATATAAAAAATAGAGGGTGAAAGAATTCATCCTCTATTTGTGCTTTATTATTTAATGTTTGTCATCATTGAATCAAATGATGCTTTAATTTCTTTGTAAGCTTCTTCTGCATTAGCTGGTTTCGTTGTATTCCATGACAATAAAGCATTTTGCCATGTATCCCAAACTCCTCCCCACTCAGAGAATAGCGGACGATCTATTGATGTTGCGTATGAATCATATACAGACTTAATTAATACTTTTTGCACATCTGTTAAATCTGATTTTTCATATGTTTCATAACTTGCGTTTTCTAGAATTTTTCCTGTTGACTTAAATAAATCAACGGCATATTCAGGATTCACTATTTCTTTAATCATTTCCTGAGCAATTGCTAGTTTTACAGGTTCTTGTTCTAGACGAGCATTAATTGCTAATCCCCATCCACCTTTCCAGTGCTTTAATGGTTTACCAGCAACTGTTATTTTACTAATTGGTGCTATTTCAAGATTTTCAGCACCTGCTAATTCTAACAACTTCGCTTGATCCCAAGGTCCTGTGATTTGAGCAACACCTTTTCCACCAGTTTTAAACTGTTCATCAATATAACCCCATGCAGCGTCTTTATCAAACATTGGTGTTCCAGCTTTATGATGTGCTTCCCAATATTTAAATACTGCTGTAATTACTGCTTTTTGATCATCATTTAAATCAGCCCAGTCTTTTACCATATCTGATTGAAAACCGTCTTCATTTGATAAAAATTCAATTCCTCCAGCATTGGTAAGTGCAACACCAAACCATGTATTGAATACAGGTACTATCACTGTTGCAGGATCTTTCACATCATTCATTTCAATTGGTTTTGTGATATCCACACCATTTGCTTCAGCGTTTTTCTTATTGACAAATGTAACTAGTGTTTCAATATTAAATGGGAAACCTACATACTGTCCATCAATGTTAAAACGTCCACCAAGACTTTTATCAAAATCATCAAATCCACCTAGTGCTTCTGCCATTGCTTTTGCATCCATAGATGCTAACGCTTCTTTTTCATTTAAACCATACAGACGGTCTGCTGGAAAAGCAAATACATCAGCTACATCAGGATTTGTAACACTAGTTTTGTCTAATGTTTCTAAGTGATCAAATGATGCTACTTCTTTTAGGTTAATCTTAACTTCTGGATATTTTTTCTGAACACGCTCTGCCGCTTGCTTATAATAATCCATCCATTCTTTTTCTACTTGTACTGAAATCTCTCCAGCTAATTCTTCGGGTACTTCTTTTGTAGTTTCCTCTTTGTTGCCTCCGCCACAGCTAGTTACCACTAGCGCAAAAGATAATACTAAAGCTAGTACCACTATCAATTTTTTCTTCATTTTTCTCCTCCTAAAAATCTTTATACAAAGACTTTATAATCGAATACATTATATACCCAAACCATTTGAATATCAAGCAATTTTAACGCTTTAAAAACGAATGTTTTTGTTGGTTTTTTAGCAATTGTTCGCCGTGTATCTACCTTCCATTTTCTGCATTGCTTCTAACGTTTTTAAAAGGAGCTCATCGATTTCCCAGCCTAACTGTTCCGCTCCTTGTCTTATGACCTCTCTACTGCATCCCGCCGCAAAACGCTTATCTTTAAATTTCTTTTTTACCGATTTAAGCTTCATATCAGACACACTCTTTGATGGTCTCATTAATGCAGCCGCTCCAATAATACCTGTTAATTCATCTGTGGCAAATAGAATCTTTTCCATCTGTTGTTCTGGTTTTACAGTAGAACCTGTTAACCCATACCCATGGCTTATAGTAGCGTGTATTATTGACTCATCCAAACCTTCCTTCTCCATTATCTCAACCTGTTTCACACAGTGTTCTTCTGGATACATTTCGAAGTCTAAGTCATGAAGAATTCCCACTACTTCCCAAAAATCAATACGATCTGGATCATACTCCTTTGCAAAATACCTCATAACAGCACCAACGGTCATACCATGTTGAATATGGAATGGTTGCTTATTATATTTCTTAAGCAGTTCTATCGCCTCTTCATATGTTGGAATATAAGACATATTACCTCCTTTACAAAAAAATTATAACATGTTTTGCTTTTTTTTAAAAAAATAACAATTTACTATTGACAAGTTTACTTGTCATAGTTATACTGTTTTTGACAAGTAAACTTGTCATCATATAGGGGGAATATAATGAATAAAGAAAGAATTTTAGAAAAAAGTAGAAGTGAACATATTGACGAAGGAGAACTGTATTTAAAAAATAAGGGGAAAGGAATCGCTTTTAAAGTATTCGCTTTAACCTCAGCTTTTTATATGTTCTTTTGTTTGTTTTTTGTGAAAGATCAATTCGCTATATATGCCATTATGTCGATTTTCTGGGCAACTTACAGCACGGAGTATTACTACAAATATACGTTTTCTCAAAACAAATCTCAATGGATTGGCTTTATCTGCTCCATTATTGCCAGTGTTGGTTTTGGTCTGTTATCTATGCTTGACGTATTTTGGATGTAGTATATGGATAACAAGTTAGTATTAAAAAATAATATACAGGAGTATAGAAAAGAACAAAAACTGTCTCAAACAGATCTTGCCAACATGGTTGGTGTGTCAAGACAGACAATAAGTTCTATTGAAACCGGACAGTTTAATCCAACAGCGAAACTAGCTCTAATACTTTGTATTGCCTTAGATAAAAAATTTGAAGACCTATTCTATTTTGAAGACTAAAAAAGATGCTTATTTTCAAGCATCTTTAAATCTCTTCAGCAACTTTTTCAACGATGAGAATCTCTTTTAGTTTTTCCCACAACTCTTCTTCTTTTTCACCATTAAGCTCTAAAGTAAATTCACTTCCTTGCTTAATACCAAGCGCCATAATCATCATAATGGATTTGCCATTCACCTTCTTATCATTATAAATAAAGTTCACTTCTCCATCAAAATCTGATGCCACTTTTGTTAGTTGCGACACTGGTCTTGCGTGCATTCCTGCTTCATCGATTACTTTCATCTTTTTAACTATCATATTTTCTCCTTAAAATTCATTACAAGTTCTTTCACTTCTTCATTTGTATCAACATTCATAGCCTTATTCACTAGCTCAACACATTGTTTCTTATCTAGTTTCGATATCAACGTTTTTGCTGCTGGTACACTTGGTGAGCTCATACTATATTCGTCAAGACCAAGCCCAAATAATAGTGGAATAGCGAGTTGATCTCCTGCCATTTCACCACACATTCCTGCCCATATATTATGATCATGCGCTGCATCAACAACATTTTTAACCAGTCGAATGATCGATGGGTTATATGGTTGATATAAATACGATACGTTATCGTTTAATCTATCGGCTGCAAATGTATATTGAATAAGATCATTCGTACCTATACTAAAGAAATCGACTTCTTTAGCAAAGCGATCAGCAAGTACTGCTGTGGAAGGTATTTCAACCATAATGCCAATTTTTATGTTATCACTTACCGCAACGCCACTTTCTTTTAATTTATTATACTCCTCCACATACACTTTCTTCGCTCTTCTAAGGTCTCCTAGTGTCGCTATCATAGGAAACATGATGTGAAGTTTTCCATACACACTGGCTCTAATAAGGGCTCTTAATTGCGTCCTAAAAATATCATCCCTTTGGAAACAAAGTCTGATGGCTCTAACACCTAGAAATGGGTTTAATTCATTTGGCGTATCCATGTAGCTAACATTTTTATCTCCACCGATATCTAGCGTTCTTATCACAACGTTGTATTCTTTCATCGCTTCTAAAACTTTTTTATACGCTTCAAACTGCTCATCTTCTGTTGGCAGCCTCTCCGTATCCATATATAAAAATTCTGTTCGGAAAAGTCCAACCCCTCTAGCACCATCTTCTATCGCATCTTCTATCTGACTTGCAGATGCTATATTTGCCGATACTTCAAGTATTTCTCCTGATAATGCTACTGCTTCTTTATCTTTTAGTTCGGCCCATATTTTCTTCTCTTCTTCAATTTCTTTTATTCTATGTTTATAAAATTCAATTGTTTGTTCATCTGGATTTAGTAAGACCTCACCAGAAGTCCCATCAAGTATAACCACATCACCATCATTCACTTCAGTCAAAACATTTGTAAACCCTGCAACAGCGGGTATCTGAAGTGTCTTAGCGATGATGCTGCTATGACTAGTTGCACCACCTATTTCCGTTATAAAACCATTTATCATGCTCTTGTCAATTTGAGCCGTATCGGATGGTGTTAAATCTTCTGCTACTAATACCGTCCCTTTGTTTGCATCAGAAATACTTCTTATTTTTATTCCTAATATGTTTGAAATAAGTCGCTTCGATATATCGAGTATATCAGAGCCTCTTTGTTTAAAATACTCATCTTGCATACTAAAAAACATGTTTGCAAACGTATCAGAAACATCTTTTGTTGCTTTCGCTGGATGGAGCCCTTCCTTTGTAATCTTTTCTTTTATTTGATTGATAAATTCAGGGTCACTTATAATTTCAACATGAGCTTCAAATATCATTGCGTGATCTCGCCCAAGTTTTTCAAGTGATGTCTCAGCAATATGTTTAATCTCATTTATGCTTTTGTCAAGTGCTTTTTCAAATAAGATTATCGCTTCACTACTATCCCCTTCAAAATGGTCTGGTATATCTGGATTCCAAGGAACTATTTTAAGTACCTCTCCTATCCCAATACCATAACTTACACCAATCGCTGTGTATTTTTTCATTTCATCATCCTTTCAACACCTTTTCTAATGTAAGCTCATCGCTTATAATAGTATCAATTATTCCTGACTTCAGTGCGATTCTTATTGCATTAACTTTGCTACTACCACCTGAGATACATATAAGATTTTTATTCGTGATATCATCAACATCAATACCAATAATCTGCTTATTAAAATCAATATCTAAAAATTCTCCTTTTTCATCGAAAAATTTAGCACATATAAACCCTTGAGCTCCTGAACGTTCAATTGTTTCTTTGATATTCTTTTCCATGTACACATCCCATATACTGTGATAATTTATCGTATCAATTGAACTAAGACCAGTAATAAGAAAATCTACTTCTTTTAGCTTATTTAGTGACGTTCTTATGATAGGCGTATCTGATAATTCTTCTTTAAGCGCCATACTTTTTACAAATAGAGGCGCTGGAATAGGATAAAACGTAGCCCCTATTTTTTCAGAAAGTTCAGAACCAATTCTATTAGAATTGGAGTCTTCAAATTCATAACTGATGGATCCAAACATCTCAACAACGGATGTGTCCTCAAGCTTTTTCTTTCGAAGATATTTAATTGTTTTTCTGACAGACCTTCCCCATGATATCGCTAGGGAACAACCATCATGAACATGGTCATAAAGTACTTCTGCCGCTAGTTTACATATTTCATTTAATGTTTTTTCTTCTGTGGAAAGACTATTTGATATATAAACTTTTTTTACCGGAAATTCATTTAGTATTCGTTGCTTTAAATTTGTTATCTTATCGGTAGGATAATTAATCCGTATACTGACAACACCTTCTTCTCTAGCCTTTTTTAACAGTCTAGATACCGTCGGTCTTGATAAATAAAGATCATTTGCAATCTGTTGTTGCGTTTGTTCCTTTAGATAATATCTCGTTGATACATCTATTAACATATTTAATTCTTGATTATCCATTATTTTTGTCCATAGTAGGCATTTTTGCCGTGTTTTCTAAGATAATGTTTATCTAACAAATACGTATGCACTGGCTCGTAGCTAGAAGAAATTTTTTCTGTATAGTATGCCATTTTTGCCACTTCCTCTAGGACCCTAGCATTATGCACAGCATTCGATGCGCTGTTTCCCCATGTAAAAGGTCCGTGAGACGCGACTAACACAGCAGGAACGTCTTTAGGATCTACGCCCAACTCTCGAAAAGTTTCTATAATAACGAGTCCCGTGTTTTTTTCGTACGCACCCTCTACTTCATCTTTTTTCATATCCCTAGTACATGGAACGGTACCATAAAAATAATCGGCATGCGTTGTCCCATAACAAGGAATTGCCTTTTTAGACTGCGCTCTACTTGTCGCCCAAGGAGAATGGGTATGCACCACTGCTTTTATATCCTTTGAAAACTTGTACATCTCAATATGAGTTGGTGTATCAGAAGACGGTTTATAACTTCCTTCTACTACGTTTCCATCAATATCTAATACCACCATGTCATCTGCTGTCATGATGTCATACGAAACACCACTAGGCTTTATAACAATATATTTTCTATCCTCGTCAATCGCACTCACATTGCCCCAAGTGTATATTACCAAGTGTTGCTTTACAAGTTCAAGATTTGCTTCAAAAACCTGTTTTTTTAAATCCTCTAACATTACAGCATCCTCTCTTCTAACCACTCTTTAGCTAGCTTCACTTTATGAATGGCTTCTTCAGTGGTCTGCTTGCCATCATTTTCTGCCCACATCTCTATTAAAAATGGTTTGCTAAAACCAATCTCTTTCAGTTTTTTAAATAGTGCGACGAAATCTACGTCACCTTCTCCAAATTCAACCTTCTTAAACACTCCCGGTTTCGTATCCTTTAAGTGCATCGCCACGATGTGCTCATTATATTGTTCTATTTCACTAAGGGGATCGTCTGACCATTGCGTAAGATTTCCTATATCTGGATAAATTTTTAAATAGGGAGAGTTTACTATATCAACATAGTTCATGGCTCTTTTTATGGTACCAAGAAAATAGGTATCCATTATCTCAATCGATAGCATGATGTTCTCTTTTTCAGCAAGTCTTGTTGCAAACCTAAGCCCTTCTAAAAACAATCGTTTGCTGTCTTGCGTACTTTCTTCATAGTACACATCATAACCTGCAAGCTGTATATTTCTTATGCCAAGCCCTTTCGCTAAATGGATTGCTTTTTCCATCATATCTTTTGCTTTTTTTCTTATATTTTCATCTTTTGAACCAAAAGGAAAACGTCTATGACCACTAAGGCACATAGACCTAAATTCCATTCCGTATTTGTTTTTGATAGCGTTTAGCTCCGCTATTTTCGCTTCATCAAAATCAAGTCTACTAAGCCTAACATCGCTTTCATCAACACTTAGTTCAATAAATGAAAATCCTAAAGACTTCGCTATTTCAAATTTTTTATCCCAACTCAAATCATTGGGAAGTGCTTTTTCATATAAACCAATAGGATTTTCTTTTACATTCATTGTTAGCTCCAATGTTTTTTAAACTCTGATTTAAACTCTAAAGCTGCCTCTTTTGGGGATGCCGCATCTCTTATGCTTCTACCAGCAATAAAACAATATATTGGTAGATCTTTAAATAGTTTTATATGTTCTACGCTAAGTCCCCCTGTTACCGTAACTTTAAAGCCCATATCACATAGTTTTTTAACTTTCAAAATATCTTCTTCTGACCAGTCTTTTCCAGCAGACTGCGCATCTCTTGATCGATGATAAACAACTTGGTTAAGACCAGCTTCTCGCCACGCTTTAGCATGGTCAAACGTCCAATCACCATAAAGTTCTATCTGAATATCACCATCATACTTCTTCGCTACATCAAGCGCTGATACCATGGTATTAATATCCGAGCAACATATTGTTGTCATCCATGTAGCGCCTGCATCAAAACAAATCTTTGCAAGGATAGATCCTGCATCTGCTGCTTTAATATCTGCAAGAATGATTTTATCAGGATATAAACTTCTAAGCTTTCTTACCGCTTCACTACCCTCTGCAACATAAAGGATTGTTCCAACTTCTATTACATCAACAATATCTCCAACACTCTTAACAGATTCCAACGCAGACGCTAAATCCGTATTATCAAGTGCAATTTGTAATTTCGGTATCATACTTACTCCTTTAATGCCTCTGACACTTTTTCTCTTATCTCATCGGCTGAAAGTAAGTTTTGAATTCCAACAATCTTAGCTTTTCCATTTGGATCAAATTCTTTTGTCAGTTGACTAGCTACTATTATTAAATCATAATTGTTCACTTCACTCTTACCTTGTCCCACACTACTATGGTGAACTTCGTGCTCAATACCCATTTCATTTAGAACTTCATCAATTTTCATTTTTATGATCATACTTGATCCCATTCCATTGCCACATGCAGCTAAAACTTTTAACATTTTTCCCTCCTAAGCTTTCCTTATAATTAAAGTACCCAATAATATGGTAAATCGGTTTCCATAGTATACACATCATGGAATCCTCTATCAAAGTTAAATTCTAAATCGTCTTTATTATCTGGCCATATAAATTTACCACCTACTTGCCAGATATATGGTTTAAACTGATACTTAAGTCTTGTTTTCTTCATGTTATATATTGCAAGCAACTCATGAGGATTTATCATGAAGTTTGTCCATGCGTCATAGTGATAAGGAATGATGGTTTGGCACTTTAGACATTCTGCCATCCTAAGAATTCCTTCCCCTGTTAGTTTATCTGTCATTCCAATTGGGTTCTCCCCATAATTAGCCATGGCAACATCTATCTTATGCTCTTTACCGTGTTTTGCGTACATATTTGAGTAATGAGAGTCCGCTGTATTATACACACTTCCTGCTGGCGTCTCAATAAGATAGTTTACTGCTTTCTCATACATATTTAGCGGCTCATTCCCTTTTAACGTAACGCCCTGAGGTGCTGTTACAAGGCACGTTCTATCAAAAGACTCTAACGCTTTAATTGTAGTATCTTTTACTTGAATCTCATCGCCTGGGTACATCACAACAATACGCTCTTCAGGAACCCCCCAAGTCTTCCAGATATCCGCAACAACTTTAGGTCCAACAAATTTTACGGAGTCATCCGTGTTTTGAAGTATCGCTGCCGCTGTATACATATCTTGGTGATCACTGTGCTCGTGAGTCACTAAATATACATCCAGCTCTTTTATGGCAAATGGATCAAGCACAACCGGTGAATTCCTTAAGTTTGGTTGAAGCGCTACACAACCTACTGCTCTTTGATGTTGGTGCTGCTTCTTCATCAGTTTCACTTTTTTCGTTCTTTTCCCTGACTTCACCCAAAGATCAACACATATATTCGTTGAATTCTCTGTTTTTATCCAAAGACCTGTACATCCTAACCACCACATGGCAAAGGTGCCTGGCTTTACATCTTCTTCTTCTATTTCTTCATTTAACCATGTTCCCCATGTTGGAAAAGTATCTAAAATCCATTTTTCTCTTGTAATTTCATTGACATTTTTTGGTTTACTCATTTTCGCCTCCTTTGAAAAAATCGTATAGTTCATCAACAGAACTAGCATTTTTCGCTTTATTTTGCTTTTCCTCTGTATCTAGTAACGTAATGATACTCTGTAGTATTTCAATATGTGTATTCGCATCTTTACATGAAAGTGCTATAAATAGATTTACTTGATGATCTGGACTCTCAGAAAAGCTTACCGGCTCATCCAATTTCAGTATACTAAAACCTACTTTAATGGAACCAGTCTCTGGTCTAGCATGTGGCATAGCAATGCCAGGAGCAATAACAATATATGGCCCATATTCATTCACACTATCTATCATTGCGTCTTGATAAGATTGTTCAATATATCCTTTTTCTAATAAAACATCTGAACTTATCCGGATGGCTTCTTGCCAATCGGCAGCAGATTTTTGAATTTTCACAAATTCTTTTGTTAATTTAAAATTTTTAATCACAATTATCCCCTTTTAATATCTTCTCTATAATATAAGTGATACCCTCACTCACTCCATCTCTATCATTACTTGCAAATACTTTTTTCGCAACTCTCTTAATCTCGTCTCTTGAATTTAACGTTGTAAAAGGATATCCAACTTCTTTTAACATTTCAAGATCATTTAATTGGTCTCCAAACGCAAAGGTGTTCTCCAATTTTATACCTCTTAGTTTGCATATATATTCTAGTGCGACTGCCTTGCTCGTTTCATACGGAATAACATCAAAGTAGCTAGATTGCGATTGTATGAACTTCATGTTTTTATATTTTTTTGAATACTCCTTAAATGCATCAATCTTCTCAGCATTTTTTTCCATAATCAGTATCTTATTAAACTGATCCATTGTTTTTACTTCATCAACATCTTCTATTAAAACAATGTCTTCCTTGATACACATATCTTCCTGTTTTAAATCCCAGTATCTAGGATTGTCATTACTTATCACCTGATTGCCACAATAGGCCATCCAATCATAGCCATTGGAATCTAGAAATTCGATCAATTCTACCGAATTCTTTTTATTAAGAACAAACGATTTCAACTCAACATTAGAAACAATATCAAATACTCTTGCCCCATTACATGTAACGATCGGTAATTTGATATCAAGTTCCTTGGCATAATGATACATAAGGGGTAGTGGTCGCCCACTTGCAATGGTAACCTCCACCCCATATTTTTTTAAAGTATTAACCGCTTTAAGATTTTTTTTTGAAACCCTATGACTATTATTTAGTAAAGTTCCATCTAAGTCAAAAACAGCTAAATATTTCATATATTATTCATCTCTCATTGTAGTGAAATAAGTTTCCTTATGTCTCTTGTATTGTAACTGAGGAATAACTAACATTAGAGCAATGATAATGATTGGTCCAAGAAGTCCTAAGTACTTAGTTACAAATGTACTTCCAGCAAATAGAGTTGCCCAGTCAAACATTCCCATCCAACCGATAACTTTCTCGTGTCCACCAAGAAGTGTTAATACTAATGCAGAACCAAATACTTGAATCATACCTGCAAAGAATGGAATGATTGCAGCAGCTCTTCTTCCACCAGCAGCATTAGCAAATACAGCCAATGTACCGTTATCGAAGAATAGACAGATAAATCCAGCAATAATAAGTACTGGAGACTTAATAGCTACAAGTGTTCCAATAGCAATTAATTGACCAAAGAAACCAAAGATAAAACCATAAGATGGCGCGTTTGGTGAGAAACCAAATGATACCGCACAGTCAACTGCAGGTACTGCACCCTTAAGTATCTTATTAGAGATTCCTTGGAATGAAGCAGTAAGCTCA
>PDWI01002110.1_pt1 | contig 30493 bp, 28 predicted proteins | sample 1430891 | NCBI WGS metagenome assembly PDWI01 (sample SAMN01162508, study PRJNA174530) | Oral metagenome, whole genome shotgun sequencing project. | biome: Marine environment; feature: Marine mammal; material: Swab sample of the gingival sulcus; isolation source: swab sample of gingival sulcus... | reverse complement strand
ATATTAATCTCAAAAAATACGGTGGTAAGGTAAAGCCAATTGGAAATAAGTCTAGACCATTTACCGGAATATATAATGGAGCTAAGCATAAAATTTTAAATTTAACACTTAAGGGAGATTTTTTTTCTAAATATACAGCTCTCTTTGGTTATCTAGCCGGATTAGATGCCAAAATAGAAAACCTTTGTTTGAAAAATGCAAAGATAAGTGGGGAAGACTATGTGGCTTGTCTGGTTGCTAAAAACCAAGGTGGTAAAATTAGAAATTGCTATGTAGTAGCCAAAGTAAGTGGAAAATCTATTGTTGGCGGATTAGTAGCAGAAAATAATTGTGGAATAATTGCTAGATGTCATAGCGAAGGAACTGTTAGTAGTGAATTTGGGATAAATAATTGTGTTGGTGGGTTTATTGGTTGTAATATCTCCGGTTCGATAGAAAAATGCTATAACGCTTCCTCTGTTAGTGGCAATTCCAAAATGGGAGGCTTCATAGGCTATAATAAACATGGTAAAATTAAAACCTGCTACAATAAAGGTAAGATTATCAATGGCTCCGGTTTTGATGTTGGAGGATTTATTGGAAAAAGTGATTATGGTAAGATTAGTAATTGCTATACTTCCGGAGGGATAAGCGGAGTTTTTACTAAAGGATTTATTGATGATAATAATAATTGTGAAATTGAAAATTGTTATTGGATCAAAAAAGAATTTGGGATGAGAGATTCTAATGGAGGACAGGGAGTTTCTCTAGAGGAAATAAAGCAATTAAAGATCTATAATAAAGTTTGGGATTTTAGCAAAAAGAATTGGGATAAGTCTAAAAAGATTGATCCTAATACAATCAAGTTCTGAGTTTAAATTTTAGAGTTACAGATTATTTTTATCCCAAATTACTTAGCCGGAAAACTATAATCAAAGAGGAAAAATGAATAAAAGAAATAGCAATTATCTTCCATATTTTTTACTACTTATTTATTTGATAGAATTTAGCATATTGGCAATTGGTCCTTATGATAGAGCCGTTTGGTGGGCAGAAAATATTCCTATTTTAGTAATTGTAATAAGCTTAATGCTTTCGTTTAAGAAATTTAGATTTTCTAATTTAGCTTATGGCTTGATTACCTTCTTCATCATGTTTCATACAATTGGGGGTCATTATACTTTTGAAAGAGTTCCCTTTGATTTTTTTAATAATTTACTTTCATATTTAAATTTAGATTTATTATTTCCTATGGGACGCAATAATTTTGACCGAGTTGGCCATTTTCTAGTTGGGATTTTAGCCTATCCGGTAGCAGAAATAGCTCTTAGAAAAAAATGGGTTACCAATATTCAGGTGGCAATTTGCTTGGGTATTTTTGGACTGGGTTTCTGGGGTGCAGCTTACGAAGTTATTGAAATGCAGTATGCAATTTCAGTTGGAGGAGATGCTGGAGCTTCTTTTCTTGGTTCTCAAGGTGATATTTGGGATGCTCAAAAAGATATGCTCTTAGATATTTTGGGAGCTATCGCTGTTTTTGTTCTTTTTGGATTTAATTTGAAAAAATTTTTGCTCCCAAAAGGTTGATGAGGCTAGTTTCTTAGTTTAAAAATATCTTATAGATTCTTGATTTAGAGAAATCAATCTTTTCTTTTTGCTTCATGGTCTAAAATAGTTTATCTTGTTTACAGAGTATTATAAAGAGAAATTGGGTTGTCAAATAATAGGAAAAAATCTATAAATTCAGATCTCATGAAAGAAAATAAAGTTAATATTTATCAAATAGCCAATATTGATAGTAGTTTCAATAGTTATCAGCAATTGATTGATTTTTATCAACACTATAAAGAAACTAGTTTTCAGACTATCAATCTTACAATAGCTAAATTTTTTGCAGCAAATATGAGTGCTATTTTAGGAGCTCTTCTTGATAAATTACAAGAGAATCTTAATCTAATTAAATTTGTAGAGATTAACAAAAGTGTTGAAAGAATTTTACAGAAAAATACTTTTTTAACATATTTCAATTTTTCAACTGCTATAGATAACTATCAGACAGCAATTCCGTATTTTAAACTTAAACCCACTGATAGTAAGTTTTTTAATAATTATATTTTTAAGGAATTATTAAATAGTCAAAAATTTTCCGAGATGTCTCGCAAACTTAGAAATAGAGTTGCCGAAGCTATTTATGAGATTTTTGTAAACGCTCAAATTCACAGTGAAAGTGAGTATATTTATACTTGTGGTCAATTTTATCCTAATAAAGAGCAGATTGAGTTTACAATAGTTGACCTTGGTATTGGATTTAAAAATAAAATCAATGAGAGGTTTAAATCTAATTTAACTGCTGTTCAAGCAATAAAATGGGCTGTCAAAGATAGAAGTACTACGAAAATAGGAATTTCTGGAGGTATAGGTCTTGCCTTACTTAGAGAATTTGTTGATCTGAACGGAGGAAAAATACAAATAATAAGTAATAATGGTTTTTATCAATATAGTAAACAAGGCGAAGAAACAAATTTTTTTGATAGCGATTTTCCAGGAACTGTTGTAAATTTGCAATTTAGAATGGATGATGACAATTACTATCTTTTAGAGACTGAAATTGATACTAATGATATATTTTAAAGTAGCTTAGAGGGAATATTATATGAAAGAGATAAATATTAACATAAAAAATATCGTGGGAGATTCATTCTGTATTGAAGCTGACGATGGGCAAAAAGTTTATGATCTTATTGTGAAAGTTTTTAAAGAAGAAAAAAAACTTGTTCTTTCCTTTCTTAATATTGAATTACTTACTACTGCATTTCTCAATACAGCTATTGGGCAATTATATAGAGATTTTTCAGAAGAATTTATTAAAAATCATTTGACTATTGAGCAAATAACTCAAAGTGGTTTAGTATCTTTAAAAAGAGTTGTTGAAACAGCCAAATTGTATTATAAAGATCCCAACTTAATGGAGCAAAGTATTAAAGATGTTCTAGGTGAATAGTAATGGCTAAGAGGTATTTGTTAAACCAGATAAGAACAATAAGTAACCGGAAAGTATTTTTTGATGCTAATGTTCTGATTTACTTATTTTGGCCGGCTGGAAAGTATAACTGGGAGGCTGGTTATTCAAAAATATTCTCTTCTCTCTTACATCAGCACAATGAATTATATGTAGACTTTTTGGTTATTTCAGAAGTTATTAATCGTACACACCGGATTGAATACGGTAAGTATCTTTGCCAAAAACAGTTTAATCATCGGGATTTTTCTTATAAAAAGTTTAGAGATAGTAAAGTTGGAAAAGAAGCCTTAGCAGATATTTATCTTATTGTTAAAGATAGTATTTTAACAACCTTTTCTATTGTTGACCACCCTTTTAGTAGCAATGATATCCAAGAATTTCTTATTCCAGAGGCGCTTGATTTTATAGATAAAGCAATATTAAAAATATGCAGAGAAAATAATTTTATTTTATGTACAAATGATGGAGATTATAGAAATTCTAAGGTGGATATTTTATCTTCAAATCCAGCGATTTTTACTCAATGATATAATTCATAAAAGAACTTATCTGAAAATAGAATATTATTAAGCTGATTTTCCTCTCTTTTAGTTTTAACCAAAGGAAGGGAAAATAATCAATCTTTTCTTTTTGCTTCATGGTCTAAAATAGCTTATCTTAGGAGCCAATATCTCTTGTTATTAGAAAAAGGAACCAAACCGTTTTCTGATAGTTAAAGAATCGTTATTTATTGTAACTAGAAATTAATAGAGAGAATACCATGAAAAAAAAGATCCTTAATTCTTCATTTTTAATTTTAGCAATGACTACTTTTTTGCTTTTAAATGATTTCTTATTTCATTTATACAACGCTGATTTCTATTTTAGATTGAGCAGTAAAAATATTTTACCGGCCTTAGGGTATTCTTTACTAAGCTTTTTGATTGCAAACAAGAAATGGCGAAATTTGGCAATTAGCTTATTCTTTATTGCTTCAATGTTTCAGTTTTTTTATTTCCAGTATTTTGGGCAGTATATCCAACCTATAGCCTTTTTGCAACTTTTTAATAATTTTTATGATGTCTATGACTCTTTCATTCCTGCCTTAGTAAGTTTTATTTACCCTTTTGTAACTTCTATTATTTTTTTGGGAATTAGTTTATTTTTGAGTAATAAATTTAGCAAAAAGATTTATACTTTTAAATACTCTTCTCAGCTGATAAATTTGAGTCTTATTATTATGTTAATTCAAACTTTTGTTTATCTTTCAGGAGTTGGTGCAGATGGAAAGCTTAAACATTGGCAGGCGAGAGCTCTGTATCCTAATAAAAAAGAATTATCTACTTTTAATGTTCATAAGAGCATCAATTATTTTTTAGTTGGAATTATCCCTAAAAAAGTAATCGGCAGTACTTTGGATTTTCCTGTGTTAGCTAAGCCTCAAAAAGCTCTAAGTGAAAATAATAATATTGTTTTTGTTTTGGGGGAATCTTTGAGGTATGATCGTCTTTCTTTATTTGGATATTCGCAAAAAACGACACCGCTACTTGATTCTCTTGCGAATATTGGTAAAATAGCTCATAAAGTTGTTTATAGTGGGGGAACGATGACTAAAACTTCCGGTGCTACTATTTTTAATAGACTGCAGTATCCGGGAATGGAGCAAGTTTTAGCTAAAAATAATAACTTATTTAAGCTTGCCAAGGAAAATGGTTATCAGACAGCTTTTATTTCTTCTCAAAGCGGTGGCAGTATGAGTATTTTAGAATCTTTAATGGGGCGAAAAAATATAGATTTTTATCTGCATCGTAGCAATTTTGATGAAAATAGAGCCGATTATACCCGCTGCGATGAAGATATTTTACCTTATCTTAAAGAGATAGATCTTAATCAGAAAAATTTTATTGTACTCCAGCAAAGAGGTTCTCATTCTCCGTATAATAAATACACCAAAGAATTTGATACTTTTGATAATGATTATGATAAAACAGTTGCCTATACAGACTATTTCTTAACAAAAGTATATGATTATCTCGAAAAGAATAGCAAAATTCCAACTTATTTTATTTTTGCCTCCGATCATGGAGAGTTGCTCGGTGAAAGAGGCAAGAACGGGCATGGCTGGTTTGAAAGGGAAGTCTACTTAGTTCCCATAATAACAGCAAGTTTGAATACCGATAATAAAATAGATATTGATAAAATAGAAAGCCATTTTGAGCTAAGTAATTATTTAGTAGAACTTTTGGGATATAAAGTAGATCATCAACGAAAAACAGATAGAACTATTTATGTTAATGGTTCTGATTTAGATGGACTTGCAGGCTATATGAAAGTTAAAATGAGTGGGGATAGTGTCGTTGCCAAGGAAATTATCAAATAGAAGAAGATGACTTTTTCAAGAGGCTCTATTTAAATCTCGATAATAGCTCCAAAGTTGAGTTGAAAACCTAAGAATATTTTATCTAGCTTGCAATCTCAACTTGACTTTCGGAGCTTAATAGTATAGCTTTCAGCAAATACAATTTTTTAATTTTAGATTATTTAAAGAAAAGTATTATGAGTAAAATAGCTCTTAAAGATCTTAAAAATATAACTATTCCGATAATCGTTGGAGCTACAGCATCGGGAAAAACTAATTTGTCTTTTGAAATTTATAATCATTTAGATCTTGAAATTATTTCTGCAGATTCAAGGCAAATGGTTAAAGAGATGAATCTTGGAACAGCTAAGCCAACAGCAGCTGAACTTGCCAAAATAAAGCATCATTTTATTGATATAATTCCTGTAACTGATCTTTTCTATAATGCTCATACTTTTGGAAATGAAGCTAGAGAAAAACTGCTAGAAATTTTTAATAAAAATAAATATCCTCTAATTTGTGGAGGTAGCGGACTTTATATTCAATCTCTTGTTGAAGGTTTTTTTGATGATCAAGGAATTAAAGATGAGCAGAAATTAGAATTTAGAGCAAAAATCGAAAAATTACCTCTAGAAGAATGCTACCAAAAATTATTAGAACTTGATCCTAAATATGCCACTACTATCGAAAAGAATAATAAACAAAGAGTTCATCGAGCTTTGGAAATTATTAGTTTAACCAATAAAAAATATTCTGACCTTTTAGAAGATCATAAATCAAAACAATATTTTAAACCTCTCTATTTAAATTTAACTCCTAAAAGAGAAAATCTATATCAAAGAATCAATGAAAGAGTTTTAAAAATGGTAGAAATGGGATTGGAAGAAGAGGTTCGTAATTTGGTAAATAAATACGGCGAAAATGAGAAAAGAATTGTTAAAACGATTGGCTATTTGGAATTTTTAAAATATTTTAAAAAAGAAATCTCGTTTGATGAAACTATTGCTCTTATTCAGAAAAATACTCGCCATTTTGCCAAAAGACAAATAACTTGGTTTAAGAGACTTAAAAATAGGATTGATATTGCGGATAATGATTATATAAAAGCTATCCATGAGGTTCTAAAGGTTACTAATAAAAATAATTTAACTTGGAAATCATAATGAATTATAAAATTCTCTTTCTTTTTTTTATTTACTCCTTAATTCTTGCTGAAAATAAAAACAATAAATATGAGTATTTTATTTTTCCGGCAATGTCTTATTCCGAAGAAACTTCTTTCGTTTTAGGAGCTGCAGGAGGGGTTTTTGATAATTCCAGACCATCAAATAAAACCACTTCTCTAAAGGCTATTTCACTCTATAGCCTAAAAAAACAATTTATTCTAAAAATTGATTTTGAATATCTTCCTAAAAAAAGTGATTATCTTTATAAATTTAAGCCTACTTTTTCTAAATATCCTACTGAATATTATGGAATTGGAAATCATACTAAAGAAAAAGATGAAACTAAATATACACCTATAAAAATTGCTCATCTTTTTAAAATTATTAGAATATTTCCAAATTTTTCCTGTGGGATTGTAAATAATATTTCTTATAACGAAATCAAGAAGAGTGAAACTGGAGGACTTTTTGAAATGCATGATTATAGAGGAGAAGAAAAGCATTTTCTCTCTTCTTTGGGATTGGTTTTTCAAATAGACAAAAGGGATAATCGCTATTTTCCTCTAAAAGGTTTTTTCTTCGATAATCAAATAGATTTTTATCGTAAAGAATTGGGTTCTGACTATAATTTTATTAGTTCTTATAGTGATTTTAGATATTTTTATGCTTTTAATAAAAGTCATATTTTGGCTTTTAATAATTATTTAGGATATTGTGATGGTAATATCCCTTATCATAAATATCCTAAACTTGGAGGAGCAGATCTAATGAGAGGATTTAGAGAAGGAAGATATACTGATAAAATATTTTATACTCTTCAAACTGAATATCGCTTTAGAATTTATAAAAAATTGGGGGCTGTTCTCTTTGCTTCGGTGGGAGATGTAAGTGATAAATTTCAAAATTTTAGGAGAAAAGATTTTAAGTTTGCTTTTGGTGGTGGATTACGATATCAGTTAACTGATAATAAAATACATCTTAGAGTGGATTATGGTTTGAATAATGAGGGAGGAAAGGGGATCTATATAACTGCAATCGAAGCTTTTTAAAACAGTTGTAAGCTTTAAGCTTCCTTGTTAAAATTCGTTTTCCGGTACTTATTTACCAATGCAAACTCCGAGCTTCAAACAAATTTTACTTAAAATTTCTGTGCTTATAACTATTTAAAACAAGTATTTTTATATCACAAATATTTTAAATATTGTTATTACTTTTAGTCAATCTAAAAAATAAAAGGAATACCCCATGAAAATACTATCTTTGGGATCAAATATTGGAGACAAAGAACAAAATTTAAAACTTGCTTTAGAAAAATTGAGTCAAAATGGAGTTGAAATCATAAAGGTCTCTTCAATTTATTTAACCGAGCCAATTGGCTATCAAGATCAAGCTGATTTTTATAATATTGCTGTTATGATTGAAACTAATCATAATCCCCTTGAGCTTCTTCAAATTATCCATAAAATAGAAGCAGAACTTAAAAGAGTTCGGAAATTCAAAGATGGACCTAGAACTATTGATATTGATATTATTGCTTATGACGACTATCTTTCTAATACAGAAAAGCTTACAATTCCCCACAAAGAATATCAAAATAGAAAATTTGTCCTCTATCCTCTAAGAGAAATAGCAGAAAATTTTAGAGATCCAAAGGATAAGAGAAAGCTGGATTCTATAATTGAAAATTGTCCTGATAGTACAGGTATTGTTAAAGAAAAAGAATTAACTAGTTTTTAAAAAGTAATGAAGCTCTGCAAAATTCTAGCATAATTTTGAACTTGATTTTTAAAAGCCTTGGGCTTCAATAATTTTTAAAGCTTCCTCTAATTTTTCATTCATAGATTTTAGTCCCTCAAGCCAATGTATCTTAAAGCCGTTTTTTTCCATTCTCCGATACCAAGTCATCTGTCTTTTGCTAAATTGATGAATAGCACTATTGAGCTTTTGCTTCATATCATTATAATTAATTTCTTTATTTAAATACTGGGCAATAAATTTATATTCAAGACCGTAGTATTTTAATTTTTCAAAACTAAGACCGGACTCATGAAGTTTTTCTACTTCTGCAATCATTCCCTCTTTAAGCCTGGCATTAAGTCTTTCGGTAATTCTCTTTTTAACTATTTTTCTCTCAAAATTAATTCCAAAAATAAGTGGTTTTAATTCTAGGTCATTACGAAATTGTTCTTTATTTTCGGTTTTAGCAATCTCAATCGCTCGAATAACTCTTTTCTTAGAAGTTAAATCAGTGCTATTATGAAGTTTAATTTCTGTATTTTTTAAAATAGTAATTAGTTCTTCCAATTCTTTATCTTTTAGCTGCTCTCTTAGTTCTTTATTTATGGGTGCATTGTAAAGTTCATAATCTGCTAGAACTGCTTCCAAATAAAGTCCGCTTCCTCCCGCTAAAATAACTTTCTTTTTTCGGGCTTGAATATCTTTATAAACTTTAATAAAATCATTCTTATATTCATAAAGATTATATTCATAGCCGGCATCGTGAATATCAATTAAATGATAGGGGATTTTTACTTTCTCAATCGTATAATCTTCAAGATCCTTGCCTGTGCCAATATCCATTCCTCTATAAATTTGCCTTGAATCTGCCGAGATAATTTCAGCATCTATCTTTAAAGCTAAATGAGCAGCAAATGAAGTCTTGCCTGTTGCAGTTGGTCCAAGTACAGTTATGATTTTATTTGTTTCTGTCATAGAAATTCCTTTCTAGGTCGCAAAATTTATCATCTTAGATGCTTTAATTACTATTTTTTATTTTTTCCAAAGCTTTGAGGATGTCATTTTCAAAATTAGGAGCAAGACCAATTTTCAGCTCTTCTTTAAATAAATTTTCCAAATCATTTTTTTCAGCAGAACTTATCTTGCTTTCTAGGAGATTTAAAAGAGCATTATAATAGCCGTAAATAACAACTCCTGAAATGCGAGTCATATTTTGATTAAGGATATTTTTAAAATCCTTGAGATTGTTCGGTTTTAGCAATTTTCTTATTTTTTGATAATCATAATGATAGTCGGTATTTTTAGTTTTGAGGGGAGTAAGGAGGCTTACTAAGCCCCAATTCTGAAAATATTCTTGCAATCCTGCATAGAAACTAGGCGAGCAAAAATTAGAAAAATAGATTGGTCTTTGCTCGAAATTGCTTTCAATTATTTGGACTAAGATAGCTCTTTGAGGACTTAAATACTTGCGGTATTTCACTTTTTCTCCCGCAATTTTGGCATGCTTTCTTTGTGAAAATAAATCAGGATTAATTTGCCAGTTAAATTTTGAATTTTCTGGTAATTGAAAGCATTTTTTTAGAGAATCACTAATGGCGATTGCAACCGTTGTTGTATCCCATTTGAAGGGGTGTAGATCCATTATTTGCTGAGCTGTTAAATCTAATTTTATTTTTTTGATAGTTCCTAAACCTTTTTTCAGAAATTTAAGATACCAGGGGCGATCAATATTTCCTATTGGGATTAAAGTTATATCTGTTCTTAATTTTTCAAATAATTGCAAATAAAGGCAAATGTCAAAATCTAAATTACCGGCTGTAAAGAGAATCGCATTTTTAGCACAAGAATTCAAAATATTTCGTCCAAATTCTTTAAGCCAGTTAGGATAAGCTCCTTTTTCTTCTGCTAATTTATAAAAATACTTCAGTTTCTCTAAATCGTAATTTTGCATAGCTAAAAAAGCATTGGCACTGCATTCTACACCATAAAAATACCTCGCATTGCCTAGTTTTGGATTTAACAGAATTGCTTTGTCCAAGTAGTTAAAAATTTTTTCAGAATAGGAAAAATCATAGCCTGCAAGCGGTCTGCTATCATAGGCTCTATAATGATTAAACCAGCCTAAATAAAAGAATATTTCAGCATCGCTACTATCTTTTTTGAGCGCCTCTTCTAAAAGACTAATAGCCTTTTCGTAATGCTCTTTTTTAAATTCAACTAGCGCCTCTTCTTTTAAAGAGTTATTGCAAAAAAGGGTGATAGTGAAAAAAAATAGTATTATAAAGCTAAACTTCATTCTTTTTATCTCCAATACTTTAATAAGCTATTCAAATTGAAATTTTCTTATTTTTTAAAATAATATTTTCTGAATACATTATCGCAAATAAGATTAAAGCTGATCCAAAAAATAATTTATAATTATAAGGTTCACTAAATAAAATTATTCCCAAGATTGAACCAAAAACACTTTCTAAAGACAAGATAATAGAGGCTCTTTCAGCAGAGGTATGTTTAAGCCCAAAAGTATAAAATAAGGAAGCAATCAAATTGGAAAAGATCCCTAAATAAATTATGGAGCCAATACTTGCAGGGTTAAGGACTGCTTTTTCTTCAGAGAGGAAAAAGGCTGTTGTTGCTAAGATTGCAATTGTTACAAATTGTAAAAAAACTAAAATAGTTGGATCTTCTTCTTTGGCGTATTTATCTGTAGCAGATGCATAGAGAGCAAAAAATAGAGCACAGAGCAAGATGTAAAAATCTCCAAGATTGATTTGAAAGGTACTACCAAGAGTTAAAAAAGCGATCCCAACAAGAGTAATAAAAGCTGCAATTATACTTCTCATTTGGATTTTTTTCTTAATGATAAAATAAGAAGAAAAGGGAATTAAAACAATGTTGACACTTGTTAAAAAAGCAACATTGGTGGTGGTAGTACTTTTCTGTCCTATTGTTTGGGTAAAAAATCCAAGTCCAAGTAAAACTCCTAAGATAAGCCCCTTTAAAATAAGCTCTTTATTTAAATATTGAAGTTTCTTATAAATGAAAGGAAGCTGAATCAAAACCGCTAAAGTAAACCTAGTCATTGTTAAAAATAACTCGCCTGCTCCACTATTAAGAGCAATTGCCACCACAGGGTAGCCAACTCCCCAAATGAGAGCTGAAAGTAACAGGATTGTTTCCCCAAATAATTTATTATTTTTAATCATTTTTTTCTCTATCAGCAAAGTTTTAATAAAATATCCTGAAAAACAGCTATTATTTCAGGGGTCGTTATTTTTGAATTTTCTCTACAATTTCTAAGGCAACTTTTAAGGCTCTAAGTCCTGCTATACCATCAACAATTGGCTGAGTATTATTTTCAATGGAATTTACAAAAGATTCCAATTCTAAAGTTAAAGCATCTTTTTCTTGATTAGAGGCATCAATTTCAGTGATGTCAACTAGATCTTTTTTAGATTCATCAAAAGTCGTTTGCTTGAACATTATTTTCGGTAAAATTTTGTATAACTTTTTTGATTTTTTAATAATTTTTACTTTTTTTTCATTAAAATCAATAGAAAAATAAGCATCTTTTTGGAAAAATCTAAATTTTCTTTCTTTTTTCATTGAAATTCTGCTAGAAACCACATTGGCAACAGCCCCATTTTCAAATTCGAGGCGAGCATTGGCAATGTCAATACTTTTAGTGGCAACGCTAGCTCCGGAAGCTCTAATTTCAGTTAGTTTACTACCAATAAATGCCAAAACTAAATCAATATCGTGGATCATCAGTTCTAGCACCACAGGAACATCACTACCACGAGCCGAAAAAGTTCCAATACGGTGGCATTCAATGAAGAGAGGAGATTTAATTTCACCGGCAATTGCCGTAATTACAGGATTAAATCTTTCAATATGACCAACTTGGATTAGCAATTTTCTTTCTTTGGCAAGTTCAATAAGCTCTTCTGCTTGAGAGAGCTTTTCGGTAATCGGTTTTTCAATAAAAACATGCACATCGTTTTCAAGAGCCTTTTTAGCCAGTTCATAATGAGAAATTGTTGTTACTACAATTACCATCGCATCCACATCTCTAACTAATTCATCATAGGAGGTATAAGCTTTAGCTCCAAGTCGCTCTGAAATTTCTTGGGCTCTTTTTTTATTAATATCGTAGAGTCCCATGAACTCACAAAAATCACTATTCTTTAATATTCTGGCATGGTTCTGACCAAACTGACCAACTCCCACAATTCCTACTTTAATCATATAAACCTTCTTCTAGCTCAAATTTTTTCATACTATCTTATTTCAAGATAAAGATAAACAAGTATTCTTAAAATTCAACAAAAAAAAATTGTTTTTTAAAATATTGATAGAACTATTTATCTAATTAAATAAAAGGGTGCTATCCATTTGCTATAAATTGAACGGGGGAACATTATGATTTTTTTTGCTAGTAGATAATATTAAATATAAATTGACTTGCCATAATATTTGTCTTAATTTTACAATATGTATTTATCCGCCATTTAGATTAGAAGCTAAAATGGCAATTGCTTTGGTATGATTTTAGAACAAAAGCAGATGAGGCTTCTTCTGTGATTTTTATTCTGCTTTCCCCTAGAAATTTTATAAAAGAGAGGACTAGCTTATGGCTATTAAGCTTAAGATAATTGTTGACGAAAAGCAGGAAAGAGCTTATTTAATAATAGATGATAATTTAAAAGAAGCTACCAAGGAAGATATTTATCAAAATTTGGCTCTTAATAATGTTATTGCAGGAATTAATGATCAGGTAATTGATGATATTTTAGCAGGAAGACGAAATTCTTCAGATAAAGTTGTGGTTGCTCAAATTATTAAGCCCCAAGCCGGAAAAGACGGCTTTTTTAAGTATTTGATAAGTGATGAGGTAGAAATGAAAACTGCTGAAGATGGTCATGTTGATTTTTATGATGCAGGGCTAATTAAAAATGTTAAAAAAGGAGAAAAATTAGTTGAAATTATTCCTCCTACAACCGGAAAAACAGGCTCAACTCTTGATGGGAAAGAAATAGCCGGTCTTTTAGGAGAAAAAGCTCCTTATCATAAGATTTTAGGAGAAGGGATTAGACTTGATGATGATGCCCGATTTTTGATTGCCGAAAGAGAGGGTGTTTATAAGAAAAATCCTATTGGATTAATTGCGGTAGTTGAAGAATTAAATATTAAAGGCGATCTTGATTTTGGGGTTGGAAATATTGATACCGGAAGTACTGTTTTGGTAGGGGGAGATATTAAAGCTGGATTTAAATGCCATAGCAAAAGTTCTATTAAGGTTGAAGGAGTAATTGAAGATGCTGAGGTTGGAGCGGAACAAAACCTTATTTGTAAACTTGGAATTTTGCCGGGGGAAGAAAGTATTTTTGCTAAGGAATCTATTAGAGCTAAGTATATCAGAAATAGGAAGTTAGTGGAAGCAAAGAGAATTTATATAGAAGAGATGATTTCTAGTTCTAATATTAAATCTTTGGGAGAAGTTGAGGCTAAAAAAATTGCAGGAGGAAGAATTTCTGTGATGAAGAGGATTCAATGCCAAGATCTTGGAAATGAGCAATTTACTCTTACTGAAGTTGAAGCCGGAGTGAACTATAAGGTCATGGAAAGAATGCATAAGAATAGAGAAGAACTAGATTCTGCGAGGAAGGAATATGAGGAAAATCATGACCATAAAAATGATTTAGAAATTGAACTTAAAAAAATCAATCGAAAATTAGGAAATCTTTCAGGAAATACTAGTTCTAATGCTATTGCTGAAAAAATAAAAGGCGAAGTTAAAGAAATCACCCAAAAAATAAATATTTTAAATAGTAAATGTGATAATTTATTAAGAACCAAAGATCGTCTTGAAAAAGAATATCAAAGGCTTTCTAAAAAAATTGAAGATTCAAATCCTGAAATTATTGTTAGAGGTAATTTATATCGCGGCGTTACCATTAAGCTCAAAACTTCCGGAAAATTGGTTATAGAGGAAGATTTTCAAAGTGTAAAGGTAGTATATGATGATATGAGTAGAAAAGTAAAAATAACTGCTCTCTAATTTTTGCACTTATAGAGAGGAACAGTGGACTCAAAATCAAGATTTTGAGTCTAATGTTTGAAAAATTCAAACATTTCGTCGTCAGACTCAAAATTTTGTTCAATCACCTACTATTTGTAGGCTCAATCACAAAATTTTAAGCAATCCTAGAAACTAATCACTCTCTAAGCACAAAAATATTTTAATGTTGCAAAGATTTAGTTTTGGGGAAAGTTGTCGCTATAAATGGGACAGGGTAACTTATATTTAACTTTTGAAAAGGAGAATTGTATTTCCTTGGGGATAGGATTCTAAAAATCAAGATGTTTAATTGCCAGCGATAGCGTAATTTTGCATTCTGCATTTTTAATTTTGCATTGGAGCGTAGCGACTAAACCTCTTTAAGCACAAAAAATGGATTATAATTTTGGTGTTGGAATTTTGAAAGATATGTGGGTTGTTTTTCCTTATTCTGCATTTCTAAGCACAAAAAAATATTGAGCTTTCCTCCAACGGATAGAAATTGTGGTCGAGTTTTGAAACGGAATTGTAATATAACGATAGCAATGTAGGGGCAATGCCTTGTGCTTGCCCTTTATTTATACCGGAAATTTACGATAACCGGAGTTTACCGAAACCTATAAAGGGAATTACACGATTCTTTAAATGCAAAAATATTGATTTTTTCTCCAGCGATAGCGTAATTTTGCATTCTGCATTCATAATTCTGAATTGGAGCGTAGCGACCTAATTCTGCGTTTCTGCATTGGAGCGAAGCGATTCCGGCTATTACTGAGTTGAGACTTATTTGTGACTTTTCCTAGAGTTTTATTTTGAAATATTTTAACAAGAAATTTACTTGACTTTATAAGTAAGATAAACTATCTTACTATTGTTAACTTAATGTACTTTTTATGTTAGGAAAAGTAAGATAGCTTTAAAATTAACTAGCCACGCTATCTTACTCTTACAAAATAAAATAGGGTTTACTTGGTAATATGCATATTTTTACCCGAATTATAAAGATTTTTAAAAAAGACTATCCCTATATCAATAAAAATTTCATTCATGTAGTCTGGGGAGCTTTAGTTTTAAATATTCTATTGGGGAGTCTCTTCTATTTAATTGAATCTCCGGCTCAAGAAAACTTATCGTATCTTGATTCACTTTGGTGGGCAATGGTAACAATGACTACAGTTGGTTATGGAGATTTATATCCTGTAACCACTATTGGTAGATTTTTACTGGGCTACCCGACCATGATTCTTGGAATTGGAATAATTGGTTATTTAATAGGTTTGGTTTCAGACTTCATTATTAATTTATCTCAAAAAACAAGGAAAGGTTTGGTTAGCATGTCTTTATCTAATCATTTGGTAATCTGCAATTACCCTTCTGAGAAAAAAATAATTAAACTAATCAGCGAATTGAAAGAAAATCCGGATTATCATAATAAGAAATTCGTTCTGCTAACAGATAAGATAGAGGAAATACCTAAGAATCTTGTTAAGCTTGGAATTAAATTTGTGAGTGGCAGCCCAACAGACGAAGAAAATTTATTAAGAGCAGGGGTTGATCGTAGTTTTGGGGTCATTATTCTAAGTGAAGATGATAATTGTGCTAGTACCGATGAAAGAAACTATACCATTCTTTCGCTAATCAATTTTATGAAAAAAGAAAAGGAGCTGGATCTTAGAGTTGTTGTTGAAGTAGTTAATGAGAATAATCTTAAATTGATGAGCAAAAGTGGGAGCGAGGGCTTGGTTACTTCCAGTGGGCTTTCAGGATCAATCATTGCCCAAGAATTTTCTTATCCGGGGTTACACGATATTTTTAGACAAATAATTAGTAACAACGAGCATACTCCCGGAAGTCAGTTTTATTTACATGAAACTTCTTTAGCCGGGTTTAAAATTTTTGAAGTTCAGGTAGCCGTTTTAGAGCATCCTGCTAATATTCAGGTAATAGGATTAATCAAAAATAAAATTAAATATCTTAATCCCCCTAAGGATATGATTATTGAAGAGGGTGATCAATTAATAATTTTATCTGAAAATAAAAAAAATATCAAACAAATAGAAAGCGATATTATTAACAGTAAAAAGTTTAAACAATAAACAATTTGGAGGAAAAAATGAGAAACATTAATATCAGAAAATCATCTAACGCTAATTTATTTGAGTTCCTAGAAAGTAAGGGCTACAATATTGATCTGCTTGATGAAAATGTAAGTTGCTTAAGTAAAGACGATGAACTGCCGATTTTCATCATGCTTGACGGCAATAATCTATTCTTTGAAGTTGACCTAGGTAATATATCCGAAATTGCCACTCAGGAACTTTATTTTAAACTGCTCGATTTAAACAGTGAAATTCTTCCTGTAAGCCTTGCCTTTAACTCTACCAATAAAGAAGATGTTAGACTAACTCTTGTAGAAAGTAGGGAAGTTGAAAATCTTGATGATAATGAACTTTTAAGCACTTTAACAGCTCTAGAAGTAGCTTCTGATAAAGTAGAAATACTGCTTTCGGAGTATTTAAACTAAGAGAGTTCAAAGAGGGGGGCCTAGTAAATAAATTATTAGCTTCTAGGAAGTTATCAAAATAGGATTTAGAATCTTATAAATTAATGAAATAGAGAGCAAATCAAAAGTCTATCTTGTTAATATTAGCTGTAAAATCCTATACCTAGGAAACTCTATAACGATAAATTCACAGATAGGATACTAATATGAGTAAGAATGAGCGGAAGAAAGTTTTAGCAGATCTTACCTCTCTAAATGATAAAATTAATGAGTTTGAGGATAAACTCAAAATCATAGGTGAAGATTTGGCTTACATGATAAAAAAGTACATTCGCTCTTTAGATTTAGAAAGAAAAGAATGGTGCGAACAAAATAAAATCAACCACGATACTTTTGAAAAAGAGTTGGCAGAAGAAAACATTATCAGTTTAAAACCTTATTTAAGTCTTATTTTAACAGGAAAACTAAAATCATCTTTCCTTGAAAATAAATTTGAGGCAATTAATTCTAAAGCCATAGGTCTAAATAAGATTTTTCGTTCTATGGAAACCAATGATAGTGAAAAAATTTGGACTGCTATTAGCAATTATATCTTAATGAATTATAAAAATATTCAAAATTTTTGCATTTCCATGACAGATAAAGGTTACAATGTTAAGTACTCTACTTTTAGAACAGATAAGTATAATAAGGGTTTAAACACAGCCTTAAAATACGCGAGAATAATCATAGATATTAATAAAAATGACAAAAAATAAACAAAATGCTTGACATTGAGAATTGTTTTTATTATCTTATTCTTAGTAGCGTGGGATTGACATGAAAACGAGAATTTTAAAATAAATGTAAGGAGAATATTATGGGATTTTTTTCAAGAATCTTTAAAATTGGGGAAGCCAAAGCCAATCAATTGGTAGAAAAAATGGAAAAACCGGAGCTTATGCTTGAACAAGCTATTAGAGACAAAGAAAAGCAGCTTAAAGAAGCTAAAGAAAGTGTTCAAAAAGTAATTGCAGAAGAAAGAAGACAGAAAAGTCTTTTGAATAAAGAAGAGCAACTACAAAAAGACTGGGAGTCCAAAGCAGAAGCCGCTGTAAAAGCAGGAAATGAAGAATTAGCCGTAAAGGCTCTTCAAAGATCTGAAGAGCATGGTAAAAATGCACAAATGCAAAAACCTCAGTGGGAATCTTTGAGGCAGCAAGTTGAAGAACTTAAAAGAGTTATCAAAAAGTCTCAAGATGATGTTGCAGAACTTAAGAGAAACAAAGAACTGATTATTGCTCAAGCTAAAACAGCTGAAGTTAAGAAAAATATTTACGAAGCTAAAGCTAAAATTGGCAATAATTCAGAAACAGAATCTTTGATTGAAAGAATGAAGAAAAAAGCCGAAGCTCAAAGCTATGAAGCTGAAGCAGCTAAGGAAATGGCTGATGATTTAGAGGGTACAGATTCTTTAGAAAAAGAATTTGAAAATCTAGGAACAACCTCAGCTTCTGATTCTGTAAATTCTAAACTTGAGGAAATGAAAAAGAAATTAGGCAAATAATTTACCTCCTTTTTTTTAAAAAAAGCTCATGCTTCTGTGTGAGCTTTTTCTATTTTATAATTTTTTTTGCTATAAATCTCGACAAAAAAAACGATCAATTTAGCAATCATCATTAGGGCGCAGCGACCTATTTTCATCTAATTTTTTTAAAATTGGTAGCATAAATGGTTTAATTTTAATATATTGCCTTTGTTAATTATTCATAGAGCTTCTTGAATGTTAGCAAATAGCAATTTTTCAGAACTCTCTCAGCGTTTATTTTGTAAATTTTAATTAAAAGGGTTTATGGATACACAATTTAAAGATGCTAAGAAAAATTTTAAGTATAGACTATTAATTTTTATTGCTTTGGTTGCAACTAATTTTCTTTTTCTTCCCAAGGAAAAAATTTCGGAGTATCAAAGCTGGAAAATCGGTTCGATTGCGACTAGGAAAGTTATTTCTCCCTATGATTATGAGATTTTAAAAACTGAGGAAGAACTTAAACGAGATAGAAAAAAAGTTAAATTGTCAATTTTACCAATTTTCACCTATAATGATACTCTCTTAGCTTCTCAGTATAAAATCTATCGTTCTTTTAGTAAAGATTTAGATTCTTTATACTCTTTTAAAAAGAAATCTGAGAATCTTTTAAAAGAAATAATTAAATTAAAGCAAAAGCAAGATTTACTTACCGATAAGCCTAACGAGTTAAATGCTCTAAACAAAAAATTCAATCTCAAAGATTCTATCTATAATTCTCTTAGGAGTGATTTTTCGAAGAATAAACTCTTATTTCAGCAAGTTTATAATATCAATTTTGATAATCTGGATGAAAATATAATTTTTGATAAAGAGATTCGTAAAAAGATAAGGTATTTCTTAAGATCTTATATTCATAAAAAAATCTATAACATTCCTTTAGAAAAAATTATGAATAATTCTTTGGGAAAAGTCGTAATTGTTTCCAAGGGGAAACGAGATACTTTTGCTCTAGATAGGTTTCCTGACATTCTGCAATTTCATAGTCAGAGTAGAGAATTTATTGAAAAAAATCTAGAAAAAGAAATTCAGGATAGCTTGGGGAGTTATGTTACTATTTTAAAGAGATTTATAGTTCCAAATCTAATTTTTGACAGGGCTTTAGTGGATGCTGAAATTCTACAATGGCAAAATGGAGTGCCTCTTGCGAAAGGACTTGTTAAAAAAGGAGAAGAGATTGTTGATAAGAATATGGTTATTAACGAACCTGTTAAAGAAAAGCTGAATTCCTTATCTCAAAAAGAAAAAGAACTAAGCGTACGAGAAGATAGAAGAGAATTTTTAAGTCTAGATAGAGCTCTAAATCTCTTAGGTAAGATCTTCTATGCTGCAATTCCTTACATAATTTTGTTTATTGTTTTGTTTTTTGATCGCAAAAGAGTTTATTATAAAACTAAAAAAATGATTCTTTTAGGATTAATTATCCTTTTGCAACTCATTTTAGTTTTTTTTATGACGAAATCTCAGCTTTTTGATAGTGAATACCTGATTCTTATTTCTATTACCGGTATTTTGTTATCAGCATTTTTTGATAATAGAGTTGCTTTAATCGCCATTTTTTCTATTTCACTTTCAATTTCAACTATTAAAGGTAGTTCTTTTAGTTATTTTATAATTCCTCTTTTACCGGGAGTTTTTTCTGTTTACAGCTCTTCTAATTTTAGAGATCGCTACCAATTATTCATTAGACCTTTTTTTATTATATTTTTTGGTTATGTTCTTTTGGCAACTAGTTTCAATTTCCTCAATATTGCAGGGGAAGAGATGTTTTCTAAATCCTTAATTGAAGGTGCTATCAATGCTTTTATTTCTCCTTTTGTAGCTTTTGGATTGGTTGCAATTTTTGAAAGAATTTTTAAATTTCCAACAGATTTAACCTATTTAGAGCTGTCTGATATGACCAAACCTCTGCTTAAAAGGATGCAAGCAGAAGTTCCCGGAACTTATCATCATTCTTTAGCTGTTGGTAATTTAGCAGAAAAAGCAACAGAAGCTATTGGAGGAAATTCTCTTTTAGCAAGAGTTGGAGCTTATTATCATGATATTGGGAAACTTTCAAAACCTGAATATTTTATTGAAAATCAGCAGTATATGGGCAATAAGCATAATAATCTTCCTCCTCATATGAGTGCTCTTATCTTAAAAAATCATGTTAAAGAGGGAGTTCGACTAGGAAAAGAATATAAATTACCGCTTACAATAATAGATTTTATTAAAACCCATCACGGAACTAGTACTATTCAGTATTTTTATCATAAGGCCTTAGAAAATTCTAGGGAAGATGAAAAAGTAGATAAGCGTTTTTATCAGTATTCAGGTCCAAAACCTCAAACTAAAGAGCAGGCAATTGTAATGCTTTCAGATATAATTGAAGCTAAATGTAGAGCAATAGACACTCCTGAATATGAAGTTTACAGAAAAGCTATTAATGAAGTTTTTCAGTATAAAATTCAAGAAGGTGAACTAGAAGAGTGTAATTTAAAACTCCAAGAGCTTACAATTATTAAAGAAGCTATGCTTCAAGTAATTCTTGGAATGTACCATAAGAGGATTAAATATCCATCTCAGAAAACAAAAGATTAGTTTTAGTTAACTTAGAAAAAAGGCTTTTTATGGAAAATATTGAAATTAGTAATGAAACCGATTTTGCCATAAACGAAGAAGAAGTTATTAGGCAGATTGAGCATTTTTGCAAAGTTAAAAATCGCAATATTGAGTCAATGAGCATTGCTTATGTAAAAGATGAGCAAATGATTGTGGTTAATGAGGAATATTTAGATCATGAGGGGACTACAGATGTAATTACTTTTGATTACACAGAAGAAATTAGTCCAAATCTAGATGGTGAAATTATTATTTGTGTTGATCAAGCAAAGAGGCAGGCGGAAGATTATGGAGTGAGCCTAGAAAATGAGCTTAGCAGACTTTTATTTCATGGCTTGTTACATTTAGATGGTCTTGATGATCAAAGCTTTGAAGAAAGAAAAATTATGCATCAAAATGAAAATTTACTATTAGATTCTTTTGCAGCAGCAAATAAAGAGATATAATATTACAAGGAGACAAGAATGAAAAAGATGACAATTTCTGATATTCTATTTATTGCAGTGGTATCTTCAGCAATGGGAGTTTTTTGGTGGGGATATACCATGGTGAATGATTATTTACAGCCACTAGTTGCGCCTTGGGGGCTCAAACATTTATTTGAAGGAATTTGGTTAATGGGAGCTTTGTTTTTCCCTTATATTATTAGAAAACCGGGAAGTGCTCTCCTTGGAGAAATGGTTGCAGCCTCAGTGCAAGGGCTGATTGCCAAATGGGGAGTAACTTCTTTAATTTACGGTTTTGTACAAGCCCTTCCTGTTGAAATTATGTTCTTAATTATGAAATATAAAAAATGGTCAATGAAATCCATGATCCTTGGAGGAATTATATCAGCAGCGGCTTCTTTTGTTTTGACTTATTTTATTTATAAATACGAAAAATTTGAATCAGTTTTCAATCTTGTCCAGCTTTTATCATTTTTGGTAAGTGGAGCTGTTTTAGGTGGTGTTTTTTCTAAATGGCTGGCTGATCTTTTAAAGCAATCAGGCGTGCTAAATCAGTTTAAAATAGTTTCTGATGAAATTAAATAGGAGCAGGGTTTATTATATTAAGGATATTAGTTTTCATTATCCCTTTAGTGATCAGGAAATTTCTATTAAAGGAGAAATTTCTATAAATGAAAAAGATGTGGTGCTAATCTCCGGAAATTCCGGTAGTGGAAAATCAACTCTTCTCTATATGCTAAAGGGACTAATTCCTCATGTAATTAATGGAAAAGCTCAAGGAAGAGTGGAGCTCTATGGTGAAAATATTTTAGAGTCGCGACCAAAGAGTTTAGCAAAGGTGGGCTATATTTTTCAAAATCCAAATTCTGCTATTCTAAATCCAACGGTAATTGATGAAATTGCTTTTGGGCTTGAAAATAAAGAGCTAATGACCAAGGAAATAGCCGAAGAAATCAAAAATTATACCCGGAAATTTGGGATTGAAGAGTTATTATCAAGGCAAACAGCTTCCTTATCAGGTGGCGAAAAGCAAAAAATAGCATTAATTGCAACAATTATTACCTCTCCTGATATTCTTATTTTTGACGAACCAACAGCTTTTTTAGATCCGGAGTCTGCAGAAATTTTTATCAAAACTTTCCGCCAAATTTGCAAGAACAAGACCATTATTATTGTTGAGCATAATACTGCTTATTTGGAAGGCTATGTTAATAGACATTTCTGGCTTGATTCTCACGGGGTTTTGAGGGAAGTTTTCGCTAGTAATTTAGCAAAGAAGATTCCGATTACCAAATCAGAGCAGCCTATTTTAGGAGATTCTTTATTAAATATTTCTAAGCTCAGTTTTAGCTATCAACAGGATGTAATTCTCAAAGATCTCTCTTTAAATTTAAGATTTGGAGAGATAGTTGGAATTGTTGGCAAAAATGGAGCAGGGAAATCAACTTTGCTTAAAATTATTTGTAAACAATTAAAGAAATATCATGGTAAAGTTGAGATTTTGGGTCAGGAGCTGAAAAAATATAGTAAAAAAGAACTTTACCGCAGAGTAACTCTGCTTTTCCAAAATCCTGAAACACATTTTATTTTTGATAGTTTAGCTAAGGAAGTTTCTCATGATTTAGAGCTACTTAAGCAATTTAATTTACCGGAGAGGCAAAATCAAAACCCTTTCACCCTTTCCGAAGGTGAAAAGAGAAGGCTTTCTCTGGCTATTGTTTGGTCGCTTTCTCGAAGTTTAATTCTCTTAGATGAGCCAACTTTTGGTCAAGATAGCAGCAATCTAGTTTCCCTGATAAATTTATTGAAAAAGATTGATTTAAAAGATAGAGGAATTATTATTGTTGCCCACGATTTTTATTTTTTGAAGAATGTCTGTCATCGGATTCTTAGGCTTGAAAATGGACAGTTAAAAGAGGAGTTGAGTTAGAATTAAAACCAGTGAATTTTATATCTTTATGCAATCTGCTTTTTTCATAGGTCTAATTTTGATTTTTGAAAGCAATCCTGCCATGGCAATTGTTACTCTTTACGCTCTTTTAAATCTTCTTTTACTAAAAAGATTCAGAGCAAGGCTTGTTTTTTTCTTTATTCTTTTGCTGCTTCCGGCTTTAATTTCGCTTTTTTTGACGGGACTTTGGCATCTTGATCCTTCACTAGTAGTAGATAAATCTTTAGTTTATACTAAAATTTGGGGTATTACAATTTATAAGCAAGCTTTAAAGGAAGCTCTTTTTTTAGTTATGAGGTCGGGATCTATTTCTGTAATTTCTTTTGCTTATGTTATTTCGATTAATTTTGAAAAATTGGTGGGGGAATTAATGCAAAATTTTAAATTTCCCGTGATTTTAGGTTATGCTCTGCTTGCGACTGTAAACGCTTTTGATTTTATGAAAAGAGAATTTTTGAAAATAAGGATAGCTTATGAAATGAGGTTCTTAAAGTCTTATTACTCCCCCAAAATTTTGATTCCTCTCTTAGTCGCTGCTACTAGATATTCTCAACAAGCAAGCTTAATGCTCGAAAGCAGGGGACTTAATAAACGCAAAAATTTTTATAGAAAGTATAAGATCGCTAGTAAAGATTACTTGCTGCTTGTTATTCAGACCTCACTGGTAGTTTTTTTAATAAAATTGATAGTTTAATTTATGGTTAAAATAAATAGTTTTGAATTTCTAGATAATGATCAAAAAATTAGTTTTGAATTTGATTTAAGATTAAATTCTGAGGATGTTATGGAGTATTCCTTTACGAGTAAGCAGGGAAAAGAAATTTTTTTGAAGCTGGTAACTAGCGAATCTTTATATAATCCTGAAATATTTAATTTTGATCAAGAAAAGCCGGCATTTACAGAATTTAAAAGAAAAGTAGGCTTTATTGTAAAAGCTGAATTTTTTTTCTCATTTTTAATTATCAGTGATTTTTTAAATTTCATTCTGGATAATTTCAATTTACCGGCTAGAGCAAAAGAAAATCGCTTAGGATTTGCTGAAAAGATTCTCGGAAAGAAGTTAATGGCAAGAAAAATTCTTGATTTGAGTGAAGAAAATAAGGAGCTACTTTGGATTATTGGGCAAATTATTAAAGTTCCGGAGCTTTTTTTGATTGAAAATTTATCTTTTTTTAAATATAATGAGATTGTTGAAATAATAGTTAAAGCTAGAAAAGAAAAAATACTGGCACATAATAGAATTTTAATCCTGAATTAGAATTGATAAAACTATTAAATTTGAAGGCTTGCTTAAATATTGAATGAGAAAGGTTTAATATGCGTTTATTTACATTTGTTTTAATTTTCCTCTGTACGATGGTTTCTTTTGCTGATGAATTTGATCTTTTTGAAGAAAAAAAAGAAGATATGTCGGTTTTTTATGGATTAAAGCATCATAAGTTTCAAATGAATTATGCTCTTTTTCCTTTTGATGAATTTAAAATAGGTTTAACTTATGATTATTTTCTTAAGAAGAAATATGGTTTTTTTATTGAAACAATGTTTAATGATGATGGCGGAGAAATCTTTGAATATACAGAAGTTAATCTGGGAATGAGCTACCGTTTTACAAGGAGGGTAACATCTTGGGTCTTTTTGGGTAGTCTTGGAATTTCTTTAAATGATGATGTTTATTCTGATTTTAAGCTAAATCATCTGTATGGTAAGTTTACTACGGAATATACCTTTAGAAATGGGCTGGGATTTTCCTATTCTTTTGTTGCCAGAATGGCATTGAATGGTACAGTTAATGAAGATATGCAAATTAATCATTATCTTAGCTTAGTTTATCAATTTTAATTTTATTTAGATTTTAGATGAAAAAAGTTATAATCGTAATATTAGCTGTGATAGCTTTAATTTTCATGGTAAAATCTCGTTTTGAGGAAGAAAGAGTTAGTCTAGATTATGAAATGGATTTAAATCCCAACAGAGCAGGAAGTTTTGTTGATAATAATCTTGCCGCTAATTTAACTAGTTTCAAAAATTTTTCTTTAAAAGATTCTCTTTCATTTTCTTATTATAGAGCCTCTAGTGATAGCTTTGAAATAGCAAAAAAAGTAATTAATTTTGCTGATTCTTTAAATTATTCTTTTCCTAAAGATCGTTATAAGGAAAGAAAACTCTATCTTAAATTTTCTTTTTATGCCAAGGATACTTTAGCTACAATCATAATTAATTCTGATCAAATAAAGAAGAAAATTGCTAAATACTCCAAAGGAAGTTCTTGGACTGATGTTTTTTTAGATTTAGGAAAGTATAGGAAATTATCTTATTTAACTATTAAAGTTAATGATAGAAGTATTTATTTAACCAAGCCTGAATTTTATCTTGCAGCCGGCAAAAGAACGATTTATAAAACTGCTCTTAGTTTTGATTATAAAAATATGCCTAATAATCTCTTAAGGGACTCTCTAGCTTTTAATTTAAATGGTTTAGCAACTCATTCTTTTAATTTTAATAAGATCTGTTTACCTTATGAAGATCTCTATGCCAATCTTTATAGTATGATTAGCTCCAGAGAAATTGTCAGCCAAAATAAGCAAATTAAATCCTACCTCGAAAATTATGTCAAAAAAAATAATTTTCTTTTAGATTTAAAAAAAGAAGGTTACAAAATTATTTATTTGGGTTCTGATTCCAGTTTGGTTTCATATTTAAAAGAATTTGATTTTGATGAAATATATTTGCAGAAATTAGGGAAGGATTCAGATATTAGAATTTTTGAAAAATTAATCCAGCTTTTAGGGAAGAAAACCACGGAAAATTCTCTTTATTTTGTTCAAATCAATAATTTTACTTTTTCTAACAAGGAATTAAATAAACAATTGCTTCAAAGAACCAATCTTTTATTTGGGAAACTTGATGAAGAAATCCAAAAAAAACTTGCTCATAGTAATTATTTTTTAAGTTTCTTTGCCGGAACTAATTTGCAAAAATCTTTTTTGGGGAGAGGATTTATTAAAAATTACCAAGAGCAGTCAGGTCAAGATTTTCAGCAAAAAGTTATTCCGATAGGAGATTTTTTTAAACTATTTTTAGGATTTTTCTCTGAAAATAAAAATTTAGAAAGATATAAGCAGAATTTTCTAAAAGCAAAAGAGCTAAAGGAGCAAATTCCCTTTGTTATTCATAGAATTGATAAAAGAGGAATTTTGCTCGGAGATACTATCTATTTTAGGCATGTTCAAAATCAACAAGAAGAATTATTTTTGCTCACTAACAATGGTTTAGAAAGCTTAAATTTTGAAAATAGCGCTTTTAAGACCCTAGTTAGAATGAGAAAAGTTTATCAGAAGTCTTTTAAAAATGGATTTGTCAAAAAAATTACTTTGTGCAATAGAAGTAAGCAAAGTTTAAGCTATGATTTTAAAGTTACCTCGAATAATAAATTTTCTCTAATTGATTCTACTAATTTAACTGCGAGCCTTAAAAAAAAGTATGCTAAAGTTTATTTTAGGGAGTTTTTGAAAGAGGTGGCACCGGATTCTACTTTGGTAATTCTTTTCTTTTACCAACAGAAAAATCAAAAATTTAATTTTGATTTTAAGCATAAGAGAAAAATAGTTTTTGGTAATCAGGCTATTATGAAGCAGGTGGGCTCTAAAGAAGTTTTTAAAAATTTGAGTTCTATAAAATATTTAAATCAAGAGCCTGTTTTTGAGTTTAACTCTGATTATGATGTTAAGATAGAGGATTTTTATATTGAGTAGAGAGAGCCTTCTGATACTGGGATAAACTATGGGAGAGTTCTTAGGGTAAGCACAAGGCATTGCCCCTACATTTGTTGTCGTATATTCCACATCGTTTTTTACAGATCACATCGTTATAATTGTTCTGTTCTCCTCTATGAGTGCAAAAATTCCCATTCAAATTTAGAAATATTCCTTGCTTCTTCATCAAAATTGATTCCCACTAGATAGATATTGCTTCTTTCTGCCAAAAATTTTTGATAATATTTGTTTTCTTTAATCTGAGCTAGTGCATCAGAATTATCTGTTTTAAATTCTAGGATATATCTGTTATTATTAACTAAAATAGTCATATCAAGCCTGCCTCTATTAGTGCTGTCTTCGGCTGCTACAGGGTAGCCAAGAGAAGCAAGATAAGCATAAATCACGCTAGCATAAAAGCCCTCATAAATACTAATATTGTTTTTGGTATAAATTTCATACGGTAAGGCTGCAAACAGAGCTTTCAAAGCTATTTTAAAATCTTCTAATTTGGCATTAATTAGAGCTATTTCAGCCTTATTTTGAGACTTTTCAATTCTATTTTCGTTGTTGGTTAGCATCCCAAATATAACAGAATTTAAAGACATTTTAACTTCTTTGTTTGGAATTTTGAGGAGATATTTAATTTTATTTTCCGTCGCTATTTCTTTTTTAATAGTCAGATATCCGGCTTGAAAGAGTAGGGTTTCTATTTGAATATTTTCAATGTCAAAAGAATTTAATATTTTTTCTCCGACCTCTAAATTTTCAAGATCCGGCAAATAATAGTTTTTTTGTTTAATAAGCTTTATCAAAAATGAAGGATTTCCTGTTTCAAACCAATAATTCCTATATTTAAACTCTTCATCAATGAAGAGTAGAATATCGAAAGGATTATAAACTTTATCTTTAAGAAAGTAATAGCCGTTGTACCATTTTTTTAGCTCTTCTAAATTTACTCCTGCTAAAAGAGGTTTAAAAGAGGTTTCAATGTCATGCTGAGTATAACCACAAATATTTCCAAATTTAGCACTTAAACTAATATCTTTAAGATTATTTAAACCTGAAAAAATAGAGACTCTCGAAAATTTACTCACACCTGTTATAAAAACAAATTTTAGGTATTCATCGCTATCTTTTAAAATTTCATAAAAAGCTTTAAGTTCTTCTCTTCGCTGTTTTGCTTTTTCGTGATTTGTAATATTATCCAAAATTGGTTTATCATATTCATCAATTAGAACAACTGCTTTTTGGTTAAATTTTTGAGAAGCCTTTTTTATTAAGTATGCCAAACAACCAGGGTTATCCAAATCTTGATCGCACTCAATTCCTAAATTTTCTTGATTATTTTTCAAGATTCTTTTAAAAGTTTTCTGCATTCCTTCATCAGATCTCATCTCCCCTGAAAAAGATACTTTAATAACAGGGTATTTTTTGCTAAAATTCCATTTATCTTCAATGTATAACCCTTTAAAATACTCTTGATTGCCTTCAAAAATATTTCTTAGTGTATCCAAAAAAAGGCTTTTTCCAAAGCGACGAGGGCGAGAAAGAAATATATAGCTATAATTTTCTATGAGTTCGTAAGCTTCTTTAGTTTTATCAATATAAAGATAGTTCTCTTTTCTTATTTTACTAAATGTTTGGATTCCTATTGGTAATTTCATTTTGATCTCTCCTTAAAAAATAAAACCCTCTGCTTACAAGATAAATATTTTTTAGTCAAAATACAAAATATAAAATGCAGAATTAGGTCGCTACGCTCCAAGGCAAAATTAAAAATGCAGTTCGGTGTAAGCCCATGCAGAATGCAAAATTACGCTTCGCTGCTAGAAACCTCTGCGGATTAATAATGACATTTCTTTCTTCATCCTCCTACTATACAAACCTATTTTTGTGCTTAGAGAGTGATTAGTTTCTAGGATTGGTTAAAATTTGGCGACTGAGCTTACAGATAGTAAGTGACCGAGTCAAATTTTAAGCGTGACGCAGTAAATGATTACTCTATGAGTGCAAAAAAAATAAAAAAAAACTTGACAAGAGATCATACTTACTCTATATTTACTTAGTACAGTCGGTCATTTTAGAGACCGATGAGTTTTAAGAAAAGGGGGTGAAAAGAATGAGAAAAGGTTTTACATTGATTGAGGTTATGGTTGTTGCAGTTATCGTTGCTATTCTAGCAGCGGTTGCAATTCCTGCTTACCAAAATTATGTTAAGAGAGCTGCTAATAATGTTGCTAAGAATGTTGCAGGTACCGTTGCCCAAGGTGTGGCAACCCAGTTGGCTGAAGGTACAGCGGCTGCGTATACAGTTGGTACTGATGTTGTTGGTGCTACAACTCTTTCTATTGATGCCAGTATTTCTGTTAAGATTCCTGAGGATGTAACGGTTACTGTTCTTGCTGATCGAGTTACGGCATCTCACACGGAAAATGGTGATGCATTACAAACTGTTTCTATTTAATCATAATGATTTTTAGATTGATAACTGGAAAAGGAGGTAAAAGCCTCCTTTTTTATTCTTAAAACATGATTTAGTTTTTTGTTATGATTTTGTGTAATTTTGTTTCCTCCTGTTTTTCGGCTGTATGATTTCATAAAAAAATATTTTGAAGATGATTATTTTTGTTTTCATATTATACGAATTATACGAACGTTTGTGAGGGGGGAGAGCTTTTTTGTCTCTAGCAATTGGTAGGGGAGGAAAAGAGGAATTCTGTTGTCAGGAATCTATATTTTGAAAATAGAAAGAGCGAAATCGTAAGTCCTAGATCATGCATTACGGCTGGTTATTTACCCTGACTAGTTAGTTTTTTTAGGAAGGGGATGAAAGAGATGAAGAGTGGTTTTACTTTGATTGAAGTTATGGTTGTTGCTGTTATTGTTGTTATTCTAGCAGCTTTTGCAGTTCCATCTTATCAGAGTTATGTTAAGAGATCGGCTAATCATGTTGCGAAGAGTGTTGCAGGTACTATTGCCCAGGGCGTTGCAACCCAATTAGCGGGAGGTACAGCAGCTTTGTATGGTGATGCAGCTGTTTCAGGTCCGGCTACTATTAACATTGATGCTAGTGTTTCTGTTAAGATTCCGGAAAATGTGGCAGTTACTATTGATGCTGTCAACGGTGTTATTTATGCAGAGCATTATGAAAACGGTGGTGAGGTACAGTCTGTAAGCATCTAATCATAATAGATTATTCTAAAGAACAAAAAGGAGGTTTTTGCCTCCTTTTTTTATTTTGCAATATATTTACAATATTTATGCATTAAAAGATTTTTTCAAAATCTACTAACTTACTTTTTCCTTTCTTTTGTAGCCAAAAGAAACAAAACCTCTTCTTTTTCCTGGTAAAAAAGAAGCAAAA